>Ga0193752_1000985_pt1 | contig 25043 bp, 24 predicted proteins | sample H1c1metaG_FD_144924 | JGI IMG/M metagenome (GOLD analysis project Ga0193752, IMG submission 144924) | Soil microbial communities from a riparian zone of the East river system, Colorado, United States - H1c1 | ecosystem: Environmental > Terrestrial > Soil > Riparian zone | place: USA: East River...
ATAGTGCCGATTATCTCGCCCTTGTTCGCGTGGGCCAGTACGTGAACAAGGGCGAGATAATCGGCACTATCGGTAATACCGGCAATGCCAAACGCCGGCCATCGCACCTGCACTTTGGCATTTATGGCGGAGGCCGTGCGGTGAACCCTCTTCCCTATGTAAAGAATTCCAAAAAGATCCTCAATCCCTCTTCCATAACAGCAAGGCAAAAAGGCCATACAAAATTCAGCCAGGTCGCTGTAAGGACCGTGATGGCGGACATTCCCGGTACTGATTATGGTTACGCTTCCGGCGAGCATATCTGGAAAGGCATCCGTGTATACCTGGATGCGAAGGGTTCTTATTTTGTTACCAAAAGCATGAACGTGGTGAGGCTGGAGGGCACGAACTTCAAAACGATCGGTAAGTGGAAGGATCTGAAGAATGAGGAATATCCGAATTATATCATCCTGGACAATAAGAAACTACTGTATATCTATAAGGATGGCGCTATTGTTACGCAATCGGGTGAGGAGATTGGCCGCGTGAATTAAGTTTTTCGTATTACAACAAGGCTTCCTGTTCATCAATTCCAATTGTGGCAAAAATTTCTTTTTTTGAAAATTCGGCGCCAAAAGTTTTTTAGAAAACCCGTGGCAATATTTTTAAACCTAAAATTTTAAGGTGCAGCCGTTGTGCGTCATTCTTCCCACTTCAGTATCCAAACTTCTTTCGGGGGTAATGGCGTTCTTTCATGCAGGGAACGTATAAAGGTTAAGGCTATCCGGGTATATATGATGATGTATAAGCTGGTGCGGAAGAGCACGATGCCCAGCAGCGGAAGCACGAGGTTGAAAAAGCTGACCAGCGAATAAGCCATGTCGGCGGGGAACAAATTGCAGATGATCGCTTGTATTATGGATTGAATCGTTTTCACTGAACATTGTTTCGGTATATAGTTCTAAAACAATGCCAGCCTCCAAAATGTGATCAAAATGGGACAATCAATATGATATCCCATATTCTCCACGATAAAATGTATATAAACCTTTTGTCAATTGAGGTCAATACGCCCCCGCGTTAATCATATTCGTAGATTTCTAACCACGAAAAAGACTTTATACAGAAATTGTACTTCGTAAAAAGGCCGGGGAAAAAGTGATGCAATACCTGGAAGAAAAAGAATGTTTAGCCCGCCTGGCATTACCTGAACAATGTTTCAAATATTACTTTGGCAGCTACTTCACTGCCTTTTTGTGAAGGATGAAACATATCCGGCCCGTAATAAGAATAATCATTGGTTTTTGAAAAATGGGTTTTCCAAACCTGTCCAACCGGGCATAACAATGAATGGGTTGCGGATGCCGCCTCGCTGTAGTTTTTTATCACGCCATCAAAATGCTGAAAGTTTGAAAAGGCCGGCCATACCATGAAAAAAGCCAGCCTTGAGTTGTTCTTCTCACACAAGGCTTTGATACGGGCTCCATAATCCAGCAACATCATACGCCCTTCCTGCTGTGAGGACGGCCCCTGTTGCACCACAACAAAATCATAATGCTTTGTTGCGATAAGTGTTTGCAACCGCCCATCGTTCCAATGATCCTCCAGTGCATAATTTGGATAAGCGATCATCTCTGTAATGATGCTGATCCCGCTATCTTTTGCAATACCGGCAACAAGATCGGGAAGGTCATTGCTGTAAGTAAGGCTGTTACCAACAAAAAGAACAGACCTAACCGGGTACTTATTATTTATTTTTTCTAAAGAGGTCCTGGTTCCTGCATTTACAAAACAAAAAACTACAATAGTGCTTAATATGACAATAACCTGTTTGGTCATCTTATCCTGCTTTGATCTTTAATTAAATATTGTGATTATGATGCGGCGGCTTGTAAGGTTACATAATTTATCCGGCAGATCAGATCTCAGCAAGCAGTTCCGGTAATTTCGTGAGTACATGAAGGCACACGTACAACCAGCTTCCGCCGATAACAAATCCTGCAAGCACATCACTTGCATAGTGCACCTGCAGGTAAACCCGGCTGAAGCCAATGGCTATGATCAGTAATATGATCGCTATGCTTAGGGGAATATAAAGATTGGGGTTTATTCCTGTATGAAATAACATATGCAGCAACAGCCCGTAAAAAGCTATGGACATCATTGCGTGCCCGCTGGGAAAACTCAGTCCCTTAGCCTGGAAAAGCAGGGGTGTTAGTGGCCGCTGGCGGCGAAACACCCGCTTTAGTATGAACATCAGCAACAGGCTGCTCAGTGATACCAGCATTACAGAAAGGGTGTAATTATTCTGGTCTTTGGCAATGATGAACCCGGCGATCAAAAAGAGGTTGGCAGGAATAAGTACCTGGTGGTTGCCGAGCGAGGTTATCGTCAGCATGAATTTGTCAAATAGCGGCGTTTGCAACGACAGAAGTTTTTTAAAGATGAGCAAGTCTGCTTCTTTATGCTTCCGGAGTGGCCCTTTAAGTATAAAGACAACTGCCGCAACAACAGCGATAAAAAGCAGCATATGAAATAACAGGTCGATGCTGATATACCAGGCCGGATGGTTTTTTAATGTAGGAAACATGATGAGGAGAGAGCAAAGAGCGTGCTGTTTTTTTACCGCAGATCAATATATTTGCAATCACATAATCATCGTCCACGCATGAAAAGCTTATTCGATCAAAATACACATAACGAGGTCATTAACCGCATCAATAAATTAAACAGCACTTCGCAACGCCAATGGGGAAAGATGGATGTAGCGCAGATGCTTGCGCATTGCAGGGTTGCTTTCAGTGTGCCGCTGAGCGAAAAGAAAATGCCCCGCAGCATGTTAGGCTTGCTTGTCGGCTGGGCTGTAAAAAAGAAATTGTATAACGAAGACCCCTGGAAAAGGAATTTACCTACGGCTCCAAATTTTAAAATACGGGGTGAGCGTGATTTTGAAAAAGAGAAACAGGAACTTACCGGGTTGATCAATAAATTCTACACTCTGGGACCAGGCAAGGTTGGCCTTTTCCCACATCCCATGTTTGGATCATACACTTCAGAACAATGGGGGAAAAGCATGTACAAACATTTGGATCATCATTTAACGCAATTCGGGGTATAATTTTTTTTACCATAAAGACACAAAGGTTTTTTCACAAAGGACTCAAAGATATTTTTTGCCGGGAAGACAGGAAGACGTCTTGTCGCCTTACCGGCATATTTTCTCCGGGTTCTTCGTGGCTTTCACTTTGTGTCTTTGTGGTAAAACCGTTACAACTTCATTAACCTGTTGGCTGCTTCATCAAGAGTAGATTCTTTTTTAGAAAAACAAAACCGCAGTACTTTATTATCCTCCCCATTCTTATAAAAAACAGAAGTGGGTATTGTGGCAACGCCGTATTCTTTTGTCAGGCGGATAGCAAAATCCTTTTCGCTTTCATCACTAATCCCGGCATAACTATACAACTGAAAATAACTTCCATGGGTTGGCAATGGCTTAAGTTTTGTCTGCCGCATCAGTTTTTGAAAATGATCTCTTTTCTGCTGCAGGAAACTGCCGAGCTGCAAATAATTTTCTTTTTGTTGTAAAAATTCGGTGAGCGCAAACTGTACGGGTGTATTGCAGCTAAAACTATTGAACTGGTGAACTTTCCTGAATTCCTTCATCAGTGCAGGCGGCACCACGCAGTAACCCATCTTCCATCCTGTGCAGTTGTAGACCTTGCCAAATGAAAAACAAACAAAGCTTCTTTCATAGAGGTCGGGGTAACGCAATATGCTTTCGTGTTTCATTCCATCGAATATCAAATGCTCGTACACTTCATCACTCAAAATAAAAATACCCGTTCCTTTTACAATGCTGCGCAGCTCCTCAATGTCTGTTGCACTCAACACACTTCCTGTAGGGTTGTGCGGCGTGTTCAGCATGATGACCTTTGTTTTTGCGGAAATTTTTTTCTTTACGAGGTCCCAGTCGATCTTATAACCAGGATAAACAAGTGGTATCAATACAGGCACCCCCCCGTTGATCTCTATATTGGGTATATAACTGTCGTATGCCGGTTCAAAAACAATTACCTCATCGCCGGGTTGTAATATGGCAGTTAGCGCTGTGTATATTGCATAGGTGCCGCCGGGCGTAATGGTGATCTCTGTTTCCGGATCAACACTTGTGGAATAAAGACCGGCTATCTTTTCTGCAACAGCCCCCCGCAATGCCGGCAGGCCGTTCATATGTGTGTATTGGTTATGGCCGTTTTGCATAGCCTTGTTAACGAGCGTTATCAATTCTTCACTCATCTGGTAATCGGGGAAACCCTGGCCGAGGTTAATGGCTTTGTGCTCGTTTGCCAAAACACTCATTACGGTAAAAATGGTGGTGCCCACATCGGGCAGCTTGCTTTTAATGGCAGGTATCAACGGCAGGTTTATTTAGATCAACTTATAAATACTTATCTCCTTTGCTTCTTTTTATTTCGGCAACGTATTCTTTTATTTCCTGTTCTTTATTTTTTCTGCAGATGAGCAGAACGTCTTTTGTGTCCACCACAATAAAATCATCAAGCCCCTGCAATACCACCAGTTTCTTATTATCGGCATGAACAATGTTCTTTGTGGCATCAATAACAACAACATTATTTCCCGCAACGGCATTATCCAGGTAATCTTTTCCAAGGTTATCATAGGCGCTGCCCCAGGTTCCCAGGTCGCTCCAGCCAAAGGATGATGGAATGATGTACACGTTATCCGCTTTTTCCATTACGCCATAATCAATGGATATGTTCACACACTGCGGGTAAATGCGCTGTATCGCCTCATTTTCTTTTTTTGTATTGAAGTGACTTTTTTCAGCCTCAAATACTTCCGTCAGTTCGGGTAAATATTTTTCAAATGCCTTAATAACATTTTTAACCTGCCATACAAATATTCCCGCGTTCCATAAAAAATCGCCGCTGGCAATAAATGTTTTTGCCAGTTCCAGGTCAGGCTTTTCGGTGAAGGTTTTTACCTTATACACGTTCTCGCTTACCTCGTGCTGCTCATACTGTATGTATCCATATCCTGTATTGGGATGGGTTGGCTTTATCCCCAGCGTTATCAATGCTTTTATGTGCGCAGTAAAATGCAATGCGTCGGTACATATTTTTTTAAACCCTTCCTCATCGGCGATCAGGTGATCTGAGGGAGCGCAGATCAAATTGGCGTTTGGATTTAAATGCTGAAGCTTATAAGCAATATAAGCAACGCATGGCGCCGTATTTTTTCTTGAAGGCTCACACAAAATATTTTCTACGGGCAGCTCGGGAATTTGTTTGGCAACAATATCCTTGTACTGTTCAAAAGTGACAATATAAATATTTTCTACAGGAATAAATTTTGCAAAGCGGTCGTATGTTGCCTGGATAAGTGTTCTTCCCGTATTCAGTATATCCAGGAACTGTTTTGGAAAATCGGTGCGGCTGATGGGCCAAAACCTGCTGCCGATACCCCCTGCCATGATAGCTACGTAATTATTTTTACTCATGTTATATTATATGATGCCCTCTTTTACCAGGTCATGTAAATGAATAATGCCTGCATATTTCCCATTCTCTTCCACAACAAGCTGGCTTATGTTATGCTGTTTCATTTCATCCAGTGCGTTCACCGCCAGCACTTCTGCGCCGATCGTTTTTGGATTACTGCTCATGATATCTTTTGCTGTAAGGTTCTCAAAACTATTTGTTTTTTCCAGCATTCGCCTCAGGTCGCCGTCAGTAATAATTCCTAAAATATTTCCTGGTCCGTTAACCACTACAGCGGCCCCTAATCTTTTTTGGGTCATTTCTACAATTACTTCTTTTATCGTTGCTGTCGGCAATACTTTTGGTTGTGCATTTTGCGAAGACAGGTCTTCTACCCGTAAATATAATTTTTTACCGAGGGTCCCGCCCGGGTGAAATTTTGCAAAATCATCTGTGTTGAATCCTTTTAGTTCCATTAAGCATACAGCGAGGGCATCACCCATTACCATTTGTGCAGTTGTACTCGTTGTGGGCGCCAGGTTATTGGGACAGGCTTCCTGCTCAACCGTGGTATTTAAAACAATATCGCTGTGTTGGGCTAAAAAAGACTGCATATTACCCACCATACCGATAAGTGTATTTCCAAAATTCTTTACCAGGGGTGCCAGTACTTTTATTTCAGGGCTGTCGCCGCTTTTACTAATTACCAATACAATGTCGTCGGGCTGTATCATGCCCAGGTCTCCGTGTATGGCATCTGCGGCATGCATAAATATTGAAGGGGTGCCGGTGCTGTTTAATGTGGCTACTATTTTTTGTGCGATAACAGCGCTTTTGCCAATGCCGCTCACGATCAGTCTTCCGCTGCTGGCGGCGACCTTTTCTACCGCTTTTACAAACCCTGCATCGATAAAGGCTTTTAAGCCGCTTATGGATTGGGCTTCCAGCTCAATGGTGCGAAGTGCAACAGGTATGATCTTTTCGTTATTCATCAACAATGGCGCAAACCTACTTCAAATCAGTCATAATGCAAAGAACCACGCCCGTAGAGCTTCAAGGGGAGAAGCTGCAAGGGAGAAGCATGCTAACTAAGAGTTGCACCCTTGTAGCTTCTCCCTTGCAGCTTCTTCCCTTGCCGCTTGTTTTGATTGTTGGCTTTTTTTCGTTAACTTAAATGATCAAAAAAATATAGTTAATCCCGGGGGTTCATCCCCATTGGGTTTGATTTTGCGGCAGTATTGGATTAACTTCGCTGCCCCTTGAAAAACCTGTTTAAAAGATAAGGGTGGGATCAACCCCCGGGAAGGCAAAAATTATGGCAACAAGCAAGACAAAAATAAAATCCGTTAAAAAGGAAACTGCACTTAAACCTCTTTCGCAATCCGCAAAAAAAGTAACTGCAAAAAAAGACCAGACAGACCTTGGCGCACAGCTACAGTACCAGTTTGGGTTTGACGGCTTTAAGGGTCCGCAGGAAAAGATCATTCAAAGCCTGTTGGCTGGTAATGATACATTCGTTATCATGCCCACGGGCGGAGGGAAAAGTTTGTGCTACCAGTTACCGGCGATCATCAGTGAAGGTGTTGCCATTATCGTTTCTCCTTTAATTGCTTTAATGAAGAACCAGGTTGACCTGGTGCGCAGCTACAGCAGTAAAGATGATGTAGCCCATTTTTTAAACAGTACATTAAATAAAGGCCAGCAGAAAATTGTAAAGGATGATCTCGTCACCGGCAAAACAAAGATGCTGTATGTTGCCCCGGAAACAATGACGAAGGAGGAGAACATTTCTTTTTTCAAGGGCCTTAAGATCTCATTTTTCGCAGTAGACGAAGCGCATTGTATCTCCGAATGGGGACATGATTTCCGTCCTGAATACAGGAGACTGAGAGAGATGATGGACCTGATAGATGAAACGATCCCGGTGATCGCACTTACCGCAACAGCAACACCAAAAGTGCAAAGTGATATCGTAAAGAATTTAGGCTTACGTAAACCAAATATCTTTATCTCTTCATTCAACCGTCCCAATTTATATTACGAAATACAGCCAAAAATAAACCTGGAACAAACCAATAAAAGCATTGTGCGTTTTATCCAGCTGCACAAAAATAAAAGTGGCATCATCTATACGCTCAACCGGAAAACAACGGAAGAGCTTGCAAAGATGCTGATGGCGAACGGGATAAAAGCTGTTGCTTATCATGCAGGATTGGACAGCAAGCTAAGATCAGACAGGCAGGACCAGTTCTTAAATGAAGACGTAGATGTGATCGTTGCTACGATAGCATTTGGTATGGGTATCGATAAGCCGGATGTAAGGTTTGTAATTCATTATAATATCCCGAAATCGATAGAGAACTATTACCAGGAAACCGGTCGTGGCGGCAGGGATGGAATGGAAGGCAAGTGCATTCTTTATTATTCACATAAAGATGTGGCGAAGCTCGAGCACCTGATGAGGGATAAACCGCTTAGTGAAAGAGAGGTGGGTGCACAGTTAATAAATGAAACAGTAGCGTATGCAGAAAGCAGTGTATGCCGCAGAAAAATTCTTTTACACTATTTCGGCGAACACTATGATGATAAAAGCAGTTGCGGCCATTGTGATAATTGTTTAAATCCTAAAGAAAAAGTTGAAGCAAAAGAAAGCGCTGCAATTGTTTTAAAAATAATAAAAGCGCTGGGTGAACAATTCCCTGTTGAATATACTTTACTCATTCTTGCCGGCAAGGCAACGCCGCAGGTAAAAATGTACCGGCACGATGAGCTGGATGTTTTTGCAAGCGGCAACGACAAAGAAAATCATTTCTGGAACAGTCTTATCCGCCAGATGCTGTTAGCAGGGTTAATTGAAAAAGACATTGTGGAATACGGCCTGCTCAAGGTTACAAAAAAAGGAGAAGCATTTTTAAAGAAGCCTGCTTCATTCAAAATTGTACTGAATAATTTATTTGAAGAAGCCAATGCAGATGATGAAGAAAGTGAACAGGCGGTTACAGATTCAGCGGCGGCAGATGAGCAGTTAATGGTATTGTTAAAAGACCTGCGTAAAAAAGTTGCAAAGGAAAAAAACCTTCCTCCTTTTGTTATTTTCCTGGAGAGTAGCCTGGAAGACATGGCAACCATGTTCCCTACATCAATGGCCGAGCTGGAAAAAATAAGTGGTGTGAGTAAGGGCAAGGCCCTGCGTTATGGAAAACCATTTATTGACGTGATCACGAAATACGTGGAAGAGAATGATATTACCCGGCCGGATGATTTTGTAATGAAAAGCGTGGCCAACCGGAACAACAATAAAATATTCATCATCCAGAACGTGGATAAAAAGATCCCGCTGGAAACGGTTGCAAAAAGCAGGGACCTCCGGATCGATGAGCTTTTGGAAGAAATGGAAACCATTGTTGCCAGCGGTACCAAACTGAACCTGGATTATGCAATAGATGAAATGGTGGATGAATATGAGCAGGAGGAGATCCTGGATTATTTTAAAAGCTGCGAAACATCTTCTTTACAGGTAGCCCAGGAAGAGTTGGCCGACAGCAATTTTAACTGGGAACAGTTGAAACTGATGCGTATCAAATTCCTCTGTGTTTACGGCAATTAAGCTTATTTTTTGGCTTCAGGGTGTGATATTCTGCCCAAAACCCTTATTTTTGCTGCCCGAATTCAAGGTTCGTGATTCCTTGTTCCTTGTTCGATATTCCCCCGGTGCGGTAGCTCTCCCGATAGCTATCGGGATGGTAGAGCAAAAAATGGTGCGGTAGCTCAGTTGGTAGAGCAAAGGACTGAAAATCCTTGTGTCGGCGGTTCAATCCCGCCCCACACCACAAGACCTCAACAGTAATGTTGGGGTTTTTTGTTTTGATTCATTCTTGTGTCGGCAGGGTCTCCGTTTACATACGATTACAAACGAATAGCAGAAATAGAATTGCGTATATTTATGAGTTAGCGGCAATGGCCAAATAGCAATACGATCCAAATGAAATTAATAACTATAATATTCCCTTTACTACTCATAACAGCTTGTAATGTTGAAAACTCAACTTCTGAAGATGTGAGTGTAGGTAAAACAAGTAATTCTGTTGACGAAGTTAGACAACATGCAGAAGCTCTCTTAGCTGGGGGAGAATTTTCGCTTGAGGTTGCACTTATTCAACATCAAATGTATGATAGCATAAATTCACCGATTGACACGACAAGAGTTTATTATTTAAATGTTGCAAAGTTTTTAATTAAAAAGGGCGATGCATTACTAAATAAACATCTTGGTAATAATTTAATAATCTTCCTTAATGCCAGACCAAAGGAATTTATAGAATCGTTTTACAAAACAGACAACAATCATATTTACGAGGTCGGGACAACTATGGGTGCTTATATTGCAAACTATGTTCCTGACAAAGAACAAGCTGTTCTTAAAATAAAAGAAGGGTTTGCGAAAAATATACAAAAGGGAAATATCGAACAAATCAATTTAGAAAACCAAATAATGAAAGCAGTGAGACAAACGATTAAAACTTTGGGCCACAGCCGCTAACATGAACTGTGTTAAAAAACAAATTTATTTTCGTTCAAACTGCTTTTATAATCCGCCTGGTATGTAGTTCCTTTTGTTGCTATCGCAAAAGCCTGTTTCAGAAGCTTGTTGCATACTGCTATCAACGCTACTTTTCCATTTTTCCCTGCTGCTTTTAATCTTTCATAAAGGTCTTTACAGGCTTTGTTGTATTTAATGGCTGACATTGAACACATGTAAAGCACGTTTCGTAAATACCCATTCCCCATTTTGCAGATACCTTTTCTTCCCCTGATCGATGATCCGCTTGTATGTTCTCTGGGCGCCAGGCCTGCAAGAGCAATCAGTTGCCGGTGGTTCCGGATCTTTTTAAAGCCTTCAGTGTAAACTATCAAAATGGCAACTGCACGTTTCCCAAGGCCGGGGATCGTGCTTAGATCATGTTGCTGTTTACCTTGCCAGGCATTCAACATTTCTGCTAACTGACTTTCCAATTTGATCACTTCCTTTTGAAGTTTTGCCTGTGCCTGCTCAATACTTTTTTTGACTTCTTTACATGGCAGAGGCAACTGCGCTAAACTATGTAACTGGTTCGTAAACATTGTTAGCTGACGCTTAAAAAGATCAATGGTACCAAGCATTTGAGAACAATACAATTGCTCTTTTGAGGGCATATTCCATTCAGATGCTTCTCTTTCCAGGGCATACCGATAGAGCCAGCCAGCATCCTTTTTATCGGATTTGTTACGCTCCATGTTCATTTGAATAAAACGTTTTACAACAATGGCATTCTCTACCCGAACATCAGCACCCATTTCTTTAAGCAGAAAAGCTAATCTCAGGTAATAAGGCCCTGAACTTTCCATGACATAGGTTCTGTTAATACCCAGCTTGTTGACAAGCAAAGCATGGCCCCTGGCATCGTTACCGACTTTCAGGTGATGTACTTTGTTAGCGTGGTCATTAAAGCATACATCCAGGCTGTCTTTAGAAACATCAATTCCGCAGATAAATGTTTTGGATTTCATTGTAAATTCGTTTTATGTTTTTAAAAAGAGAATGTGGATTTACAACTTGCTCCAGCTATCCTAATTCATGCGAGCTATTGTTCTAGCAATGCTCAGTTGAACTGTTCGGAGTAGATGTAAAAAGGAGGAAGGGACTTTCATGTTAGTCTAGCTTTATGCTATATGGGTTTGCAAGTCTTATTCTTCCTCCCACATTCTTTAACAATTAAAAGTTAGGAAATGTAAACATAGGATGGGCTTGCCGCAATTTGGGCTTGACCAGCTAACTTCAACTTCAAATTGTCTTGTCCTGATATAGGTTGACTAAAAACCAACCAAAATGGATATTAAACAACAAGCCATTACCGAGTATTTAACCAAGGGAACCACTTTCCGGGACCTGGCTGCTAAGTATGGCGTTAGCAGAACTACCATCAACAAGTGGGTGCAGATCCACCAGGGTATTCACAACATTGCCCCTACTCCAAATCAGCAGAAGTATTATCTTACCGCTATGAACAGCAAACCTGAGAATATTTCCAGCGCTGATTTTAAAAAACAAAAGGAACTGGAGCAAAAAATTGTGCTGTTAGAAAAGCAACTGGCATGGGAAAAGCTTCGGGCTGATGCACTGGATACCATGATCAATATTGCTGAGAAACAACTCGACATTTCTATCAGAAAAAAGTCTGGCTCCCAACAGTCCAGGAAATAAAAAAGGTCAATACTTCATTTAGCATAAAAAGTATTTGCCGGTTGTTGGGTTACACGCCACAGGCGTATCACAAAAAAGCAAAACAGCATTTCATCAAACAAGTCAACGGGGGGCTTATTGTACAACATGTACATGCGCTACGGGAAGAACAACCCCGGTGTGGTACACGTAAATTGTTAATGATGCTTCAGCCGTTTTTTGCGCAGCATGATATCTCCATTGGCAGAGATGCATTCTTTGAGTTGCTGTCAAAGAATAAGCTGTTGATCCGTAAAACCAAACGCAGTGTACATACCACTAACAGCAAACATCATTTTCATCGCTATCCTAACCTGGCAAAGGATTTCGAGCCCCTTAAAGCTCATGAACTGTGGGTAGCTGATATTACCTATATACCTCTAAAGAATCGCTTTGCGTACCTATTCCTGATCACAGATGCATATTCCAGGAAGATCGTTGGGCATTATGTTAGTGATGATATGAGAGTATCCAGTGCTGTAATGGCGTTGAAACAGGCTTTGGCTCAAAAGCCAGCGGAAACAATTGTAATACACCACAGTGACAGGGGCATACAGTACTGCAGTTATGAGTATGTAGAGTTGCTACAGAAACATCATGCTTTGATCAGCATGACTCAAAGTGGGGATCCTCTAGAAAATGCTATTGCAGAAAGAGTTAATGGTATTTTAAAAACAGAACTCATCAGAAGCAGTTATGAGAATATTGAAAATGCTGTATTGGGTATTAGAACGGCTGTTATTATATACAATTACAAGCGGAGGCACAGCAGCTTGAATTATCAAATACCTAATGATGTACATCTGCAAAAGGGTCCGCAAATAAAGCGATGGAAAAATTACTATCAAAACAATATAAAAAGCAAACCCCAATGCAGGAACCCTGATGGCCAACGCACAAATAAATATTTTCTTTAGCTGTTGGAGCTACGAAAATATTTATTGCCAACACACGGGAAAGAATAATTTAATCAACCTTATTCAGGATGATTTACCTTAGTAAACCAAATACAGGATTATTATTGTTAACCAGTCAACTATTTTCAGGACGAGACATATCGCTACCAATCATCGGCTATGGGGTTGACCGTTTATTAATTCGCCTGCGCAGTTTGCTACGCTCGTAGTGCACAGGCTTAGTTTGGTTTTATCAATAAAGTTTACGTTCTTTAATTAGCATCGTCACCGGGCGGACACAGCATCAAATACCCAAACTGCGGCAAGCCCCGGACGTTGTGCGTCAGGCTAAAATGACATCCTCAACAATTTAAACTTGACATTAGCAATAACACTATGAAACTTTGGACACAACTTTTAATACTGACAATTCTTGACTTCATAATTATTTGGTTTTGGGTAGGCGAACCAGACCCAAGCGTTTCAATTGGAATTATAATTGTTGTTCCATTTGTAATAATAATAAACCTAATTCTCGCTGCACTTTTTTATGCTTTCAAACGACAATATTCAAAAGCATTTCTTATCAATTCTATAATTTCAGCAATTATAATGTACAACTTATTCATTGCAGGTATTGGACGACATCAGGGAATGAGATATGAGGGTTGGAACTTTATCATTAAAGACACGACATTCAAAATAACACATTCAAAACTTGACAGTACTTTTAGTATGACTTATAGCACAAACCCTGGTAGTTCTACAAGCTTTATTGGTGGAAAATTTATTGACAAAAATAATTTCTATTTATTAACAACAGACACAACAAAATTTATAATCAGGGACAATTTTATTTTTGGATTTCAAAATAACGACAGCATCAAATTGACGAAGATTGACTATTAAAAGCCCGAACGCACAACATGTGGTTTTGTGCAATTTGGGCAAGACCAGCAATTTTTTCAGCTATGGTTCGCTACCAATCATTGGCTATGGGGTTGACCGTTTATTAATTCGCCTGCGCAGTTTGCAACGCTCGTAGTGCGCAGGCTTAGTTTGGTTTTATCAATAAAGTTTACGTTCTTTAATATGCATCGTCACCGGGGCCGACACAGCAACAAATGCCAAACTGCACAAAGCCCTGGACGTTGCCTGCTATGTTAATTGACCCTTCGTTATGACAAAAAGAACGATTCTTATAATCTTGACATTATTCTCTTTTCTTTACTGTTTCCGATTAGGTTATATATGGACTCCGTATGGACATGGATTGAAATTCTTCATAGGAATGCATTTCCCTTTAGTGATGACAATTGCGTTAATTTCATTCGGCGTTTCAAATGCAAATTCGACGAAGAAAAAAATATTTTTATTTGCTGTTACTTATTTTTTGACTGTTGCTGCTTTTAGTTTGACCATTGAATATTTAATTAGGACAAAGCAGAACTATTTCAATTTCCTCTATTACGAATTGGGAGGGTCTGTTGACAAGATATTTTTCGGTTGGTTAGCGATTGGTTTAATTTTTCTTTTTTTCCTTCTTCGACAAAGCAAAAAATTAGACCTTTCAGACATTAAAGATCAAGGTTGACCTAAGGTTTAAGGGCGAGCTTAGTAGGCTTCGACTACTGGCATCGTGTCAAACACAGCAGGCAACATTGGGTTTGCTGCAAGGCTGGCTGGACATTGGAGCAATGGTCATTTTATCGCTGTTGTGCTTCATCTGGGCTGGACGTACATTGCTGGGCTTTTGTTTGTTAACCTGTACTTTTATATCTTTATTCAGCAGCGGTTCCGGGCGGACGAGCAATGAATTCCAGCCCTGCAGCAAGCCCTGCCCGTTGCCTGCCAGTTTTGAGCAGACCTGGTAAGCATAATTAACATGAACTAAATTCATTTCGATGTCAAAATATGACGATGCCTCTTGGCATTATGGAGGAAACTACCCTCAAGATTTACCAAAAGAAAAAGCTTCGACTCATATTGGTATGTTTCTAACTTGGTGTATCGACAATAATCTAATTTCAGAAGATCACATTCAAGATAGCATAGAAGACATAGAAAGTGTTAGAAATAGAACAATAACTGGTGCTGACTTTTTAATTAATAATTGTGATGAGAAAATTACTGACTCAGACCTGAATAAGATAGGAAATAAATTTGCGAAGGATTATTATTCACTATCTAAAAAGACGAAATTTTCAACCAAATTTGCCGACTATCTTGATGATTATGCTAAAATATTAAATAACTCTTCAACAGAAATTGACCTTTATATGGTTGAAAATTCTTGGAGTAATTATGATTTATTAAAACCATTAATCGGACAGCGATTTGAAGAGTGGAAGGAATTTACTACAACGAAATAAACCAGCAGGCAACAAAAGGTTTTGTGCAATTGGGGCTCGACGTTGAAACAATCATCGGCAGTGCATATCCAGGCTTTATATTCGGCGGACGTGATTCTGCCGGGCAGTAGTTCTAAACTTCGGCTTTTAGTTATAAATTTAGCTTCAGTTCCGGGCGGACAGTTGGTCAATTCCCCAACTGCACAAAGCCTCGACCGTTGTGCGGCATTTTAAAGCAACATCCTACACATAAATGAGTTTACAAGGACAGACAGTTAGAATAATAGTTCACGAACCCTCAAATTGGGACAAAGGAAACCTATTCGGAACGATTATTTCAGACCGTGGTGGTAAAAGACTAGTTTTAAAATTACTGACCGAGATTAAGGGAAAAGAAATCACAAGTCCCATTTTAGAGTTAGTACCGTTGGCAGACAAAGACACTTTTAAACCATTAGGACAATATTATTCAGTTATGGTCAATGGAAGTTTAGTTTCAGAAAACAACGACAAGACTGAGTTTATACTAAATGGTAGTGTGACAATTGATTAAAATGGACACAGAAGAATTAAAACAGAGAATCAAAACAGCTCTCATTTTAGTTGCTGACGGACATTCATTAAACGTCGGAGACTTAACTTTGGGCTGTAAAGACAAGAAGCATTTTTCGGTTAGTGGTTGGACAAATAATAATCTTTTGGAAAACGTAACAAGACAATCTGCTTTGGCCGAACTCACAGACATTAAATCTTTGTTTGCAAAAATGGTTGACGCTTCCTACGAATTATCGGAATTTATTAAGGGCAGACAAATTGAATATCATTTGGGGTATGACTATGGAATGGGTGGAATCGGAATATGCTTCGAAAAAGATGGACAAATAATTTGGGAGACCGAATTACGAGAATAAAACGACCGCACAACATTGGTATTGCCAATAGTGGGGCTTGACATTGGAGCAATCAGCAGTGGTAATTCTGCTGTACTGCGGTTCCGGGCTTGACGAACAAAGCCCAGCTTTAGTTCTTAATATTTAACTTTATCAAAAAGCCAGGCAGCAGTTCCGGGCGGACGAATATAAAATTCCCCACCATCGGCAATACCTGCCCGTTATGCGCAACCTAAATCAAGCTTTATGAAACTTTTACTTACATTTTTATTCTTCTTGGTTTCTTTAAATTCTATTTGCCAACGACCAGATAAATCTGACTCTATCAATTATGAAACATATACTTATATAGAAAGAATTGACTCCTCTGACCTTCCGTGGCAAACTAAAAATAAGTTAGAATATGCCAAACTAAAACCATACATTCAAAATGACCCTAAAAGTGCCTACAGCTTTCAATGCGTACAAATGTGCAGGTACTTGGATACAGCAACAGTTGACAGTATATATAATTTGTACGACACTTCCATACAAAAACTAATTATTGGGATAATGAATGCCATGAAGATAAGAGCTAAATTAAACGCCGGCGATTTATTCCCAGAATTAATGCTTACTGATTCATCAAAGCATGAAGCTAAAATTAGTGATTGGAAAGGAAAAATTGTACTCATTGATGTCTGGGCTTCCTGGTGTACGCCGTGCAGGAAACAAATGCCAAAATTGAAAGCCCTGTTTGAAAAATTTAAAGATAAGGGATTAACTGTTATTGCTATTTCATACGACAAGGACAAAGAGAAATGGTCAAAGGCGATTAAAGAGGACGCTTTGCCCTGGCTCCATTATTGCGACTTTGTAGAGTATGATCAGAATAAATTATGGATAGATTGGGGAGTTGACTCAATACCTTACAATTTTTTAATAAACAAAGACGGGAAGCTAATAGGCAAAGCACTCACCATGGGAGAGTTAGAGAAAGCGCTCATAAAATTATAGGCTGCGCATAACATGGTATTGGCGCTATTTGGGCAGGACAATCTTTCTTCGTCAGCGGATCTTTACCAATCTTTAGTTATGTGGTGTGACCGTTTTATAATGGGCTTTACGTTTTCATTTAATTTTCGTTTCTTTAATAAAAATCGTCATGGGGTCGGACACAGCTATGAATGCCCAAACAGCGCCAATACCCGGACGTTGCCTGCAAGCTTATGCGAAACACCCTAATATTCATATCATTTTTGACTCTTGCGGTTTCTGCTGACTCTCAAACGCCCTCAAAAAGGGCAACGAAATACCTCGACAAAGTTTTTAACATAATTGAAGCTAATTACTATTACATTGATAGCATTAAAATTAATTCACTTAAGGAAAAATGTTACACCATAATTGCCAATGCCAATACTCAAAAAGATACATATTCTGCGATAGACACTCTTTTAAGAAACCTTTTCGATCCACATCATATATTCTTAAGGCCTGACCAGTTTACCAAAATAGCAAACTTCGAACCTCTTACATTTTCAACAGTTGAATTGCTTCACGATTCAGTTGGATATATAAAAATCCCTGCACTAATTGGGCATTATAATGAATGGCAGTGGTGGAGTGACTCATTGCAAACTTTGATGGCCAGAATTCAAAATCATCATTTGAAAGGATGGATTATTGACATACGCGGGAATAAAGGAGGGGATTTCACTCCAATGATTACAAGTATTTATCCATTTTTTGGAGACACCATTCTCTTCACTTTGAAAAACAGAAATAATAAATTTAAAATCTATAAATATTCATCAGGGTTTTTCTCAATTGAAAATGGCAATAACGAAATTAATTTACTCCCGTATAAAAGGGGAATCGTAAATGCCAGGGATATTCCCGTAGCAGTTCTAATTGATAGTAAAAGCGCAAGTTCAGCTGAGATGGTTGCTATTGCTTTTAAAGGGAGGGCCAAAACTCTATTTTTAGGAGAACCTACTGCAGGGCTTACAATTTTCACAGATGGTTTTACTTTACCTGACAAAGCATACTTTACGATTGCAATAGGAAAATTTTATGACACCAAAGGAAAATCCTATGAACATTCAATTAATCCCGATGTATTTGTAGAGCAAAAGGCAAACACGGGAGATAAGACTAAACAAATGGCTTTTGAATGGCTGCTTAAACAATAAAGCCTGCAGGCAACATGGGTTTGCCGCAAGCTGGGCATGACAAACTTTCTTCAGCATTTTATCGCTACCAATCTTTTGTTGTGGGGTCTGACCGTTTCATAATTCGCTTTGCGTTTTAAATAAAAAGCCGTTCCTTTATGTACATCGTCATGGGGTCGGACTCTGCATCAAATACCCAGCCTGCGGCAAGCCCCGGACGTTGGCTGCAAGCTTTTGAACAGTATGCGAATTACATGTATTATCATATCATTATTGTTGCTTGGACAAATTTGTCTGGCAAATACATTTAATGATTCATTATTACAAAAAATGGATTCAGTATTTATTAGTCTTATTCAAGATAATCAAGCAAAATCAAAGTTTTGCGCCATTGACTTCCAAAGTGTTTCAGCAGACATAGATTTTCTTCCGAGCAAATACATTCTAACAAATATTAGCAGAGATTATTTACTTACTCTGCTAGGTCGTACAAGTCAATTTTTTCCGGATTCATCTAAAGCAATTCAAACTCTCCAAGTTACATTTGGTTTGAGTTCGGGAAACGCATTCGACATTGAATTTCATTACAAAGAGAAAAATAATAAAATAGTGTGGATAAGCTATTTAATACTCTTTCCGAAAGGTTATCTGCTAATTTCAAATGGATACAAATAGTAACCTGCCTTTAAGCCAGCAGCCAACATTGGGTTTGCTGCAAGGCTGGCTGGACATTGGAGCAATGGGCATTTTATCACTATCATCTTCATCTGGGCTGGACCAACATTGTTGGGCTTTTGTTTGTTAACCTGTACTTTTATATCTTTATTCAGCAGCGGTTCCGGGCTGGACGAGCAATGAATTCCAGCCCTGCAGCAAGCCCTGCTCGTTATACCCAACTAATGCAGATCAAATCAATATACAGCTTTTCACTTATAGTTTGTCTCTTACTTAATGGGATAAAAGCCTTAAGCCAGGAAATACTACCACCTCCACAAATGTCAGAGATTGAGTCGGCAGTAAAACTTAAGACGGATTCTTTATTAAATTCAGGGATAGACACTGTGATTGGCTTTTATGCTAACACAAGTCCTATGGTTCCAAACCTTAACGACACAATTCCGGGTTATGTTGCGGGCATAGTATTCGATAACTACTACGTCCATTATTTTCAAAATGAAACATGGACAATTATTAGATTTGCTACCTTTTCAAATCGTAGTTCAGAAAAAATTACCGTCATCCAGGCTAAGCCTATAATATTTAAACCCGATTCTTCTCTTATTATTCTCAGGAAATTGCCTAAAATTGAGAATGAGGGCTTTTTGCCCTTTGTTATGGTCATAGAAAACAATGGAATAAAAGGCTATGAACAAGGTGGGGAAAGTCACTCAGAACATTATACTATTACAGTTAGGAGTAAACATGTTTCAATTCAAAAATCATTTGAAGAATATATCCTTCATGAAAAATACAGGTATTGGGATAAGAGTCCCATAAATGTCAACTATTCCTATAATAGAAGCCTAAACCTATATTATGCCTATAATAAATTCAAGAGTTTGGCCAATGAACTTGACAAAAGATTCGTTTTTAAATAATGTAAGCTGCGTATAACATGGGTTTGCCGCAATTTGGGCTTGACCAGGTAACTTCAGCAGAGTATCTCTACCAATCATCGGCTATGGGTGCGACCGTTTAGCAATTGTCTTTTTCATTCTCATCAAATTTTCGTTTCTTTATTGCATCGTCACCGGGCGGACAAAGCATCAAATACCCAAACTGCGGCAAGCCCCGGGCGTTGGCAGCAATTTTACAGACACTTCACAATCTTAAATAGTACTAAGACAAACAAAGGATGACAATAGGAGTAAATCAAACAACATCGCCAGTAAAATTTTGCTTTTTAATCGAACCAGAGTCAGAAGGAAAATTTGAAAGAGCTATAAAATTGGCTTTCTCTTACTGGGGTGGAATTTATTCTCCAATCCTGCCTTTATATAAGAAATTACCTGACTCATACATCCAAGAATATGAAATTACATTTGATACCCTTAAATATTATCTGAACACAATCAATAATTACGACCCAGACATCATTCTATATGACAACTCTTTAGAAGAAGAATATGTAAAAAAACTCAGTGGTGATAGAACTCTATTAACAATTGAAAATTTTCTTACTGAAACAATTAATAAAGAAAACAATTATGGAATAAATGCCCTCAATCTAATTTCTCACATCATTGAAAAAGAATTCAAATTTAAAAGAAATGACGAACTCAAACTTTTAATCCCAAACACACAGAATTCAAGTTTATTTATAAAATCCTTTCTTGGTTGTTTTATTGATGATTTCCAAAAACAATTAAATAGTGAATTAAAAACCGCTTCCTATTTTGAAGAACCTGAAGTAGGCATTGACAATATCGCAGATTTTTTTCCTAATAGCCACATAACAACATTAGGAGTAAATACTCAAAACATAAGGTCATTTCCTGAAAGACATTGGTACAGAGGGGAAGCAATTTACTTTTTAGACCAAACACGATTGAATGACATAATAAACTACTGGAAGTTACGAGCATTAGGTTGGAATATAATCCCCATCCCAATCGATAATATTGACAATGCTTATTTCACTGACTTTATAGAAAGATATTCGCAATATCAATTGAGCAAATCCAAAGGCTTAACGTTTGTAACTTTTCAAGTTGGCATAACAACAACAGTGGAGCAAAAAAAAATAATTGACAAAAAACTCTACGATATTAAAAGTAAGATTAAAGGGGAATTTGGTTTTTCATTCCAAGGATGGTTTCCAAGATTTTGGGAGGAAAGGTCAATATTAGAAGCTGATAAAGCACTATGTGAAAAAGCCCGAATAGATTCGGCATATTCACAAGTAGAAATCAAAGACAATTATGTAAAATTTAAAACTAATAACCTGCCTTTTAGTCTAGTGAATGACTACCATTTAATAGCGTCGCATAAAGTAGACCTTGCTTTCAATTATTTCGACGAATACGTAGAGAACGCAGGCTTGATATATGGCATTGAAACGATTGATTGGATAAGATTAACACACTCATTTGGTAGAGACAAATGGCGACTTTCAAAGACTGGGTTAAGTTACTTTGTAAGACGTGAAGACGAAGAAATTCATTTCCATATACCGAAAGCTAAAGATTTTTTCAGTGTCTATTTTTCTAAAAATAACAACAAACTAATTGAGACACCAAATGGAAGGCTAGCCAACGAAGTTCTAAAGAATATAGGAGGAATAACAGGCACACATTTTTTGCAAAATAAATCTTCGCTTAAAATTCTTGAATTAGTTGAGGATGGCAAATCTGTCAGCCAGCCTCAATTAATTAGCGAAATAAAGAAGAGTCTTAGAATAAATAATAACGACAGAGTAGAATACTATGTAAAAAGGCTTCTTGAAAATAAGATAATCGAATTCGGCACAATCTTACAATGCGAAGTATGCCACCAAAGGAGTTTTTACTTACCTACAGAAATTAAAGAGGTTATGACTTGTTTGATTTGTAGAAACAAGTTTGACCTGCCAATGCATAAACCGAACGAAATTAAATGGTCTTATCGTGGTATCGGTCCTTTCAGTAAAAACAACAAAGTGGGTGGTATAATGGCAGTGTTTTTAACGCTTAAATTGTTTAGTGAAGAATTCTCTGATACATCAGGAAATATGTCTGCATTAATTGGATTTGAACTCTCAAAAAACAAGGTAGTCAAAGAAGTAGACCTTGTTGTTATGCTTCAAGAGAAACATAAAAACAGTATTCCGCCTGATTTGGTTTTTTGTGAATGTAAAACATTTAAGAATTTTACTTCTGATGATGCAGATAGAATGATTGAGTTAGGTGTTGAATTCCCAAATTCAATTTTAACTTTTGCAACATTGAAAGATGAATTACTTGATGAAGAAAAAGAACAAATTTTAAAAGTAGTCAATCATTTTAGAAGCGGCGTTGGAGACAGACCAATAAACCCTGTTTTGATTTTAACAGCTAACGAACTATTACCTTCCGATTTCTTGGGGCATTTCTCAGATTATGAAAAGGATTCCATGCCATATCATAGGCACAATGACTGGATTGGTAACTTGTGTGAGTTTTCAGTAAAAAAACATTTAAAGCTTAAAACCTGGGGAGAAGTTAGGGAAGAATTATGGCAAGAAGAAATGAAAAAACTGAATGAGAAAAATGCAATAAAGCAAACTGCTCCTGTAGAGGAAAAAGATACTCAATAAACGATTTTTGACACGGCTAGCGGTAAACAAAACTGCTGCCAACATTGAGTTTGCTGCAAGGCTGGCTGGACGTTGGAGCAATGGTCATTTTATCGCTGTTGTGCTTCATCTGGGCTGGACAAACATCGTTGGGCTTTTGTTTGTTAACCTGTACTTTTATATCTTTAATCAGCAGCGGTTCCGGGCTGGACGAGCAATGAATTCCAGCCCTGCAGCAAGCCCTGCTCGTTGGCTGTAATTGCAAATAACACCCTTATGATAAGAGCATTATTTATATTTCTATTTCTTACTTCAATTATCTCTTGTAAAGAGAATAAAGCTGAGAAAAAAAGTATATCTATAGTTGATACGTCAGAAGTTGTAAAAAAAGTTATGCCTAAAGTCGACACCTTAGAAATTGCAAAACAAAATCTATCATTAGACAAAATAACATTCGACTTTTCTGCTAAAAAAGACAATAAGAACAAAGGCTATATAAATATAAATGCTACACTTTCTAACGAAAATATTGATACCGTTTATTTATATACTTGGACAGACCACGGTAAGCAGTATTCATTACATTATGACACTTCAAAATTTGCTTACTTCCCAGAGAGTATAGCTAATGCAACGTATCCAATTGTTGAGAAAATATCTCCTGGCGGACGTCTTAGTTTTACTGCTTCATTTTTATTTAAGAAAGAGGAAAATAAAATCAAGCTTGACTACGATTTTTTTAGAATTGAAAAGCAAGCTGACATGGAGTTTAGAAATATGGATTTTAATAAAACATTGAGATTTGAGCAACATAGGCAAAAGACAATTTTATATGGAACCGAAAAAGCTATCGAATAGCAACTACAGCCAACATTGCATTGCCAAAATGGTGGCTGGACCAGCAATATCCCAGCATTTGATCCTGACCAAGCATCTGTTCCTGGTGGACCGTCAACTTTGTGGCTTTCCGTTTTCAGATAAATGTTGTTTCTTTAATCATGCATCGGCCGGGCTGGACCAGCAACGAATACCACCACTTCGGCAATGCTCGCACGTTGGCAACTATACAAATGGAAACAGTCCTTAAATTCATAGCGACAATCATTTTAACAATTTCGTGTTTGCAAGGTAAATCCCAGGCAGACAATGAAATCAAAATCTATAACTCATTAATTGACTCTTTATATGAACTGAAGACTTGCTTCAAAATTATATATCCGCCTTTTTATAAATGCTGCGACATTGACACTTTATATGGAGACGATATGATTAAATGCTGTGAAAAAAGTTTAGTGCCAAAACAATACAGAATCTATTGTCCGAGTTGTGCAAACAAACAAGATTTTGACACTTCAAATGTTTTAATGGTTGTAAACGAACCCTTCTCCACCTTAGACATAAAACAAGATAAAAAATACTTACTGTCGCAGGTTGACAAGAACTCAATCTACTACGATTTCATTAAGAGCATAAAAAAGCCAACCCCGACACGACACTTACCTACAGACAGTATAAAGCAACAAAACATAAAATTTATAACAAAAAAAGAGTTTGACAAGAATGGATTTGTTCATCGGTATGGCAAATACGGCAAACAAATATTGTTAGGTTATTTTGACTTTTCAAGAATTTATATTGACAGTGAAAAAGGTATAGGACTTTGTAAAATAAATTGGCTTGGTGGTGGCACTTGCGGTTATCACAAATACTTTTTAATCTATAGAGAAAATGGCATTTGGAAACTTTATAAACGGATTTGGAAAGGCGTTTACTAAAATGTACAGCTGCCAACAAAAGGTTTTGTGCAATTGGGGCTCGACGTTGAAGCAATCATCAGCAGTGCATATCCAAGCTTTGGTTTCGGCGGACGGAATTCTGCCGGGCTTTTGTTGGTTAACTTCGGCTTTTAGTTATAAATTTAGCTTCGGTTCCGGGCAGACAGTTGGACAATTCCCCAACTGCACAAAGCCTCGAACGTTAGCAGCAAGCTTTCGAAACGTTTAAAAATGGAAAGTAAAAAATCCGACATAAACAAACTGTACATCACCTCTGTTTCAGTTTTGACATTTGTATTCCCAATTATTGCTACCGTAGTTCAAATCCTTTTAAATAACGATGTAATATTTTCATTTGAGTTATTTGGAAAATGGTTCATTTTTTCAGCAGTTGGCTTACGACTCTTCCTGGCAGGCATTAAACAAACTTCAAACCCGGCATTTACTGCAAAAGAGATTTTCCATATCGACAATACAGAAGCTTTTCCTATTGTTCGTGAATTAGGATTTGCAAATCTTTGTTTTGGGTTAATCGGAATAGTTTCCATGTTCTTACCTCAATGGAGAATTGTTAGTGCTTTTGGAAGTGGCTTATACTATGGAATTGCTGGGCTTCAACATTTATTTAAGAAATCGGCTGGGATGAATGAGAAATTCGCTTTGGTTACTGACATTTTAATATTTCTTTTCCTTGCAACATATTTTATAAAAATGATTTAAGGCTGCTATTATAAGCCGCCTGCTGCTAACATAGCATTGCCGCAATTCGGGCGGACAGTTATATTCTCAGCATTATCTCACTACCAATCTTTAGTCATCGGCTTAACCGAATACTAATTGGCTTTGCAGTCATAAGAAAATTTCGTATTCTAGTTCTCTAAAACGCCCAAATTTATTTTTAGCAAGCCACTTTCTGGTAATTATCAACATACAATTCACCTCGATTCACTAAAGAGAACATGATAAGGATGAGCTTAAACTTTACGT
>Ga0193752_1000986_pt1 | contig 25003 bp, 21 predicted proteins | sample H1c1metaG_FD_144924 | JGI IMG/M metagenome (GOLD analysis project Ga0193752, IMG submission 144924) | Soil microbial communities from a riparian zone of the East river system, Colorado, United States - H1c1 | ecosystem: Environmental > Terrestrial > Soil > Riparian zone | place: USA: East River...
CTTCACCGAGAATATTTACCGGTACGAGCTGGTCGCCCATGAGATCGTAACATCCGCCGGAAGGATTGTGATCGGAATCGTCTTTGAGTGAAACAGCAACAGGCTTATCGGAAATCACAACGGCACCCGAAGGGTGAGTATTGGGTTGAGACCAGTTGGCGCCGGTCCATCCGCATGAATAAGTTTGTCCGATGTTGAGCGTAACCGAAAACTGTTGCAATGCGGCATGACCATCAACAGGAGTAGGAGAATAAATAGTGACTACTGTGTTGTTCTGCGTGGCAACAATATCGAATGACGCAAACGCCTGGTGTGGTGAAGCGAATGATGCTTCATTGTTAAAAACGCCGTGTTTGTGTAATGGAATATAAAACTCCTGACCCAGGGCATTGGGTCCTTTCAGTACCCAGATGTCGGTGTTATTGGTGTTCGCGATTTCGTAGTGACACGTAATTGGTGTTGTGGAAGTAATGCGAAGACCAGTATTGCAGATTGTATTTGTTGGCCGTGTTTCAAGCTGTGCTTTGCGTGGAGTGAGGTTCACACGCGTCGACCGGTTTGCGGTCACGTTCACCACGATCGGAACAAATGCGCCGTTCGCAGGTTGATCGATCGTTACCGTTGATGCTGCTCCAGCGGAAGAAACGATCAGGTAGATCGGTTCGCCTCCGGGAGTATTGTGCAAGTCTGTTACATCGGGTGGCGCTAACCAGAATTCATTGCCCTGTTGCGCAGAAACAAATTGAGGAGCCGCGAGGAAAGAACAGAGTGTAAAAAATAAGGCAAGCGGCAGCCGGCAGAGGAAGTAGCGTTTTATCATGTGTGATGTGCCTGATTAGTCTGGTGTATACGGCGATGGGTGAATTTGGTTCGGCCAAAACCGTCGATTTGTAAGAATTTTCGGCATTAAGTAGCGCAAATCCGACGAACGGTTTACGTACGATTAACATCCGCATTGGGATTTTCCGGGAAATAATTTGCTGGATATTAACAGCTTATGAACATCCTGACCCGGACGAATAAATTATATGTATATACACATAATTAATTACCTTTGTGCAACAGTTAACTCTAAAATCACATGAAAACTAAATGGACACTTGACGGATTGCACTCCGATGTACAATTCAAAGTAAAGCACCTGGTTATTTCAACCGTAACCGGATCATTCGGAAAATTTTCAGCGGAAGCAGAAACCGACGGCGAGAATTTTGAAACGGGCCGCATTCATTTTTCGGCTGACGTGAACAGCATCAGCACCGGCAGCGAACAGCGTGATGGTCACCTGAAGAGTGCAGACTTTTTTGACGGGGCGAATCACCCGACGGTAGATTTCGTTTCAGAAAAACTCGTGAAGGATGGATCGAATACCTATAAGTTGCACGGTAACCTGACGATGCGCGGCACAACCAAACCAGTTGTACTTAACGTAGAGTTTGGTGGAACCATGAAGGATCCGTACGGAAATTACAAGGCAGGTTTTGAAGTAACCGGAGCCGTGAAGAGAAAAGAATTTGGGTTGAGTTGGGATGCGGTGACCGAAGCTGGTGGAGTAATGCTGAGTGATGAAGTGAAGATTGTGGCGAACATGCAGTTTGCGAAGATGGTGCCGGTAGAGGCGTAGGTTGCTGCATTTCCAAAACGTTATAGCGAGGCACGAAGCGATCTCGTCTCTAAAGACAGAGACTGCTTCGTGCCTCGCAGTGACTAATCAGTCACAACTACTTTCTCGGTAGTCATCATCTCTCCCGACTGCATGCGCACGAAGTACGTGCCTGCGCCGAGATCAACCAATGAAATTTCCTGTGCCGTAGTTCCCGGCTGAATCGTAACCGTGCGTACAATTTCGCCGAGCAGATTCAGCACCTCTACGTTTCGCACTTCACCGGACGATGGAAGCGTGAGCATAAACACACCGTTTCCAGGATTCGGAGAAAGCGTGAACAGGTCGTGCGTTTCTGTTGCGGCAATTCCCGTAAGCGGATTCGCACAGCAATTTCCACCGGCGGAAATATCAATGGCTCCGGTCCAGCATCCGTATTGCGTGGTGTGCTGGCGCAGCGTTCCGCCAAACTTCGTGAGAAAATAATGTGCAGTCTGATCGGCGGTGTTGCACCCACCCTGGTTGGTGGTGGTCGTGCAGGTGTAATTGCAGATCATCTGTCCGTACCCGTTTGGGTTGCTGAATGTAGCTGCCGGCATAAGCAGAATGGAATCCACCGGGTTTGGTACACCGCTGATGGTTGTATACAATGGCGCACCGAGGCTGCAATGATCGTTGTTGCCGTTGTAGCCCACGTACCACAACGCAGTAACGTTCGCTGCATACGTTCCGGTAATCGTAATGCGGCAGAACTCATAACTGAGCACACCAATTTTCAGGTTGGGAATATTCTGATCGACATTGATGGTTAATGGTCCGCCGTCGTAGTTGGAATAGATCACCACGTTGCCATTCTGGTCACAAAGTGTTTGCGAAAAAAGGGAGATGCCCATAAACAGGGCGAACAATGCTGCGTAGATTTTTTTCATGATCGTGGAACTTGGTTTAAGAAGGGTGGACTTCGTTTAAACAAATCTAATGTTTCGGCGAGTGAAAGTCAATAGAAAGTAGGGAGTCTGAAAAAGTAGGGAGTATTTAAGTAGGCAGTAGGCCAGGGTAAACGCAGATGTTGTATACGGGCGACTTGCTTACTGCCTACTTAAATACTGCCTACCCCTTCTCAATGCGCATCGAAGAACGAACGCCACGCATCTTTTTGCAAACTCAAACGCCTAAAACTTTCCATGGCTTCTTCGCGAAGTTGTTCCAGAATTTCATCGCCTTCGAGTTTCAGCAATACCGGAAGTAATTCATTCTCGAGTTCTCCCGGTGCAGGCGGAGAATCCAGCAAACAGATCTGCGCACCTTTGCCAACACCGTTGTGACAAAAAAGTAAAAACGCGAGCCGGTCATCTGCAGGAAATACGCTTACGCAATTTGCGTTCGGATTGAAACCGGCCTGGTTGTGTTTTTCCAGGAGGGCGAATACAGCAAGTTGGTCGGTGAGGATTTGCATGTGTGAAGATAGGAATTGGGACGTCGCTGTACTCCTGTTCGTTGTCTTAAACCACATGCTGCAACCTTTCGCCGCCAGTTCGAGTGCCGATAAACATTTTTTTGTCGCATCTCGATACGTTTTTCGTTCCTCAAAACACTCGATGTGACAAAAAATGTTTGCCGGTGTATCGAGAACAGGCGAAAGGTTGCAGCATGTGGTTCCAACGACCTACGCAATCCGCACTCCCAACACCAGCACATCATCCACCTGCTCATATTCTCCCTGCCACTTTTTCAACGCTTCGTGCAAATATTTTTTCTGTTCCGCCGCAGAAAGCTTTTCGCATTCGAGCAACAAGTGCTTAAACGAACGGTGTTTCAGTTTCGCGCCTTTGGTTCCGCCAAACTGGTCCGGATAACCGTCGGAGAAAAGATAGAGCATGTCGTTTTTCTTCAGCTGGAATTCCTGGAGTATGAACGGACGCAGTTCCTGTCCCGGGTATGCGCCGATGGGTTGATTGTCGCCGCGTAATTCAAACAGCACGCCTTCGCGCACGATCCACGCCGGATGGTTGGCACCGGCAAATAACAACGTGTGCGTTTGCGGATCGAATGAACACACGGAAACATCCATGCCGTCGTTGGCCACATCGTCGTCGTTTTGTTTGAGTGTGAATGAAACGCCTTGCGCAAGATGATCGAGAATTTTTTCCGGCGAATCGAGCTGGTGAATGTTCACCGCCTGGTGAAGATAATTGTATCCCACAATACTCAGGAACGCGCCCGGAACACCATGACCTGTACAATCGGCAACTGCGAAAAGAATTTTGCCGCTGCGCTTTTCGAACCAGTAAAAATCACCACTCACAATGTCTTTGGGTGAGTAGATCACAAACGATTCGGGGAACAGATCCGCAATGGTTTCCGGCGTGGGCAACATGGCACGCTGTATGCGTTTGCTGTATGAAATGCTGTCGGTGATTTTGGTGTACGCGTTTTCAACCAGCTCACTTTTTTCTGCGATGAGTTTGCTCTGACCGGCAATTTGTTTGTTCAGGTTTCGCGTGCGCACGAGGAGAAGCGCGATCAATACGGCCACGAGTACAAGCCCGGCAATAGCGAGTGAGAGAAACAGGTTCTGCCGTTGCAGGCTTTCCTGCTTGCTTTTCTCCACGGCAATGTCAATGTCCTTGCGCGCAATTTCTTTTTCTTTTTCAGCAAGCTCCAGCCGCTTCTCGAGTTCGTTGATCTTGTTCACGCGTTCGATGTTGTACAGCTTCGTGCTCAATGCAGTTTGTTCCTGTTCCGTTTGATAGGCACGGAAAAAATCGCCTTTGGCCACGTAAAGCTGGGTGAGCTGGATGAGCGCTTCGTTGAGTTCGTGGTCGAGATTATTCTTCCGCGCGAGCGAACAACTTTCGAGCAGGGCAATTTCGGCGGCAGCAAGATCACCTGTTTTTATTTCCGCTGCGGCAATCAACGCAAGGAGCGTAACGTAACTGTCGACGAGCTCATATTTCAGCGCAACAACTTTTGCGGAATCGTACAACGCAATGGCGGATTCATATTCTCCCTGCGCAGCATGCAGTGTGCCCCGGTTCTGCAGGTAGAAATAACGCGACGCACCGGAATTGTATTCGGGGTGTGCGGCAATGGTGTCCAATGCAGCTCCCGCCCGGGCAAAATCGTTTGCCTCGATAAAGTCCAGGGAAAGATTGAGCAGCACCGAACACATACCGTCGTAATCGCCGGCATCGCGGTATAGTGTTACAGCATCCTGCTGCAGTTGCAAGGCGTCAGATGAATTACCGATCCGTTTCTGCAGGATGGCTTTCAGTTTGTACGAATACGCGAGGCCTTTTTTATCGCCGGTTTTTTCCTGGAGATCGATTGCCGTGTTGAGCAGGACGCCCGTTTGTTCGAAATCGGATTTCAGAAGATAATACCGTGCACACTTGGCCTGGGCGCGCGCAAGCATGACAGTATCGTGCGTGGCTTTGGCCTGCTCAATGGCCTTTAGACTGAGCGTGAGTGATGAATCGGGGTTGGCTGAATATATGGCATCGGAAGCGGCAATAAGTGCCTCTGCGGACTGGGCGTGCGCAAAAAACGGGAACAGCAGGAAGAGATAAGCAAAAAGGTGGAGGCGCATAAAATAGGGTGCATCGAAGCTAAGGAATTTGGGTTTCTGAATGGACGGAAAGCCGCAGAGAACGCAAAGATTTCCGCAAAGAATTGCTGCGCGATTGTGGGACTTTAAATTTCACCGCGAAGGAAAGCGTAAATAATTACTGAGCAATTGTTGTACTTTAAATTTCACCGCGGAGACGCGGAGGCGCAGAGGGTGCTTCCCGGGAAGCGGAGGTTGGAGAGGAATCGCTGCGCGATTCGTGATGCCTGGGTTGGCGTGGTTATTTGTTTTTCACCGCGAAGGACGCAAAGTATCGCTGCGCGATTGTGTGGTTTAAATTTCACCGCGGAGACGCGGAGGCGCAGAGAGTGCTTCCCGGGAAGCGGAGGTTGGAGAGGAATCGCTGCGCGATTTTGAGACCTATTTCTTTTATCACAGGGAGTCACAGAGGCGTTTCACAGAAAAAAATGAGCGATGTCGCGCACAATGCTCAGTGAAACCCGGTGAAAATTACTCCGTGTTCCCTGTGGTAAATTTTTTTTATGACCGAAATGGTACTAAGAAGCAAAAGTTGAAAAGGGAATCGATACACGATTGTGCGGTTCGATTGTAACCTGTGTCTGGCGCGAAAGCCGGAAGGATTTGTAGCGGTGGTAAACCGAAGAGAATAGTCGCCCAAGCCCGGAGGTTTTTCTTTGCGAATGTGGTGCGGCTGTTTTCATCGGAATGCCTCCTGTTTGATATACGCGTTGACTGAGCCGCTCGCGCTCACCAAACAATCCCACGAGGGATGCAATTCGCCTTTGTTCTGATTATTTTCCCACTGGAGTGGTTGCAGGTTTGCGTAATCGTCGGTTCCACCTTTGGAAACGGGCTTGATGTGATCAATCACCCAGCCTTCGGAAAGTGCTTCATTGGTTTCGCCAAAGCGTTCACGGCGGATAATTGCTCCGCACAAATCTTTGCGCACGTATCGTGGATCTTCTCCTGTAATGGGTTCCGCCTTTTCCCAGATCAATTGCACAAGGCTTGAGCTGAAGGCGTGACCGTACATACTTCTATTGGCCATTGGGGGTCTTCTTTCGACGATTGAGAATAAGGAAGTCGTCAACCATTTTTGCAGAATGTCCGATCTTTAAAACGGCATGAATCAGGTCCTGTTTGGCGCATTTCAGCACCGAGGCCCAATACTCAACATCACGGGGTTCATGAATGTTGATTGTCTTTCCACGCAGGTGTTCGTTGCTTCGCAAGTGTGTTCCTGTTAACATCGTGCCTCAAAATTAGTTTGGGCAGTATTGGATTACAAGAGCGAAAAACCCTGTTTTTATGTACCCGTAGAAACACCTGTTGTACACCGTAAATTCACCCAATGTGTAGATAGAAAATCGGGTTAAACGCCTGATCTGTTTGAACTTATTTTTTAGGTCACAAACACTTTACATAGTAAATTGCGGGGAATTGTTATTTTTAATAAAACGCATTGTTCAACACTTAAACCCTATCATTTATGGCTTTTAACGGAGACGAAGCAGAACAGATTTCATTGGAAACGGCCGCTGTATGGACCGAAAATTACCGGGAGGAAAACCCTGATCAGACCAAGGCCCACTATTTTGGTAAGAACATTATTCAAGACATTTTCGCACAGACTGGCTGCGTGGGCATTCGCATTTATTATGCGCTTGACGAGAAGGGTCAGAAGCAACTCATTATTACAGGAGTAAACGCGAGCGAGAATGACATGTATAATGGAATTCTGGCTGAGCGGTCTTTCCCTTGTCCAACGTACTGCGATCACAACTCAAGTCCGCTGAACGGTTAACCCCGCCGGAATCGGACTAAATTAAAAAGGGCGGCGTGATCCGTCCTTTTTTTTTGCCCAATCAACAGGCAGAGAATTATATCTTCGTACTGGTCAAACCAACAAACCCATTACTTTTCGTGCCTGCACAGGATAATTCCGTTTACGTATTACTATCGAAGGTTTCGGCCTGTTACGTGATTATTCCCATACTGATCGGGGTTATACGCCTCCGCCATCTTTCCGTTGCGGCCAGGTGTGTTTTCGCGTTGATGATCGTGGCGATGGTCACAGACAATATCTCGTACTTTTTCAGGAATCAGCATTTCAATACCGCCTATTTTCTGCGCATCTACACGATCCTGGAATTTATACTCCTGAGTTTCTTTTTCATTTATATCGTCAATCTCAAAAGCCTGAAAGTGGGCATGAAGGTGATGATCGTGCTCTTTACAGCGGTAGCCATATTCGATGCGCTCTTCCAGGGAATCATGTCTATGGACAGTATTTCCATTGCTGTGGAGTCGATCGTTTTTATCCTGTATTCCATCATTGCTTTTTTCCTGTTGATGAAGGATACAACTTATCTCAATATTCTTTCTGCGTCGCGGTTCTGGATGATCACCGCGATCATACTCTACTTTTCCGGCAACCTTTTTCTGTTCGTGTTCAGCAATCATCTACTATTGCATACCCCGGATTCTTTCAACAAGCTCTGGGCAATTAACTCTGTACTCAGCATATTGTTTTATAGTTTAATCGCCATTGGATTTTGGAAGGTCAAAGCACAATCTCAGTAGAACTTCTGATCCTGATGGGAAGCCTCGGGATGGTAGTACTTGCAGTCTCGGTCATCTTGTTCGTTGTGGCCTACCAGAAAAAAGTTCTGGCCCAACAGAACCAGATACAGCTTGCTGAAAACCGTCACCAGCGCGATTTGCTCGATGCGACGCTGGAAGTGGCCGAACAGGAACGCGAAAAGATTGCGAAAAATATTCACGATGATGTAGGCACGCTGCTGAACGTGATCAAACTGCATCTCACGAAGCTTTCCAGGAACCCGAACGACAAAGAGCTTGCCGACAATATCATCCGTGAAAGCATGGGCATGATGGATGAAACCATTCAAACCATCCGCGGAATTTCGCAGGACCTCATGCCGCCTACGCTCGTGAAGCTGGGCCTTGAAAAAGGCGTAGCCGAACTTTGCAGGCAGATCAATGCTTCGGCGCAGGTACACGTGGAGCTTTCGATCGATACAACGGAAAAAAGGCTTTCGTCGAAAGTGGAACTGCAACTGTACCGCGTGATCCGCGAAGTGATCAACAATATGCTGAAACACTCGCAGGCTTCCACCATCCGCGTCGTGATCCGCTCAAACGAAAGCGTGGTTACTGTGGTTATTTCGCACGATGGGTTGGGAATTACCAACGAAGCCGTAACAAAATTATCACAAACGCAACAAGGCATCGGTTTAAAGAGTATACAGAGCCGGATTCAATTGATCAAAGCATCTATCCAATACCTCAATAAAGGAAACAAGGAATCAGAAGTTGTAATCGAAGTACCATTCACAACATGAAAAAAATAAAAATAGCAGTTGCTGATGACCAGCATCTTTTCCGCAAGGGCCTGATTTCGCTCATTGGAGAATTTGAAGAACTGAGTGTTGTAGCAGAAGCGGAAAACGGGAAAGAACTCATAGAGAAATTAAAACTGAAAACACCCGACGTGGTTTTTCTTGATCTCGAAATGCCCGAAATGGATGGCGTAGAAACAACGGAATACCTGGTGAAGAAATACCCGGGAATGAAAATTCTCATTCTCACCATGCACAATGAAGAAGCCATTATTCTTCATCTCGTGGAAAAAGGCGCTCACGGGTTTCTGCTCAAAGACGATCCGATCGAAACACTCGTAGATGCGATCTACGCCGTTGTTGAAAACGGGTATTACTTCAACGACCGCGTATCGAAAGCCATGGTGCATGGACTCATCCGTGGAAACAGGATCAAGCCAAGTTTCAACCGGGTTCAGCTCACCGAACGCGAACTGCAGATTGTGCAGCTGGTTTGCAAAGAACACACGAACCGCGAAATTGCCGAGAAGCTTTGCTTAAGCGTGCGTACGATCGATGGTCACCGCGAAAATATTCTTGAGAAGATCAAAGCGAAGAATACCGCGGGGATTGTGATGTATGCGATTAAGAACGGGCTGGTTTGATTAGTTGATGGCCGATTCGTTGATTGCCGATGTGCTTGTCACCTCGGCTCCGCCTATGTCACACCTCGGCTCCGCTCGGTCTGACAAGTGGACTCTATCCACAGTCGTGTTACGAGAGGCAGAGAATCGTTGTATACAGAAAGTTTATGATTGAAACTACTTGTCAGACCGAGCCCTTCGACTTCGCTCTGGACAAACTCGCCGAGGTCAGACAAGCGAAATATCAAACTGCACCAAATCAATAAACTCCTGCACGCGTTCGTCAACCTGGTCTTGTGTTAATCCAACAAGACGTTCAACGCCAAATTTCTCCACCGTGAATGAAGCCATCGCCGATCCGAAGATGATGGCGCGTTTCATGTTCTCAAAGGAAATATCTTTTGTTTCTGCCAGGTAGCCGATAAATCCTCCGGCGAAACTGTCGCCTGCGCCGGTTGGATCGAATACATCTTCCAATGGCAGGGCAGGAGCGAAGAACACCTGTTCTTTGTTGAACAGCAACGCACCGTGTTCACCTTTTTTGATGATGAGTACTTTCGGTCCCATCGCAAGAATTTTCTGCGCGGCTTTCACGAGCGAATATTCTCCGGAAAGCTGGCGCGCTTCTCCGTCGTTGATCGTAAGTACATCGACCTGCGCAATTGTTTTCACGAGATCATCGTGCGCGGTGTCCATCCAGAAATTCATGGTGTCGAGCACAATTAACTTCGGACGCTTCTTCAGCTGCGCAATTACTTTCTGCTGTACAGCAGGCATGAGATTGCCGAGCATGAGAAAATCGACTTCGCGGCAGTTCTCCGGAACGATCGGATCGAAATCGGCGAGCACGTTGAGTTCGGTGGCGAGTGTATCGCGCGAATTCATGTCGGTATGGTACCGCCCCGACCAGAAAAACGATTTCTGATCCTGTTTGATCTGCACTCCGTCGAGTTTGAGGCCATGCTTTTTGAGCATATCCATGGATTCCTGGGGGAAATCACCACCCACAACGGAGACCATATTGATGTTTTTGAAGAAGTAAGAGGCGGCCAGTCCAATGTAGGTGGCAGCCCCGCCAATGATCTTATCGGTTTTACCGAAGGGTGTTTCTATGGCATCAAAGGCCATTGTTCCAACAACGAGTAGGCTCATAATGAGGGTTTTTCGCGATTCCGCCGGCAAAGGTATTGTATAATTCAATTGGTAATGCTAATATTGCAGCCCGTTTTAAGGGAGTTTTCCATAAAAACGGGGACATAACTTCTTCTTTGGCCCAGTGTCGAAAGCACTGTAAAAAGCAGAAATATTCCTCCTTAGCTCAGCTGGTTAGAGTCCCGCACTTGCGGGATTAATCATGGGGGCTCAGGTTCATCCCGCATAGGGCGGGACTGAAGGGGGAAGCAGAATTGTGAATGACGTTCTTAATTGTATTGTAAATAGACTTGTTTGGTTCGATTGGTTAGTTCCGCTCTTGCGGAATTAATCATAGAGATTTCAAACAATAAATTCCTCCTTAGCTCAGCTGGTTAGAGCACATGACTGTTAATCATGGGGTCTCAGGTTCAAGTCCTGAAGGGGGAGCGAAAAGCCGCAGCGATGCGGCTTTTTTGTTTTTATAGAATGTTCTACCTGTATATCATTTACTCGAGTTCTGCTGAGAAGTATTACGTGGGTCACTCGGCTGATCCCTGGAGGCGTCTTGCTGAGCACAACACGAATTCATCGGACAAATACACTGGGAAATATCAGGGCTGGAACCTGGTGGCGGTCTTCGCTGTTTCAGAAAACCGCGGTGATGCAGATCGCATTGAGAAATTCATCAAGAAACAAAAGAGCCGCAATCTGTTATTGCGAATGATTGACCCTGCATTTACAGGAACCGGAGTCTTAGCCCAATTGGTTAGAGTCCCGCACCTGCGGGATTAATCATGGGGTCTCAGGTTCAAGTCCTGAAGGGGGAGCGAAGCCCGGTCGAGAGACCGGGCTTTTTGCGTTTCTGACTAAGGAATTTAGTTATTCTGTGGACCATATATTTCTCTACGTAACTTGCCTTTTATAAGGTGGGCAATATGCTTTTAAGGAGGAGTGACTTGTTTGAAAGATATGCCCCGTATTTGTTTGCTCAGGTGAAGAAGAAATAAATCAAAAAGAAGAACTAATGCGCCCTCCGATAATTGTTCCCGTGCGGAGTTCAGACAACTTCGGAGATCCGATACAGTTCCTAATGAATACTGTATTGGGATTAAATAATATTCAAACCAATTCTCCGATTAGTATTGATTTTAGTGGAACCCGGTTTGTTAGCCCGATTGTGATTGCTGGGCTTTCAGCGTTGCACGAGCATTATTTGGCGCTCGGAATTTCTAGTAAAATTACCACTGGGATAAACGCGCAGTCTTACTTAGATACTGTTCATTTTCCTGCTGGAGTAGGTCCTGATGTTATTGGATTGGAAGAGTTCATCAGGCTTATTCAGACATTCGAAAGTAAAACCTATTTACCGATAACAGTCTTTCCTGCCACAGTTTCAAGCGGAAGCAGCTTAGTTCGCAACAAAGCACTTTCAGCGCTTGGTCAAGTGATCAAATCACAACTCAAGTTATCGGGAAGTGTATTCAGTGCTATAATGTATCTCATTAGTGAATTGACAAATAACGTTGCTGATCATTCCGGAACCGACAAGGGAAGAATAATGGCGCAATACTTTCCAAGTAAGAATTACATGGATGTATGTATTGCCGACTGCGGGAAGGGGTTGTTGCAATCTTATCTCGATAGCGGGAAATTTGAACTTACATCGGACGAAGAAGCAATTCAACTGGCACTGTCAGGGAAATCAACTAAGGAGGACGCTGTCTCGCGCGGTTTTGGGATACCAACATCCAAACGAATGCTTACCCAAGGCTTGAGGGGTAAAATATTCATTTGGAGTGGCGAGGCCCTGTATTATGAAGACGCGGAAAAGACCCAGATTCTATCATTTCGGAAAGTTTCCCGTTGGCAGGGCTGTTTTATTGCCATGCGTATTCCCACTCAGAATATTGCGGATTTTAACATTTACCAGTTTGTATCGTAACAAATCAAACGGGTTAACGTAAATATTAGCACTAAATTTGTATTGCTATAGTACTATGGAAGCTACCAACACCATATCTGTTTCTGAGGTTTGCGGCACAAAACTGATTACGCGCGAAGCTGCGGTCGATTTGATTAATTCAATCGATTTTTCACCTTGCACGATGTGCAATGTCTTCGAGTTGGATTTCAGTTCTGTGGAGTTTATGTCGCGTTCCTTTGCGGATCAATTACACAAAGAAAAACTAAGGGTGCATCGCGATACACGATCTGAAATAATAATTACAAATGCTTCCAGGGAAGTAGCAGACATGCTCAATAGCGTGGCTAAAACTCAAAGCGCAACTATTCGAACGAAAGAGGACATTCCAGTATTCAGGTTTAGTGATGCCAAGGTATTGACAGAATATTTGCTATCACTTTAATATTACGAGAAGTTCAGTTAGATGAAGCCGCACGAATGCGGCTTTTTCTGTTTTTCAGTTCTGCCTTCTGTGTTCCATTTCCAGAACAATTCACTACCTTACTAATCCAGTTTTCTAAAAAACGCACCGGTCATGAAAAAATCTACCCAATTCCTCCTCTCCCTCGCGATCCTCTTCACTTGCACCTTCCACCTCCCCGCCCAAATCACCTGCAACCCTGCCGGTAATCTCTGGGTCTACACCAACTACGATGGCGGCGTGCTCAACATCAACTGCGATGTGAATATTCCTAATATCAAGATCGGCGTGTGCACATACGAACCGGTGACGATCAACCTGAGCGGTTTATATGTGGGTAACGTAACTGAAGTGCGTTACGCCGGCTATGTGAGCACGAACAACAATCACTGTTTCAATTCACCATCCACAACCACAATTACCGGAGTTCCTGCAGGAATTACTTCCGTGAATTTTCTTCCGCCAAGTACGTTGAGTAATCCGAATGGAAACAATTCGATTGTCTGTGCCTATTCGTGCAGTACTACTTCGAACCAGGGTGGATGCAATACGGCCGACCAGATCAAATCTTATTTCCAGACCAGTACCGGCGGAACGTTGGTCAGCTACTTCACACAATACGGATGCTGGAGTACTACGCCGTATCTGCTCAGCGCAGGAGGAAACTGCTGCAACTCCGTACCGAGTTGTTTCATCGCGGCGAATGCAGGCGGAGATCTCGCCACTTGTGCGGGCGGTACAGTAACACTGAACGGTTCGGCAACAGGTGGCGCAACCGTTTACAGCTGGTCGCCAACTGCAGGATTGAGTAACCCGAACAGCGCAACAACAAACGCTACACCAACAACTACAACTACGTATGTACTCACTGCCAGTGACGGTGCAAGCTGTTCGGATTTGGATACAGTGGTAGTTGTTGTTAATCCGCTTCCTGTTGTAAGTCTTGGCGCAGATATAATTTTTTGCGGAACCAACGTTGTGCTCGACGCGGGAACGCAGGCCAACAGCACGTTTTTGTGGAGCGACAACAGCACCGCGCAAACATTGAATGCAGCCAACAGCGGCACGTACAGCGTTAACGTAACCAACACCGTTACCGGATGCATGAACGCAGATACTATCAACGTAACCCTTCACGCGGCGCCAACGGTTAACCTGGGGAATGATACCAGTATTTGCGGCGACGTGCTTGTACTCAATGCGGGAAATCCGGGAATGAGTTATTTGTGGAGCAACAGCACCACGAACCAAACGACTACGGTGTTTGTATCCGGCCCGTATTCGGTGACGATCACCGACGCGAATGGCTGCACAGCAACGGACATGATCAACGTGACGTTCAACGCGATTCCGGTTGTGACATTTGTTGCAGGCGCAGGTGTGATTTGCCTGAGCGATGCGGCATTTACACTTGCTGCGGGTTCACCTGCGGGTGGAACGTATGCAGGCCCGGGAGTAACAGGCAGCAACTTCGATCCGCAGACCGCAGGTCCGGGGACACACGGCATTACGTACACATTTACGGACAGCGCAGGTTGCACTTCGTCCGCAACAGATTCCGTAATGGTTGATGCGTGCTTAGGTACCAATGGCGTTTCTGTTTTTGGAGCGAGACTTTTTCCAAATCCATCCAACGGAAGTTTTCAGCTGACCGTTTCACAGGTATGCACAGCTGAACTGGTGAACAGTCTGGGACAAATCGTTGAAACAAAAACATTGACACCAGGCAACAATACACTCGGCGATTCCAAACTTGCAGAAGGAATCTATATGCTTCGTTTGACGAATGAGCTGAAGCAGGAGCAGGTGATCCGGGTTGTGATCCGAAGATAATTGGCCACTGTTGCTGGTAAATTCATTATCGGGCATTTCGAATTGAGAAGTTCAAATCCTTAACCAGGACGCCGAAGGCGCATAAAGTGGGGCCTGCACTTTTGAAATTGCCAAAAGAGTTCAACGGAAAACAGGTGTTTTTACCCTTGCGCTGTACCGGGTTTTATTTCAGCTTTGAAGTGCTGAAAAACCCCTATACAACATGCGCTACTTCCTCTGCATTATTCTACCTCCGATCGGAGTATTAACTACCGGACGCGTCGGAGCATTTGTCCTGAACATTCTTCTGACTCTGCTTGGGTACATTCCGGGAGTGATTCACGCCATACTCGTAACGAATAAGTATTACGCCGATAAACGTCACCAGGAACTTCTTACGGCGGCCAGAGCATGAAGACTTTTGTAATTATTGCGGCCTTCCTCTTATGCGCTTTCACAGTAGAGACAAAAGTCTATGTCTGCGATAGTCCGAAAGCAGTGGCGTACCACAGCCGGGAAAACTGCCGGGGTTTGCAGAAATGCACGCACGACATCATCGCGATGAGCGTGGCAGCCGCAAAAGATCGCGGCCTGAGAACCTGCCAGATTTGTTATTAAGGCCTGGATAGCCGGAACTCAATCGACCGATTTTCGATTTGTCGGTTCCGATGAAATACGGTAACCCATAAGATGCATTTCCATCTATGGTTTCCCGCCAGACTGTTCGGAAATCCTGCACCAACTCATCCGCAGTTTCTGCTATATTCGCTCCCGTATCATTCAGAAATTTCCTCATGATCTTCAGCGAAGCTTCCATCGAAAAATTAATTGTCCATGTAGTGGGCAACAAACTACAGGACACCGGCGTCAAAATTTCCCGGAAGCAAATTGAGTTTACCGACGAAAATTCCTGGACGGTCCTGAGAGACGCCTTGCTGACTCCATTTATTAACCAGGAGGAATTTTTCACTTTCGATCATCCTTCAAGCCTCAAGTACAATGAGGTGTATGGCTATGTGTCCGGGTATCTCGACGGAGAATTTAATTTCAACAAACTTTCTTCGGAGATCGCGCGGCACCTGTATGAAAGCAGCATACACCCAAAAATCAAATCCGGCGAACTGTTTGTGCTGCATATTAAAGATTGTGTGGTTGATGACGAAGACGTGGACGCGATTGGAATCTTCAAAACAGAATCGAAGGAGAGCTTCCTGAAAATTATTTCAGATGAATCAGGTGTTGCACTCGATGTTGAAGACGGCGTAAATCCCCGGAAAGGTTTTTTGAAAGCCTGCCTGATCTTTAACACGGATAGAAAGGCAGGTTACAAAGTATGCATCCTCGATCAGCAGGGTGGATCTGTGGAGGCACAATACTGGAAAGATACTTTTCTGAAACTTAAACCCCGGGCCGACGAATATCACCAGACCCAGAATTTTTTAAAAGTGTGCAAGGAGTTTGTCGCCACACAATTGCCGGAGGAATATGAAGTTTCCAAAACGGAACAGATCGGATATCTCAATCGCTCCATGGAATATTTCAAAAAACAGGAGCAGTTTAATGAGACGGAATTCAACAAAGAGGTTTTTGAAGATTCACAATTGATCTCGTCGTTCAAAAAATTCAAGAGCCAGTACCAGGAGAATAATGACATTGAGATTGAAGAGCAGTTTGATGTTTCCGCGCCGGCTGTGAAAAAGCAGAACAAAGTTTTTAAGAGCGTTTTAAAACTGGACCGGAATTTTCACATTTACATTCACGGCGACAAAGAGCTGATCGAGCGGGGCACAGAAAAGGATGGGCGGAAATTCTATAAGATTTATTACGACAAGGAATTGTAGCGCTATTTTCATCGGCGCCTCAGTTGGTTGTCAGGAACTGATGAAAACCGCTTAAGCGGTTGAGCGATCTGGGGTTGTTTATTGCCGGGAGCTTAAGCCCCCGGCAATGGATACAAGCCTTACTAAAACGGTTTCAACCGTTTTCCATTCCAATGATTGGCTGACGGGAATTACGGCGCCAACTCATTCACGAAATACATTTCCATTTCGCCTTTGTTCTTCGCCTGGATTTTCCCGCGTGGCGTGCAGTTGAATTTTTCCTTCACCAACTCATACGTGGTCTCACTGATATTTATCCGTCCCGCTTCTCCGCTGCTTTCCATGCGTGAGGCAATGTTCACCGTATCGCCCCAGATGTCGTACTGGAATTTCTTGACGCCTACAATTCCTGCAACGATCGGCCCGGTGTGAATGCCGATGCGGATTTCAAAATGCGGTTTGCCCCGCGCTTGTTTTTCTTCCGCCCAGGTGCGCATAAAATTGTTCAATTGTATTGCTGCGCCCACAACGTCCACGGCGTTGGTTTTATTTGGCGTGGGTAATCCGCCGGCAGCCATGTAGGCATCGCCAATGGTTTTTATTTTCTCCACGCCGAACTTTTCCATGATGAGATCGAAGGCGGAAAAACATTCGTTGATCTCACCAACCAATTCCCTGGGCGAAAGTTTTTCAGCAAGCTGGGTAAAGCCTTTGAAGTCGGTGAAGAGAACAGTCACCTGGTCGATCAGCCGCGCATCGGAGGAGCCTTTGTCTTTAAGTTCCTGCGCAGTTTCTGCGGGAAGAATATTCAGCAGCAGTTCATCGCTGCGTTGCTTCTCAATTTCGATGAGGGTTTTCTGCCGTTGTGTAACACGCCAGCGATTGAACATAAATCCGGCGAACACAACCACGAGAAGAATTCCAGCGATGTAAAACACCTGCTCACGGCTCCGCGCTTTTTTTTCTTCAACCAGTTTTACGTCGGCGAGCTGCTGCTGAAACGTAATGGAATCTTCGCGCTTGCCGTATTCGTAATCGAGTCTTGTGCTGGTTAGCTCATTGTATTTCTCAACGTCGTATACGCTATCACGCACACTGATGTATTCTTTGTACAGTGCAAGCGCTTCGTTCGTTCTTCCCGCCAGGAAATACGCTTCAGACAATACTTCGCCGAAGGCGAGATAGTATTCTGTTTGCTGCATTTTTCGTGAGCCGGCAATTGTAGCCTCGAGAAATTCAATCGCTTTTTTCAGGTTGGCTTGCTTCCCCGCTGGGATGAGACTATCTGGTTTGATCACTCCCGTTGTGTCACGTGCTATATCGAGATATGTTTCTCCAATGTTTCCCAGGTTTCGGGTAACGCCATTCTCATTTCCAAGAGTGGTTTCCCGGCGGAGTGCATCGAAATAATACACCATGGCTTTTGAATATTCACCTTCCCCTGCATAAAAGTTGGCGATGTTGCCGATCACACGGGCAGTGCCATACGGATCGCGCATCGCTTCGTACATGCGGATGGCTTTCTGGTTGTACTCGAGCACGCTGTCCATTTGTTCGAGCCGGTTATATACATTGGCTATGTTGCTGTAAACAGCCGCTATCCCGGCAGAATCATGCAACACGCCATACATCTGCAAAGCCATGTTATCATATTTCAACGCTTCTTTATGATTTTTGGATCGGGTGTGGGCGATACCGATATTGCGGAGCATGATCGCTTGCTTTGCAGTATCGCGCAACGCCTCGTATTGCTCAAGCGCTTTGTATTCATAAAGCAGTCCGTTGGCATAGTCGGCCTTATTGATGTAATTCGATCCGATGACGGAATTGGCATCTGCAATTTCTTTCGGCAATGAAAGCTTTTCTGCAAGTTCAAGCGCCTGTTTTCCGCACCGGATTCCTTCGTCGGTGTTGACGTAAATGTAGTTGCGCGACAACTGAATCAACAACCGGACTTTGTTCGAGTCTTCGCCCACGGTTTGAAGTTCTGTGCGCAACGAATCGATGACAGCCTGCGAACCGTCTTGTGCAAAGCCGGGCAGGGACATAACGCATACCGCAAAAAACAGGACCGTAAAATTTTTCATTCAGCGATTTCGAATATAGTCGAAATCGTGTCTACGGATACAAAAGTGTGGAGAAAGGGTTGGTTTGTGTCGGTGAAGACAAAAAACACCATAGCCACGAGTTTCCGCGGCTATGGTGAACAGGGTTACGCAAAAGATATTACTGGAGTATGATTTTCTGTTCGGCTACAGATATTCCCTCATTGTTGGTGATCCGGATGAAATATAAACCGGCTGCCAGTTCGCTGAGATCGAGTACCTGTGTTGTGCCCGTTGCAGGCTTTTCAAGTACGGTCCGCCCATCAGGGGAAACGACCACAATCTGCTGGCCTTCTGTTGCGCCTTCAACTGTGATCTGACCATTGGAAGGATTCGGGTAGAACAGGAAAGAACCAGTGCTGTCTGACAAATCAGGATTAGCCATCCTGTTGCGCGGACAATCCCAGTTTGGCGAGACTGTAACCACATCTGTCGTTATTCCGCAGGCAGATGTAACGGTTGTGGTATACGTAATACTGCTCACACCCAAACCTGTTGATGGCACATTCAGTGTAGGCTGTGCGCACGTTGTGCAGCTCAGGAAAGTGGTCGGGCTCCACGAATAAGAATTGCCGCTTGTGCCGGGGTTTGGTGTTCCTCCCAGGAGATAAGCGCCATTACGACAAACCAGGCGATCGGCTCCTGCATTTGCAACGGCATTCGGCCCCCACATCACGAGATTGACAATGTCGTAGCTTCCGGCGGTTGTAATGGTCACCGGGCCACCGTTCGTGCTGAGCGTGGTCGATATACCATCTGCGGTCAGGTAGGCATAATCTCCATGAGTGCAAATGTCCAGTGACGTATAACTTAAAGACTTCACACCGTTTATTCCGGAAACATCTCCGTCGGGGCTGTATTCCGATACGCATAGCCCGACAATAAAGAACCCGGGAGGAAAAGTGTAAGTCAATGTAGTGTTTCCGCCATCGGCAGAAATCGGGCCCAACGACCAGGCCGTGAAGGCCACGAATATTGCGCCACATGGACTTATCGCCGAACTGACATTTGTACCAAAGTTCTCCTGGCTATCGCCCGATTTGTGTGACCACACCACCATGCCGCTGAGCGGTTCGATCTTGAACGTAAAAATATTGGGTTGCGACGTGGAAGAGTAAGACAGGAGCTGATCGGGAAATCCTTTGATGATCATATGGCGCATATAATATCCGCTGATGTATACGTTGCCTTGTCCATCGCTGACGATTGACTGGGCTTCTGCAGTCTGATCCTGCGTGCCGGATTCGATAGAGGTCCATTGCCACCACAGGTTCCCGGTTGGACTGTATCGTGCGTATAAGGCAGCCCGGTTGACGGTTGTGGTGATAGGAATACTTCCGCCTGATCCAGTTAGCGAATAGGTGCCGGCAGTTATGCTCGTGCCCACGAAAATAGATTGAGTTCCGGAATCAAAACACAAGCCTATAGGACGGTTGTTATCGGTTGACGATGAAAAATTATACGCCCACAAACAATCTCCGTTGTCTTTATCGAGTGAACAAACAAAAGTCCCCGCAGTCACAGCATGCGTGCCACTGATGGTTCCGTTGTTGGTTGTTCTTCCTACAGCAATCAGTCGATTGTTTATGTCATCGAATGTGAGATTGATAACCACATCCTGCCCGGTGCTGCTCGCAACGCGACGCGCCCACAGCAAGTGGCCACTGATCGTGCTGTACTTGGCGATGAAACCTTCGCGATCTCCTGCAGTTGCGCTGAGCGGAATGGTTGTGAGTCCATCGGTAACGGTTATTGGTCCGGTATAATACCCGCAGACGTATACTGCATTGAACGGATCCGTAAAAACCTCGTATCCGGATTCATCCGCCGCGCCACCGATCTTCCGTGTCCATGCCACTGTATTTCCTGCGCCGGTATACTTCACCAGGAAAGCATCGCCAGAGCCGCTACTGATCAGTGTATGTGTGGGAGCTCCGGCTCCAAAACTTGCTGTTGAACTGAAACGCCCGGTAACGAAGCGATCTCCTGCAGCGTTTGTAGTTATGCCGCGACCGCCGTCATTCCCGGAACCGCCTTCAGCAAATCCGGTTGTCCAGAATTGTGCGTGTGCCGTGCCCAGCATGCATGCCAGCCCCGCAAGGGTGATGAAGCATTTTTTCATTTTCGTTTATTTTTTTGTGACCTACTCTCAGTATGGGCTTTTCGGTATCCGCCCGGGGAGTGACAACAAGATTACCTTTTCGCTGAGCCGATCGCCACGAGCATTGTATAGCTGTGCAGGTAGAATGTATAGCTGTGCAAAAAAATCAGATGCTCTGAAAATGGTTATACGGATAACCCCATGCGATCCGTAAAACGATTGTTGAACGTGCCAGTGCGGTTCAACGCATTGTAAACCTTCAGCCACTCCGGAAATTTCGGATACATTTTTTCCAGGAGGTTGTTGTTGCCCGTAGTCACGCTGAGGTCCAATCCCCAGTGCGGGCGCGCACCGTATTTGAAAAGCTCGCGTTCGTATCGGTAAAACAATTCTTTACCGCCGTGCGTGTCGCTCTGGTTCAGCAGTTCAATCATGCAGGTTGGTTCGCTGGTGTCGCTGTACTGCATCGCGAGATAGGCATTACTTGCTTTAACCATGCGCAATGCCAGCGGACTTGACTGCATGTACCGGCCCATGTCCCAATGCTGTTGGGCCAGTTCAAGTATGCGATCCATGGCCGCAACGTAACCGGGAAGATTGTCAAAGTCTTTCAGTGGTTTCGTTGTGAATCCCAACTCAACACCATACCCGGGAAAAAGCGGAATGAACTGCGTGTTGTAATTGCGGTTGAGATAATGTTCGCGGCAGTTTGGTTCTTCGGGCGCGTTATTCAGGACTTCACTGATTCGTTTTTTCTGCCGAAGCAGTACACCAACACTGTCGATAAGATCGCCGGAAACCGGGCGAAGCAAGGCCACGGCAGTGAGGTTTACATTATCCTGGTACCACTTCTCCTGTTCATCCTCGTTGTGTTTCACATTCTCCCAGGCTTTGTTCAGCGCACCTTTTGTTGCCTCAATGGTCAATGCATCGAGGAAGGGCCCTGAAAGCCGTCCTTTCTTTTTCTTTGTCCATCGCTGCGCAAATGCGCTATCCGCAACTCTGTATTGTCGCATGATGCGGCACAGGTGTTGTTCGTTGCCATTTCCATCGTCGATCTTATGCGGATGTATTTCAATGGTGGTCTGGCGGATCTCCGAGACAGTAATCTGGGCATGCGGGGTAGTATCATCACACTCAAGCTCCTTGTCGGCCGGATAACGTGCAGCGAATTTTTTATTTACGAAGAGTTCAGGCCCCTCCGGGAAACCGAGAGACAATTGATCGACTTGATTTAAAGACCTTGACTGTCTGACCAGGCGTTCTCTCAGATCTTTCCACGTTGTATACTCGACGGTTTCGAGCAGGTAGTATCTCGGGATCACTTCAATGATCACGGAGTAAACCAAACCGAACGTTCCAACGTTCACAAGCGATGCAGCAAACCAATCGTCATCCTGGATGAGGAAGTCGACGTTTCTTTCCTGGGTTTTGAAAATCCGGCTCTTTGAAATGAGTTCTTTGAAACCGTCTGCAACAGGGCTGGCAAAATCTTTTTCATTCGCAACCGCGCTGTGCTGCGTGATTCCTGTTCCGGGTTCAATGCGCAGAACAATTCCACGATCGGCAACAATCACCATCGAACGGATCATGTCGGGCAAAGGTGGAAGTGTATGTCCCGAACCATGTGTTGCAGTGGAAGCAGCACCAATGAACGATTGTCCCTGGTAGGTTCCCATGTTGTACAGCGACCACCCAAGATCCCAAAGCTGTTCGTTCAGTGCGGCAATTTTGATTCCGGCTTCAAATTCTACAAGCGTTGGTTTTTCTTCGGGTTTACCATAAAATTTATGACTGCTGTTATCCGCCTTCACATGGGTTTCAATAAACGCCGGGTAACCCTTTGTACGGATATCACTTTTCAAAAAATCTGCGTGACGGATATTTGGACAAGATGTCTGTTGCTTGCGCGTGAGCATTTCATTCAGATCGTCCGTCACAACCAGGTAATCAGAAGTAGTAGCGATGTCGGAAAAGCTATGGCCTGAACCAACCGCTTTTACTTTCAATCCTTTTCGCGTTGCTGCAATGACAACACCTTTCAGACCTTGCTCCACGGGGTCAGGGACATTCTTCTGAAAACCATTTTTCTGCATGACTATTTTCATGCCTCCTCCCAACGTGATCGGTCGGAATACCTGCAGCGGCTGAACGACCTGGATAAAATTCTGATCCTGGTACCGGTGTTTCATCATCGGCGGAATCGGTTCAGGATTGATCGCGGAATCAAAATCGTCATCTCTCGATTTTTCCTCGAGGCTTTCTTTCGCAATTACATTGCGCCAGGTATGGTAGTGGACACCGAGTGTGTCTGGGTCAGAACTCATCGCTTAAACTTTTCTTTCGTAAGGCTGAACAGACAATCCCATCCGGTCAGTAAAACGGTTATCGAACGTACCGTGCACGTTGAACAAATCGTAAATCTTTTTCCACATGGGAAACATGGGATATGTTCTTTCGAGAAATCCATTGTTACCCGTTGTTACACTCAGGTCGAGTCCCCAGTGTGGTCGTCCTCCCATTTTGGCATATTCCGTTTGATACCGGTAGAACAATTCTTTTCCTCCATGTGTATCGGCTACGTTCAGCATTTCAATCATGCACGTAGTTTCACCGTATTGCGGAGAAAGATATGCCGGGCTTGCTTTCACAAAACGAACAGCTGTGCTTGCGGTTTGAATGTAGCGGCCTTCCATCCAGTGCTCCTCGGCAATTATTATTGCACGCTCGATGGCCGTGATATAATCCGGGATCGTTTGATTTTCCCGTTTTTCAAAACGGAATCCGGTTTCAATTCCATAGCCGTTGAGGTCGCTCGATTTTACGTGAACGCGGTAATTCCGGTTGAGATAGAATTCACTTTGCTTCGGCTGAAGACCATTTCCTTCCTTCGCGGCTTTTGCTTTTTCATCGACCTGGAATAAGCCGTTCGCAATTCCGTTCAGCGTTTTGTCTCCCAATAGCGAATCAATCAGCGATTCAACCGGATCTTCCTGCACAGTATCTTTCAGCCAGCCGAGATAGGGAGAAAAGCGGGCGATGTCCTCAGTGATTTTGTTTTTGGCTGTTCCTTCGAAGACGATTGTACCACAAATTAGTTTCACTTTGATTTCGTACAATCTTTTTTGTGCAGCCTCACCCCGGGCCAACCGTTCGCCCATAATGTCGAAAAGCGGTTGCATCATTTTTTTGAGAGTCGGATCCAGCAGCCGGCCTTTATCTTTCGGATCGAGCCATTCGTTTTCTTCCACGAGTTTCCAGGGCACTTCATATTGACGCGTGATGCGAAAGAAAATTATATTCTCTCCGCTGCGGTCATAATAATTCGCATTGAACAGCATGGACGTGTGACGGATCTTCGAGACTTTCAGAAAATTATCCTGGCAAAACTCAGAATCGGGAGTGGGGGTTTTATACTTGAGACCCGAAATAAATTCTTTCGTATCAAATATATCTGCGTATGCTCCCGGATCAGCTAAACGGATTTTCAGTTTTTCCCATGTGGTGATCTCTGCAGCTTCAATGAGACAAAACCGCGGGGTCACCTGGACAATCACGGAGTACACAATTCCAAATGTTCCTACGTTCACCAATGCCGCATTGAAAAAATCATCGTCTTGTATGAGGTAATCCACTCCCGGATCTCTTCTCGATCTGAAAATAGCCCGCTTCCCTTGCGGCAGTTGCATAAAATCTTTGGGGAAATGATCCGGGGCAGCACGCCTGAGACCTTTCGATGCAGTGATCCCCTTCGTTGGTTCAATACGGTACGTAAGACCTTCATCTGCGACCAACACGAGCGATTTGATCATGTCGGGCAAAGGACCCAGCGAAAGACCGGAACCATGTGTCGATGTGGAAACAGCGCCGATGAACGACTGTCCCTGGTACGTTCCAAGATTATACACCGACCAACCGCGTTCCCAGAGCTTATCGGTGAGATCGAACAATTTGATCCCGGCTTCGAACTCCACAAGTCCCGGACGATGATCTTCATCAACATCCGCCATGTCTGCAAATTCCTCGTAGCAATCTTTTACTTCCTGCCGCAGCAATGGATAATGCCTGATATTTAATTGATCAAACTGTCCTTGACTGGGGTCAGTGAGCATCTCATTCAGGTCGTCCGTCACAACAAGAAAATCAGGCGTGGTCATCACGTCCGAAAAGCTGTGACCTGTTCCTACTGCCTTTACTTTTAATTTTACTTTTCCGTTACCGTAGGCCGACTGAACAATTTCTTTCAGTCCCGACTCGCTGCGGTTTTCTCCTTTCACACTTGAGCGCCCGGTAAGTGTTTGCGGACGAAAAAGCTGGAGCGGCTGCATGCATTGAATAAAATTCTGATCCTGGTAACGCCGTGAAACACGACCGGGAATTGGCTCAGGATTATTCTCCGCTGCTGCCGCTCCATCTTCTTTTTCTTTCAGTGCATCACGTGCAGTTGCATTCCGCCAGGTGTAATAATGC
>Ga0193752_1000987_pt1 | contig 25000 bp, 16 predicted proteins | sample H1c1metaG_FD_144924 | JGI IMG/M metagenome (GOLD analysis project Ga0193752, IMG submission 144924) | Soil microbial communities from a riparian zone of the East river system, Colorado, United States - H1c1 | ecosystem: Environmental > Terrestrial > Soil > Riparian zone | place: USA: East River...
GCTTCCGCGACCGCGTCGCCGAGTTGGAGCTCGAGATTGCAGCCCTCGAAATCACAGTGCTGCGGGTGTTGTCGCTCGAAGCGAAGGGCGGCAATCCAGGTCCCGAATCGTCGGTGCTGAAGATCAAGGGTTCCGAAATCCAACAACTCCTCACCGAACTTAAGATGCAGATCATCGGCCAATACGCGCATGCGTACTTGCCGGAGTCGCTCGAGCTCGGCTGGCAAGGCGAACCGGAATGGGCGGCCAGCATGGGTGCGTATTCGGGACGCTATTTCAACGTCCGCAAAACCACCATTTTCGGCGGCTCGAACGAGATCCAGCGCAACATCATTGCGCAGCGCATTCTCGGCCTCTAAGACAAAGCGCCTAGCAAAGAAATAACTGAGATCGACCATGGATTTCGAATTAAACGACGATCAATCGATGCTGCAAGATTCCTTGCAGAAGTTCATTCAGAAAGACTACAGCTTCGACAAGCGCCGCGAAGTGCTCAACACGCCGCTCGGCTATAGCGCAGCAGTGTGGGCGCAGCTTGCCGAGCAAGGCGTGCTCGGCATTGGCCTGCCTGAAGAGCACGGCGGTTTCGGCGGCGAAGTCGAAGTCATGGTGGTGATGGAGCAATTGGGTCGCGGGCTTGTGCTCGAGCCGTTCATGAGCACCGTGGTGCTCGGCGGCGGCTTGATTCGCGACGTCGGCAGTGCCGAACAACAAGCGGACATCCTGCCGAAGATCATTGCGGGCGAATGCCGCATGGCGCTCGCTCACCATGAAGAAGGTGCTCGCTATGAGCTCGACTACGTGCAAGCGAAAGCAACCGGTTCCGGTCAGTCACTCAAGATCAGCGGCAAAAAGCTCGTGGTGCTCGACGGCGCCGTCGCCGACCTGTTCATCGTCTCTGCGCGCGAAGGCAGCGGCATCTCGTTGTTCGTCGTCGATGCGAAAGCTGCGGGCGTGAAGCGTTCGACTTATCGCACGCACGATGGTCGGAGCGCTGCCGATATCGTTTTGACGGATGCGCCGGCGCAGTTGCTCGGCAAATCCGGCGCGGGGCTCACCGCATTGACTGCTGCCGTCAGTCAAGCCATCGCTGCACTGTGTGCCGAAGCCGTGGGCGCAATCGACGCTATCAACTTAGCCACGGTCGAATACTCGAAGAACCGCAAGCAATTCGGCCAACCCATCGGCAAGTTTCAAGCGTTGCAGCATCGCATGGCCGACATGTTCGTGCAGGGTGTACAGGCTCGATCGATGTCGAATCTCGCCACCGGTTTTTCGCGTGAAACGGATGTCACTGTGCGTCAACGAAAAATCTCCACGGCTAAAGCATTCATCGGCAACGCCGCGCGCTTTTGCGGTCAGAACGCCGTGCAATTGCATGGCGGCATGGGCATCACGGACGAACTCGCGACGGGCCACTACTTCAAGCGCCTGACGTTGATCAATCAAACCTTTGGCGATGTGAGTTATCACCTAGCGAAGGTCAGCGACGCCATTTTGATGGATGCGAATAAGGGCGAGGCGGCCTAAATGGGCGGCACAGCGGACCAAAACAGCGGCGCCGGACCGGTTCGGTCGGCGCACGTATTCGATGTCGAAAGCCTGCAGAAGTACTGCGCGGCTAACGTTCCAGAAATCACGGGCAAGATCGAAGTTCAGCAATTCAAAGGCGGGCAATCGAATCCCACCTATCTATTGCACGCCGGCGGTAAGCGCTATGTGCTTCGCCGTAAACCGCCGGGCACCCTATTGCCCTCCGCGCATGCGGTCGATCGCGAATATCGCATCATGCATGCGCTCCACGGCACGGACGTGCCGGTGCCGCGCATGTTGTGCTTATGCGAAGACGCGGCAATCCTCGGCACGCCCTTCTACATCATGGAATGCATCGATGGCCGCGTGCTGTGGGACGCCGACCTTCCGGGCATGACGCCGGATCAGCGCCGCGCTCATTATCGGGAATTGAATCGCGCGATCGCCGCACTGCATTCGGTGAATCCGGCGCAAGTCGGTCTCGCTGAGTTCGGTAAGCCCGGTAATTACGTCGAACGGCAGATCGCACGCTGGATCAAGCAATATCGCGCTGCCGAAACCGAGCGCATCGAGGCAATGGAGAATTTGATCGAGTGGCTGCCGAAGAACATTCCGCAGAACACGACCAATGCACTGACGCACGGCGACTATCGCTTCGACAACGTGATTTTCCATCCCGCCGAGCCGCGCATTCTCGCGATCATCGATTGGGAGCTGTCGACGCTTGGCGATCCAATTGCGGACTTCGTCTATCACTGCATGTCGTATCGCATGCCGGGCAGCCCGATCGAGAAGATGGGCGATGACGAGAAAAAATCGCTCGGCATTCCGACGGAAAGCGAATACCGCCGCATGTACTGCGAGTTCACGGGCCGCAGCGAAGTGCCGCATTTCGATTTCTACATGGCGTTCGGCATGTTCCGCCTGGTCGGCATTCTGCAAGGCATCGTGAAGCGCTACCTCGACGGCAACGCATCGAGCGCGAACGCCGCGGAAAGCGGCAAGCGCACGCGTCCGGTCGCGGAAGCGGGCTGGCAGCAAGCGCTGCGGGTAATAAATGGAAGTCGCTAGTGGTTAGTCGCTAGCGGTTAGCCAGACTGAAGTTAAGAAAACCGGTGCAAGACTAGCGAGTCGCAGGGATGTTCAGGTTTCAAATCGGGCTGTAACAAATTTAGGATCGGTTTGGAGAAGACGGTTTTACGTGGCAGTCATTAGAGGTTAGTCGTTAGGGTTGGCCGGAGCGCTCTGCTCCTAATTCTGGCTATCCACTAACGACTAGCGACTAACGACTTCGTTTGGTATTTCAATCAAAGCAGGTATCGATCATGGATTTCATGTACACCGACAAAGTCAACGCGCTGCGCAAGCGGGTCGACGACTTCATGCAAGAGCATACGTTTCCCTCAGAGAAGCTCTATAAAGAACAACTCGATGCGAATCGCAAAGCAGGCAAGACCTGGGAGCCGGTGCCCATTGTCGAAGAACTGAAGAAGAAGGCGAAGTCGCAGGGCTTATGGAATTTGTTCCTGCCCGAGTCGACGCGCGGCGCCGGCCTCACGAATCTCGAGTACGCGCCTTTGTGCGAACTCATGGGCCGCTCGCCGATCGGTTCCGAGCAGTTCAATTGCAGCGCGCCGGACACCGGCAATATGGAAACCATCGAGCGCTACGGCAACGAAGAGCACAAAGAGCGTTGGCTCAAGCCCCTCTTGGCCGGTGAAATTCGCTCGGCGTTTGCGATGACCGAACCGGGCGTCGCATCGTCGGACGCCACGAACATCGAAGCCAGCATCAAGCGCGACGGCAACGACTACATCATCAACGGCCGTAAGTGGTGGACGTCCGGTGCCAATGACGTGCGCTGCAAAGTGCTCGTATTCATGGGCAAGACGAATCCGGACAGCCCGAGCCGCCACAACCAACAGTCGATGATCCTCGTGCCGATGGACTCGCCGGGCATCAAAGTGCTGCGTCACTTGCCGGTATTCGGCTACGACGACGCGCCTCATGGCCACGCGGAAGTTCTGTTCGAAAACGTGCGCGTACCGGTCGCCAACTTGTTGTTGGGTGAAGGCCGCGGCTTCGAAATCTCGCAAGGCCGCTTGGGGCCCGGCCGCATCCACCATTGCATGCGCGCGATCGGCGTTGCCGAACGGACGTTGCAGAAGATGTGCGAACGCGTGACGTCGCGCGTCGCATTCGGTCAGCCGATCTCGAAGCACGGCACGACGATGGAACGCATCGCCGACGCCCGCATCATGATCGATCAATGCCGCTTCCTGACGTTGAACGCCGCGTACATGATGGACACCGTGGGCAACAAGGTTGCCGCGAAAGAAATCGCGATGATCAAAGTCGCTGCGCCGAATATGTTGTGCCTAGTCACCGATATGGCGATTCAAGCGTTCGGCGCCGCCGGTATCTGCGACGACTTCGGTCTATCGTCCGCTTACGCGCATGCGCGCACGCTGCGTCTGGCCGATGGCCCGGACGAAGTACATCGCAATTCGATCGCCAAGCTCGAACTGGCGAAGTACATCAAAAAGTAATGCGACGAAGGAGCGCCTAGCGGCGCTCCTTTCTCTTCGGGCCACAGGCTGCAGGCTACAGGCTACAGCTCGGAGTCCGAAGCCGAACCGGAAGTCTGGAATTCTCAACTCCGAACCTGAGGCCTGCAGCCTGTAACCTGCAGCCTATAGCAAGAGCCTTATCACATGGCCCGCAGAGCAAGACCCAGAGTGGCCGCCAACGCGCGGCTTCCGGCATCGCATCGCATGCGCGAGACCGGAGATCGTCAGTTCGTTGCGGCGCTGGCTCGCGGACTCGCGATCTTGCGCTGTTTCCGGATCGGCGAGCATTACCTCGGCAATCAGGAAATCGCGAAGCGCGCCGGGCTGCCGAAGCCGACGGTATCGCGCTTGACCTACACGTTAACGCGCATGGGGTTTCTGCAGCACTCGCCTTCGCGCGAAGAGTATTCGCTCGGGCCTGGTGTGCTGGTGCTCGGTCACGCCTATCTCGCCGCAATGAAAGTTCGCGAAGCGGCGCGGCCATTGATGCAGGAACTCGCGAACTATGCGCAAGCAACGGTCGCGTTGGCGGAGAGCGACGGTCAACGGATGGTGATTGTCGAAATCTGCCACGGTAGTCCGACGTATCGCTTACGCGTCGAAGTCGGAGAACGCGTGCCGCACAATTCGACGGCTCTCGGCCGCGCATACCTCGCCGGCGTTCCGAGCGACCAACTCGGTCCATGGCTCGAGGGCTTAAGCCGTGAAATGCCGCCGGGCGAAGGCGAGCAAGTCGCGAACGAAATCATGCGATCGCTGCGCGAGTATCAAAAGCACGGCTTCGTGTTTTCATGCGGCGATTGGAGTCCGGAAACCTTTGCCGTGGGTGTGCCGCTGGTTTCCGCCGATAGCACTCGCGTTTTGTCGTTGAGCTGCAGTGGCCCGGTGTTCGACATGACCCGCAAGCGCTTAACCACCGAGATCGGTCCGCGCATCGTGCAGCTGCGCGACAAGGTGTACGAATCGGTGCAAGGATTCTTCTAACAATTAGGCGAACGCCACGGATCGAATCAGTTTGAGATCGACATGAGCGACTTACACTACAAACACTGGCCCAAGAACCTGCCGCACGACATTACGATCCCGGACACGTCGCTGTGGTTCAACATCGAAGTGTCCGCCACCCGCTTTCCTGATCGTAACGCGATTGTCTTCTACGACAAGACGCTGACATACGGCGAGTTCAAGTTGCAAGCAGAAAAGCTTGCCGGCTACTTGCAAAAGAAGTGCGGGGTAAAACGCGGCGATCGCGTCGGCCTCGATATGCAGAACTGTCCGCAGTTCGTGCTCGCTTACTACGCGATTCTGCGCGCCGACGCCATGGTCGTGCCGGTGAATCCGATGAACCTCACCGCCGAGCTCGAGCATATGGCGGATGACAGCGGCGCAAAGGTCATCATTTGCGGACAAGAAGTGTTCGCTCAAGTCGAGCCGCTGCTCACGGATAAGAAACTCGACCACGCGATCGTCGCGTGCTATTCGGATTACCTCGCGCACGCGACCGATCTGGCGGTGCCCGATTCGATTTCGGCGCCTCGCAAGGATATTGCCGGCCCGGGGGTCGCTTTGTGGAACGATGTTCTGGCGCAGAATCACAAGCCGGGTCCGCATCTCGCGGGCGCGGATGACTTGTGCGTGATGCCGTACACCTCCGGCACCACCGGCCATCCCAAGGGCTGCGTGCACAAACATCGCAGTGTCATGTTCAACATCATCTCGGTGCCGCAGTGGTATCACATGATCGCGGACGAATGCGTGATCGCCGTGCTGCCGTTCTTCCATGTGACGGGCATGCAAAACAGCATGAACACGCCCCTCTATTGCGGCGCGACTATGGTCATCCTGCCACGCTGGGATCGCGAAGTCGCAGCGCAGTTGATTCAGCGTTATCGCGTCAATCGTTGGACAGTCGTCCCCACCATGGTCGTCGATTTTGTCGCCAGCCCGAATCTCGACAATTATGACTTGAGCAGTCTGTATGGAATCGGAGGTGGCGGCGCGGCCATGCCCGAAGCCGTTGCACAGGAACTCGAAAAGCGGCGCGGCATTGTTTTCGTCGAAGGCTACGGCCTCTCGGAGACTATGGCGCCGACGCACATCAATCCTGAGCAGAATCCAAAGAAGCAGTGCTTGGGGATTCCGATCTTCAACACCGATTCACGAGTCGTTGACCCGGAAACGTTCAAAGAACTGCCGGTGGGCGAAGTCGGCGAGATCATCTCGCACGGCCCACAAGTATTCGAAGGCTACTGGAACAAGCCCGAAGCCAACGCGCAGTGCTTCATCGAAGTCGACGGCAAGAAATTTTTCCGCACCGGCGACCTGGGGCGCGTGGATCAAGACGGCTATTTCTATTTAGTCGATCGTTTGAAACGCATGATCAACGCGTCGGGGTACAAAGTGTGGCCGGCTGAAGTCGAAGCGATGTTCTATGCCCATCCTGCGGTGAAAGAAGCGGCTGTCATCTCGAAGAAAGACGAGCGCCGCGGCGAAACCGTGAAAGTCGTGATCGCACTCAAGGACACGCACAAAGGTAAAGTCACCGAGGACGAAATCGTCGAATGGGCCCGCGCCAACATGGCGGCGTACAAGGTCCCTCGCTACGTTGCGTTCGTCGATGCGCTCCCGCGCTCGGGCACAGGCAAAATTCAGTGGCGGGCGTTGCAGGATAAGGAAAACGCAGACGCGTAAGAAGTGGTTAGTCGCTAGTCGCTAGTCGCTAGTCGCTAGTCGTTAGCCAGAAAGAAGCGGTGGGAAGCTGGATTGGGATCGGGCGCTCGGCGCTCCCTCTCTGGCTAACGACTAGCGACTAACCCCTAGCGACTTCTAATCGAAGCGGAGCAAGATTAAATGAAAGCTTTATTGTGTCGTGAGTTCGCCGGTCTCGAGCAACTCAAAGTCGAAGAGTTACCGGATCTGGTGGCGGGTAACGGCCAAATCGTCGTCGCGGTGAAATTCGCGTCGGTGAATTTTCCCGATGCGCTGATGGTGCAGGGCAAGTATCAATTTAAGCCGCCGCTGCCTTTCACGCCGGGTTCTGAACTCGCGGGCGTTGTGAAGTCGGTAGGCTCAGGCGTGATCAAAGTGAGGGTTGGGCAGAACGTACTGGTTTTGCCGGGGCGCGGCGCATTTGCCGAAGAAGTGATCGCAACCGAAGCGCAAGTCACGCCGCTCGCAGCGGGCGTCGATATGGCCGCTGCGGCCGGTATGCCGATGACCTATGGCACTTGCTATCACGCGTTGAAAGATCGCGGCCAACTCAAAGCCGGCGAAACATTGCTGGTGTTGGGAGCAGGTGGCGGCATCGGTATTGCGGCCGTCGAACTTGGCAAGCTCATGGGCGCAACGGTCATTGCTGCTGCGTCGTCGACCGAAAAGCTGGAAGCCGCGAAAACGCGCGGCGCAGATCATTTGATCAACTACAACACCGAAGACCTGCGTGCACGATTGAAGGAAATCGTCGGCGACAAAGGCGTCGATGTCGTGATCGATCCCGTGGGCGGTCCCTATACCGAACCTGCGCTCCGTTCCACCGGATGGAACGGTCGTTTTCTCGTAGTCGGATTCGCAGCGGGCGACATTCCTAAGATTCCTATCAATCTCACTTTGCTCAAAGGCAGTGCACTGGTTGGTGTATTCTGGGGAGAATTCATGAAGCGCCAGCCGAAAGACGGCCAAGCCGAAATGGCGGAGCTGGTGCAGTGGTTGGAGCAGGGCAAGATCAAACCGCTGGTGTCGAAGCAGTTCAAGCTCACGGATTCTCGTGGCGCTTTGGAAGCTGTCTTCACGCGACAGGCCACAGGCAAGATCGTGATCGTGCCGTAATCTCCAGTCGACCGACTAGACGCGCCTACCGCGACATGACGTCGTCGAGGGCCGCGTAGCAATTGGATACAGGCAGTATCGAAATACCCAGAATTCATCGAAAGGTAAGCAAATCGCTGATTAGAATTCCGAAACTATTTGATTAGAGTGCAAAAATCCGCAGCTTGTTCGCGAAAGCGGGCAAGCGAATGAACCGTGTGGTGGCCAGCTGGCGACGTTTCAAAAAAGAAACCGAGCTAGCAAATAGGGAAGGCCGCCACGACATCTGGAAGTCGCAGCAAAAAGTACGTTCATGCATAGGGGAATCATCATGGCTCGCAGCAAGCGCTTGCATCGCATCGTTCGTTCCACGCTCATCACGGCTGGAATAGTCGCCACCGCCGCCAATGCGGCCGACACGACGCTACCCGAAGTTATCGTCACCGCGCAGAAGCGCACTGAATCCATTCAAGATGTTCCCATCGCCGTGTCTGCATATACGGGCGATGAACTGCTAGCGCGCGGCGTCGACGGCGGCGCGCAGATCGTGCAAACGATTCCCAACGTCAGCTTCTCGAAGGGCAATTTCACCGGCTATAACCTGCAGATCCGCGGCGTCGGCTCGAAGCTTGTCGCCGCTGGCGGCGATCAGGGCGTCGGCATTCACTTGAACAACGTGCCGCTCGCCGCCAGTCGTTTCTTTGAATCCGAATTCTTCGATGTCGAACGCATCGAAGTCTTGCGCGGGCCGCAAGGCACGCTGTACGGCCGTAATGCTACGGGTGGCGTATTCAATGCGATCACCGCGAAGCCGACAAACGAACTGGCTGGCAGCGCAACGCTCGACCTCGGCAATTACGGTTCGCACAAAGTGAAGGCGATGATTAATGTGCCGCTGTCCGATTCGTGGGCATTACGTCTCGCGGGCTCGGCGCTGCAACGTGACGGCTACAACTACAATATCGCGAGCGACACATACGTCGACGGCCGCGACCTCGGTTCACTGCGCGGTACCTTGGCGTTCAATCCATCGGAATCGTTCAGCGCCTATTTGATGTACGAGCACTTCAAGGAGGCGGATGATCGCCAACGTGCCGGCGCGCAGATCTGTAACAAAGATCCAGGACCTGCAACTGTCGGTGGTCAATCTACGACAACCGTCACGGCGACTGGTCGCGCGATTTACTTCTTATCCCAAGGCTGCTTGCCGGGCTCCATCTATAGTCCAGCCGCACACGGTACGCTCAATACGAACGGCTCGTTGGGCGGCCTGTTCTCGAACTTACTAGGCTTGTATGACGGCGACTATTTCGCCGGACAATCCGCCAGCTCCGATTTGCGTACGACCAATTCGTACTATCTGCCCGTGTACAAGGCGACTGCCGATATCGCGATGCTGAATCTCGAACTCAAGATCTCGGATGCCTTTACGTTCACCTCGCTGACTTCGTACAACGAAGACAGCGTGAACTCGCAGCAGGATTACAACCGATCGGTGCCGAACGGCAAGTTCAATACGACGTTCTTCACGCCAGGCGGTGTCTTCAGCGATCCGCAAATCGGCGACGTGAATACGATCGCGGTGTACGACAAATCCTTCGTGAAGAGTTCGACGTGGACGCAGGAGCTGCGCCTGCAATCGAGCCTCGACGGACCGATTAATTTCAACGCCGGCGGCATCTATATCGATCAAGAGGCTCCGGATCAAGGCTATTACGTATTCTTCAACACCGGCACGGCCTACTCGCAGTGCGTCAACCTTGGCCCCTGCAACACCCCGCCGGGACCGCCCGCGACGCCGATCTACATCGATCCGAATCGCGATCCAAACGGCGAAGGTCATAACTACTACTACAACAAGCAAACCTTCGCATTGCAGAGCGTCGCCGGATTCGGTGAGGTGTATTGGCAGATCATCGATCCGCTCAAAGCCACTCTGGGTCTGCGATACACGCGCGATAAGAAGGAGGCGACGACCTACGACTTCAACCAGCAATTCATCTATCCCGGTCGCGGCTTCGGCCCCAGCGCCATCAAGGATCAAGAAGCCACCTTCAAAGAAACGACGGGCCGTGCTGGCTTAGATTGGAAATTGAACGACGACATTCTGCTGTACGCCTTCTACTCCAAGGGCTACAAAGGCGGCGGTTTCAATCCGGCCACGGCCGGCAACGTCAAGACCACGTTCGATCCGGAAATCGTTAACGCAATCGAACTGGGCGCGAAGACCACGTTCGCCGATGGCCGCTTGCAGTTGAACGCCACAGTATTCTCGTACGACTACGAGGGCTATCAGATTTCACGCATCGTGAATCTCACGGCCGTCAACGACAATATTGATGCGGACATTCAAGGCGCCGAATTCGAAGTCGCGTTCCAGCCGTTCGAAGGCACTCGGCTCGATGCGAACGTCGGTTACCTCAAGACCGAGATCGATGCGCCACGCGCGGATCAACGCACGGTCGATGTGATGAACCGTACGCAAGGCGATCCGACGCGCACCCTGGTCAAGGGCCCCAACGGCACCAACTGCACGGTGCCGACGGCTGCCTTGGTGAACATCCTGTCGGCAATCAATAACAATACGGCCCTTCCGGTCATCGGGGTGCCGAACTCGAATACACTGCTCGGTATGTGCACCGGCCAGCTTGCAGGCTTCGGCCTGACGCCGACCGAAGGCACCGCTGTCTCGTTGGATGGCAACGAACTGCCGAATTCGCCGCACTGGACGTTCAGCATTGGCGCGCAGCAGACGTTCAACTTTGGCGCTGATTGGTCGACGACAATTCGTGCCGACTACTACATGCAGACCGATTCGTACGCCCGCTTTTACAACAGCGAGTTCGATCGGATCAAGGGCTGGGACAACGTCAACTTGTCTTGGACTTTGGACAACTCCGATATCGGAGTCAGCTTCATGTTGTACGTCAAGAACCTGCTCGACGACGACAACATCGTGGATACCTACCTGACGGACGATTCGTCGGGGTTGTATCTGAACACCTTCATGTCGGATCCGCGTTTGATCGGCGGTTCCGTGACTTGGAGGTTCTAGAAGGACGCAGTTCATACTTCCAGCAGATGTAATGTCATCTGACGAGGCCCCGGTTGGACAAAATCCAGCCGGGGCTTTTTAGTTTGCGAGTTTCCCCGAACGCTCCAGAAATTCTCGCACTGGCCGATGAAATGGCGAAGCCGCGCCAACCGGACGCCGGCTCCTGTGTCCAATTAAGGCGTACGTCTACTTAAGACTTGTCTTGATGAGACCCCAACCGGCGAGCGTGCATGGCGATCCTTATTCTCTGCGTATTCAGTGCGGCGGCCGCGGCAATGACCGTTTGGTGGCGGTCGCGAACTCGATTTGCTGCGGCCGAAGCAGTTCAGCATGCGGTCGCAAAACGCTTGTCGGTCATCGAGCAATCAATCGCCAACGCGGCGATGGCGACTTTCGTGGTCGATTTGCGCAATCAATGCATCGACACATCGGCCAACGGCGCGCAGCTGATTGGCCTACCCAGAGAACGCATGCAGGTCACGAACGCGGAGTGGTTTGCCACGGTTGCAGAAGAAGACCGAGATCGTTGCAACCAAGTCGTGATCGGCGCATTGAAGACGGCGCAACCCTATACGCTCGACTATCGCGTCCATGTCGAATCGGGGACACGCTGGTTGCGCTCGCACGGCTTACCGATACGCGATGAGTCCGGCCGCGTGCAGGAAATCTACGGCACGCTGATGGACATCACGCTCCTCAAGCAACTCGAAGGCGAAGTGCGAGCGCGCGACGAGCGCTTTCGCGATGCGTCGATGGCGGCAAAGTTCTACACCTGGGAACTCGACCTCGACAGCAATCTGTTCACCATCGATAGACCTGCCGCCAAAAATAAAAATGAAACCGGCGAGTGGGTCTACGCAAATCGCTCGTGGTCGCAAACTCTCGCCGAGAGTCTCGCGTTGATGCATCCGGAAGACAGGCAGATTCGCGAAGCAATGATCGAACGCATCCGGCGCGAAGACGTACCATACGAAGCCATGGCTCGCGTGCTCGATCCTAAGGGCGGCGAAGCCAGATGGCATCTCTCTACCGGCAGATCAATCTACGACGCCACTGGGCGGCGCTCGAAAGTGCGTGGCATCATACAAGACGTTCATGAGCGGCGCGCCGCTGAACTGCAGTTGGCCGCGATCCAAGCACGCCTCGATCGAGCGATGCACGGCACCAACGATGGCTTGTGGGAATACGATTTGGCGACTCGCACTTTCTGGGTGTCGGAGCGCTTCGCCGAAATGTTGGGCTATGAGCAGCAGGACTTCATTTGCGAGAAGTCGAAGGCCTTCGATGTCACACATGAAGAAGACAATCGCGAACTGATCGCGGCGTTCGATCGGCACTTGCAGCAAGGCACGCCTGTCGACATTGAAGTGCGTAAGAAGACAAAGAGCGGTGAGTGGCGTTGGTATCGTATTCGCGGTGCCGCGGAGCGCAACGAGCAAGGCGTTGCCAACACTGTTTCCGGCTCCCAACAAGATGTGACCGAGCGTAGGCAGTATCAGCAAGCGCTGATCGAGGCGACGGAAACAGCCGCAGGGGCGAACAAAGCAAAAGGCGAATTCCTCGCGAACATGAGCCATGAGATCCGCACGCCGATGAACGGCGTGATCGGCATGGCCGAGCTCTTGCTCGAAACTCCTCTCAATCCCATGCAGCGAGACTATGCAGAGACGGTTCGCGACAGTGCGGGCGCACTGCTCACCGTGATCAACGACATTCTCGATTTCTCGAAAGTCGAAGCCGGCAAGCTCGACCTCGAGAATCTCGACTTGGACTTGCGCGATACCATCGAAGACGTTGCCCGACTCCTCGCGATCCAAGCGCATGCAAAAGGTCTAGAAGTCACCGCGCTGATAGATCCGTCGTTGCCGGACTTGATGCGCGGCGACGCGGGCCGAGTGCGACAAGTGCTGTTGAACTTGGGCGGCAACGCCGTCAAGTTTACGCGGAAGGGTGAGGTCGCCATCGACTGCCGCGTCGTCGACCGCACCGATCAGCAAATCCTCGTGCGCTGCGAAATACGCGACACCGGCATCGGCATTCCGGCCGATCGTGTCGGCGCCCTATTCCAGGCGTTCTCGCAGGTCGACGCGTCGACCACGCGCAAGTACGGCGGTACGGGGCTAGGATTATCAATCGTCAAACGCTTGGTCGAGCTAATGGGCGGCGAAGTGCATGTCTTCAGTGAAGAAGGTTTCGGTTCTGTATTTTCGTTCACCATTCGTTTCGCTGTGACGCAAAATGCAAGCGCAACGCGTCCGCCTCCGCCTGCGGAGCTAAGCGGTCAGAGAGTGCTGGTTGTCGACGATAACGCGACCAACCGCAAAGTCATCATGGGCCAATTGCATCTATGTCATATGGAGGCCGTCTGCGCGAGCTCGGCCGATGAAGCGCTCGCGCTGATGCGTCAAGCGGCGATGGCTGGCCGGCCATATGAAGTTGCGTTGCTCGATCATCAGATGCCGGGCTACGACGGCGCGAACCTGGGCAAGGCGATCGTGAACGATCCTTCTCTCAAACACACACGGTTGATCTTGTTGACGTCGTCCGGCCAGCGCGGCGACGGACATATGTTTGCGGAGATCGGTTTCGCCGGCTATCTGCTCAAGCCCGTCACGCAACGAGACCTCACCGACTGCTTGACCATGGTGTTGTCGGCGGACGCCGCATCTTGGCATTTCAAGTCACAGCCCATCGTGACGCGTCATGCGCTGCGCTCGCAGCGCGCACAGAAGCGTCAGCGTATTTTGCTCGCCGAGGACAATGCGGTGAATCAAAAGGTGGCGTGCCGCATTCTCGAGAAGCTCGGCTATCGCGTGGATGTCGCCATCGACGGCATCGCCGCCGTCCAAGGATGGGAAAGCGGATGTTATGAATTGATTCTGATGGACTGCCAAATGCCGGGTATGGATGGCTACGAAGCAACACGCGCGATTCGTGCACGCGAAACGCTTACCGAACGCATCCCGATCATCGCGCTCACAGCTCATGCGATGAAAGGCGCAGACGTGCAGTGTGTTGCGGCCGGCATGGACGACTATCTATCGAAGCCCATCGATCGCGTGCAACTGGAAGCTTGTTTGGAGCGTTGGCTGGCGAGTACGGAGAAGGACGAAATGACTGAGTCGCAAGACAAGCAGGGAATAGCCGGTGACGAGACCAGGCTGCATGCCACCACGGTTGACGCGGCGGAAGAACCGGTGAATTGGGACCGCCTGATGGCCGCCACCGATCAAGATGAGGAGCTCGCCCGCGAGTTGGCTGCGCTCTACATCGAGAGCGGCGCCACAACGATCGAAGCAATCTCTGCTGCGCTCGCCTCAGGCGATTTAGGACAACTAGGAGAGAGGGCGCATGAGTTGAAAGGCGCCAGCGCGAACCTGCAAGCGCAAGCCACGGTGACGGCGGCGGCACGATTAGAAGCGGCCGCCCTCAACGGCGATCGAGAACAAGTGCCCGAGCTGACGCAGCAGTTGAAGCAGGAAGTGGCGCGGGCGATTGATTACCTCTCCAAAAAAGTTGCCTGAGCAACTTTTTTTCAGTCGCTAGTCGTTAGTCGTTAGTCGTTAGGGGTTAGGCGTTAGCCAGAGTAGGAGCGCGGCAGTGGCCGGCAGCGTCGATCGATCCTTCTGGTCAACTTCTGGCTAACGCCTAACCCCTAACGACTAACGACTTCCCTCCCCCCGCCCCATTCGAGCGCTCCAGCGTTTCACTACGCTCTGTCGCAGGGCATAAACACCCACTTTCACCGCTCAAAGCCCGCGAAACGCGGGCTTTGAGCGTTGGCACATCCATTGCAACCGCCCCTTTGGAGTGCTCTGCGTCTCACGCGAAGTAGCGTGAGGTAGGAGCGCCGGCCTTGCTGGCCGAACAACCCAATGTTGGGTTAAGAACAGGCGACGCCGCCGATGTCGACATCGATAGATGCTCGACCTCGTGCGGCGTTTTTTTTTTGGAAACTGGATTTGGAGTGACCATGGGATCGATCAAGCAATGGCAGCGTGCGCTCGGAACCGGCCTGTTGTGCGCCTGGGCGGCATTGGCAGTGCCACACGTTGCACGGGCCGCGGGACTCAAGTTGGAGAAAGAGCAGATCAAGCTTGGCTTCATCAAATTGACGGACATGGTGCCGCTAGCAATCGCGTACGAAAAAGGCTTCTTCGAAGACGAAGGGCTCTACGTCACATTGGAGCCGCAGGCGAATTGGAAGATCGTGCTGGACCGCGTCATCACCGGCGAACTCGATGGCTCGCACATGCTGTCGGGGCAACCGTTCGCGGCGACGCTAGGCTACGGCACGAAATCCGAAATGATCACCGTGATGTCGATGGCCATCAACGGCAAGGGCATCACAGTGTCCAACGATGTCTGGGCAAAAATGAAGCCCAATATCGCAAGAGACGCCAGCGGCAAGCCGCAACATCCGATCAGCGCAAAGGCGCTTGCGCCGGTTGCGGCCGATTACAGAGCGCAGGGTAAGCAGCTCAAGATGGGGATCGTGTTCCCGGTCTCGAGTCATAACTATGAGCTGCGCTATTGGCTTGGCGCCGGCGGCGTCAATCCGGGCTACTACTCGCCCGCTGATGTGTCGGGTCAAATCAAAGCGGACGTGATGCTCTCGGTGACGCCGCCCCCGCAAATGCCGGCAACGCTCGAAGCCGGCACGATCAACGGCTATTGCGTCGGCGAACCCTGGAATCAGCAGGCGATCTTCAAGCGCGTCGGCTTGCCGGTGATGACGTCCGATCAAATGTTCACCGCGACGCCCGATAAGATCTTCGGCGTCACGAAGGCATGGGCCGACAAGAATCCCAACACGTTACTCGCCATCACGAAGGCGATGATTCGCGCCAGCATTTGGTTGGATGCGAACAACGGCGCCAATCGCAAAGAAGCTGCGCAAATCATCTCGCGTCCCGAGTACGTCGGCGCCGACTACTCGGTAATTTCCAACAGCATGTTGGGCACCTTCGAATTCGAAAAGGGCGATAAGCGTCCGGCACCCAACTTCAATGTGTTCTTCAAAGGGTACGCAAGCTACCCGTACTTGAGTGACGGTGTCTGGACGCTGACGCAAATGCGCCGCTGGGGACAAATCGCCGAAGCGAAACCCGATCAGTGGTATGTCGATCTGGGGAAGAAAGTCATGCGCAACGATATCTATTTGAAGGCCGCGCAACTGCTGATCGCAGAGAAGAAAGCCAAGCAAGAAGACTTTCCCGCCGGCGTCGACGCGATGCGCGCACCCATCGCCGACTTGATTGGCGGCCCCGTGTTCGACGGCAGCAAAGCGAATGCCTATATCGACAGCTTCGCGGTCGGTCTCAAAGGCAATCAAAAAATCGAAGGCGGCGAAGTGGTAGGGAAATAGTATGAGCAAGCTAGCTGCAGTGAAGATCATGCCGGCGCAGGAATCCAGCGCATTGCCTGGAGTCGATTCAGATAAGGAGCGTTCGGTGCCTGCGCCCGCGGTTAAGAAACAAGAAAAGCGTTCGCGCAACTTGGAGCCGGTCTTCAATGCCCTCGGATGGGTCGGACTCGGGTTCATCGTACCGATCGTGCGCATGGTGAACGGCGAAAACCCCAAAGCGCAAACGCGCGAGCTGTGGCGGCAATTGGGCATTCCGCTGTTGGCGATGGCCATCTTCTTGTTCGCTTGGAGCCGGATGTCCGCCGTCATCGAAACCAGTCTCGGCAAGATTCCGGGGCCCGTCGCGGTGTGGGAGCAAACCGGCACGCTGTGGCACGACCATAAGCTCGAGCGCGAGAAGGCCGTGGCGTTTTACGATCGGCAAGAGAAACGGAATGCGGAGAAGTTCGCGGCAGATCCTAGCGCCGACATGACGATTCGCAGGTACACGGGCAAGCCTACTTACATCGACCAAATCTTCACGAGTTTGAAAACGGTGTTCCTAGGGTTTTTGATTGCGACCATCGTGGCGGTGCCGCTCGGTGTGCTCTGCGGACTGTCGGCTTCGTTCAATGCGGCAATCAATCCACTTATCCAAGTATTCAAACCCGTTTCGCCGCTTGCATGGCTGCCGATCGTGACGATGGTCGTCAGTGCGCTGTATGTGACCAGCGATCCGATGTTCGCGAAGTCGTTCTTGATCTCCGCGATTACGGTGGCGCTCTGTTCGCTCTGGCCGACGATCATCAATACCACGCTGGGTGTTTCCTCCATCGACAAGGATTTACTCAACGTAGCCAAAGTGCTGCAACTAAAGTGGCACACGAAGCTCGTTAAATTAGTACTGCCGTCGTCGCTGCCGTTGATCTTTACCGGTCTGCGCCTGTCGCTGGGCGTGGGCTGGATGGTGCTGATCGCATCGGAAATGCTGGCGCAGAATCCCGGCCTCGGCAAATTCATCTGGGACGAATTTCAGAACGGCAGCTCCGACTCGCTCGCTCGCATTCTCGTCGCGGTCTTCACGATCGGCATCATCGGGTTTCTATTGGATCGGATCATGCTGACGGTGCAGAGCTTGGTGAGCTTTGGAGACAAGAGATAGTTCGCGGGTTGGTAGAGATGTCTAACGTTTGCAAATCAGGTGTACGTGTAGAGAAAAAAATGCCCACTCCCCCACCCCCGCGATCCACTTCCGTGTGCTGCTGTCCGGCCGACACATCCATGTGTCGTCATGAACCGGGCGTGAGGACACATTGGGTGTCCTCACGAAGGCACCCCGTTTCGCGCCCCGTGGGAACAGGGGAGGGGATCTGAAAACCCTCTCTCGGACCCCTTCCCCCTGTCGCAGGGGGAAGGTGGGGAAGAGGGCATCTTGATCCCAGCACAACTCACAAAGCACAACCAATTCAAACCGGGAACTCTATGAGCTTTCTTGAACTCACCAACGTTTGCAAAAACTACGTCAGTGACACCGGCATCACGGAAGTCCTGCACGACATCAACCTACGCGTCACTGAGGGTGAGTTTGTTGCGATCGTCGGATTCTCCGGCAGCGGCAAGACCACGCTGATCTCGACGATTGCCGGACTGATCGCACCCGACAGCGGCGCCATCAGGCTGAACGGCAACGCAGTGACTGGAGCGGGTCATGATCGAGGCGTTGTCTTCCAAAGCTATTCGCTGATGCCGTGGCTCACTGTCTACGGAAACGTTGCACTCGCCGTCGGAGCTGCATTCCCTCAGTTCTCGGTGGCCGAACGCGATGCTCACACGCGCAAGTACATCGACATGGTCGGCCTATCGCACGCCATCGATCGCCGGCCTGCGGCCTTGTCGGGCGGTATGCGCCAACGCGTGGCCGTGGCGCGAGCGCTTGCGATGCAGCCGAAGGTATTATTGTTGGATGAACCCTTGAGCGCGCTCGATGCATTGACCCGTGCCAACTTGCAAGATGAGATCGAAGAGATCTGGCGGCAACAAGGCGTCACCGTCATTCTTGTGACCAATGATGTCGATGAAGCGTTGTTGTTGGCGGATCGCATCATCCCTTTAACGCCTGCGCCGCGCGCCACGTTCGGCCGTGAATTCAAAGTGAATTTGCCGCGCCCGCGTGATCGCGCCGCCGTCAATCACAATCCCGATTACCGGCATCTGCGTGCGCAGATCACGCAGTATCTCACCAGCATGAGCAAACAAGCCGCTGCTACTGACGATAAGCGCTTGCCGCCGGACGTAGTACCGATCACATCTGCCGATCGAGCGCCGAAAGCCGTCCGCGCGGAGCCGGATAAGCCCGCCGCGAATCTCGACAAGTATGTCGAGTTCTACGACGTCACCAAGATTTACCCCACCGCGCAAGGCCCACTGACGGTCGTCGACAAATTCAGCCTGAACATTCGCAAAGGCGAATTCATCTCGCTGATCGGGCATTCGGGTTGCGGCAAATCCACGGTGCTTTCGATGATGGCAGGGCTTAACGACATCAGCGGCGGTGGCATCGTGCTCGACGGTCGCGAAATCGATGGCGCAGGTCCTGATCGAGGCGTTGTATTCCAAGCGCCGAGTCTGCTGCCATGGCTCAGTGCTCGCGAGAATGTGTCGTTGGGTGTCAACCGCGTCTATGGGCATGTCAGCGCCAGCGAACGTTGTGACATCGTTGACTACTATCTAACGCGAGTCGGCTTAGGCGATGCGCTCGACAAGAAATCCAGCGAGCTATCCAACGGCATGAAGCAGCGCGTGGGACTCGCAAGAGCGTTTGCATTAGCTCCCAAGCTTTTATTGCTCGACGAGCCGTTCGGCATGCTGGACGCGCTCACGCGATGGGATTTGCAAGAGGTGCTGATGGAAGTGTGGAAGCGCACCCAAGTCACCGCCATCTGCGTCACGCACGATGTCGACGAAGCCATCTTGCTGGCCGATCGTGTGGTCATGATGACCAACGGTCCGCACGCGCGGATCGGCAAGATAATGGAAGTGGATTTGCCGCGGCCGCGCTCTCGCAAAGCGCTGTTCGAGCATCCGAAATACTACGCGTATCGCGAGGAGCTCTTGGGCTTCTTGGCTGAGCACGATGCGCATGCGAAACACAAAGCAGCCTAACGGTCAGTGAATTAGACGAACAACTCCGGAGGAAACGTTGATGTCGAGTGCAAAGAAAAATAATTTGAAGCTGTGGTTGGCGTGTGCGGCAGTGTTGGGCTCATCGCCCGGTTTCGGCCAAGGCATGAGCCCCATCGCCGGTGCGCTCGGCGAGTGGAAGCCCATCGTGGATGTGCGCGTGCGATACGAAGCGGTCGACCAGGACCCCTTGGTCGAAGACGCGGAGGCGGGTACGGTGCGCGCGCGCTTGGGCGCCGAGACAGGCAAGGCATGGAACACGTCGCTGTTGATCGAAGGTGAATTCGTAACGCCCTTTATCACGGACTATCGCGACGACCCGGCAGTTCTCAAGAACACTCAGTTTCCGGTGGTCCCGGACGCTGAGGCCTACGAGGTCAATCGCGCACAGATCGTTAATACGAGCATCGCCAACACAACGGTCACCTTTGGCCGGCAGCGCATCAATATCGACGATCAACGATTCATCGGCAATGTAGGCTGGCGTCAGAACGAACAAACTTTCGATGCGCTACGGATCGTCAATCGTCCGGGCGGCGGCAACTTTACGATCGACGCCACGTACTCCAATCGCGCGAATCGAATATTCGGCGACGACTCGCCGCAGGGCGATTACAAGGGAGACCTATTCCTCGGCAACCTTGCGTACCAATTCAGAGTCGGCAAGCTCACCGGCTTCGGATATTTTCTGGACTTCGATCCCATCCTCCCGCCCACGCTCGGCGCCGCGCTCAATCCGGCGCGAGTGTCCACCCAGACCCTCGGCGTGCGCTTCGCCGGCGAAAAGCCGCTCAGTAGATTTAAGTTGGGGTACGCCGCTTCCTACGCGATGCAGGATGACTTCGGCGACAATCCACTGGCCACCGCGGCCTTGCCCGATGCGCTCGAGAACGACTACTTTCTCGGCGAGCTGAGCGTCACTTACAAACAATTTTCTCTACTCTTGGGTGATGAAGTCCTCGGTGGCAATGGAGTGACGGGTTTTTCGACCCCGCTAGCCACGCTGCACAAGTTTCAGGGGTGGGTCGATAAATTTCTGACCACACCTGCCAATGGTTTAGAGGATAGGTACGCAACCTTCACGACCGTTCTCAAAGGCGTGGGGCCTCTCGACACGCTGACATTCGTTGCGGCGTATCACGACTATCAGTCTGAGCGGCTCAACATCGACTACGGCAGTGAGATCAACGCGTCGATCGCGGCCAAGTGGACTCGATTTACCGGCACGCTCAAGTATGGCGACTACTCGGAGGACAACGTCGCGTATCGCGATACCCAGAAATTGTGGGTGCAAGTCGACTTCGTCTGGTAGCCGTGGGAGGGAGTCGTCCTTGCTACCGGCCAACTGGCCGCTGGAAAGTTGGCCGGCTGGCCAAAGCAAGTGAAGAGGGGCGCCGAATCCTCTTGGTTCTAATTCTGGCCAGCCTACCAGCGGCCAGTTGGCCAGTTAGCCGATTGACCAAGGGCGACCCCCCTTGGTCAATCGAGAGCCAGTTCCCTACAATCGCGTTCAACCTGAGACATAGGTCAGGGCTGAGAGACCCCAAAACGCCCTAGAGTCAGCCTCATCCATCTGACTTACCGATGTTCTTGGGAGCTCGACACTGTGACTCACGTTCGGAAGCGTAGCGCCGTTCCCAACCTCATGCCCGCCACCGTGAATGTTCGCCGCAGCTATGCGGACAGCCGCTATGGCCAATTGCATGTGGCGACCGCCTATCCTTCGGGAGGCGGCTTCGATGAGCGCAGCCCATTGATTTGCCTTCACCAAAACGGTGGGTCTAATCGGGCGTTCTCACCGCTGTTATCCGAACTGGGCCGCGACCGCAGCGTCTACGCTGTCGACCTTCCCGGCCACGGCGGCTCGGACGCTGTGAGCGGCGGTCCGTCGATTGCTGACTTTGCAGGCGCTATTGACGACTTCGTTCATGGCCTGCGCCTGCGTACCTACGATTTGCTCGGCGTTGAAGCGGGTTCGCTGATCGCCGCCGAATTGGCCGCGAGCAAGGGGCCCCAGGTCCGTCGCGTTGTCTTCGTCTCGTTACCGTATCCCTCGCAATCAGCTCGACCCGTCGTGAGAACAGACGCGCAGACCTCCGACGCCTCAAACGTCGTGGCCGAAGAATGGCAGCGCTTCGTGCAAGGACGCGGCGCGCAGTTACCGGCGTCTTCCTTGCAAACGATGTTTGCCGATCACCTTCGTGCGTCCGGTGAAAGCGCGTTACGTAACGCGATGTTGGATTACCCCCTCGCACAACGCTTGCCGTTGGTTCGTATACCGACGTTGGTGTTGTGCCCGAACGATGAATATCGCGAGCAAACCCTGCGCGCCAAATCATGCTTGTCGCAGAGCGTGCTGACGGAGCTGTCGGAGTTTGGCCCGAACGTGATGGTGACGGCGCCGTTGAAAGTGGCGCAGCTGACGAGAGAGTTTTTGGACCGCTAGTTACACAGCAACTAGCAAAGGCTGTAGCCGCTGGGCTGTAGGCCGTAGCCAGAGATCTACAGAGAGGCCGGATTTATTCCGGCCTTTTTCTTTTGCGGCTTAGAAAGAAGAAACGAAAGGCTTCGCGTCATCCTCGCTCACACTAGATCGAGGAAAATCACAATCCCGAGTAGCGGCGAAAGAGTTGGCCAACACTCTTCTGGCTACGGCCTACAGCCTACAGCCTGTAGGCCAGCAGCCGATTGGCCTATGGCCAATCTTTAGCGTCCCCCTCCCCACTGATACGCACACCAAAGCCCAATGAGCGTGCACGCGCTCAGCCATTCGATGGCGGATTTCAGTAGGAAGGGTCCAGAGACGCGGGCGCTGGCAATCTGGGATAGCAACAGCGGACCTGCAATGCCGAACCAGGTGATGAGTCCAAACGCGCTGCCTCGTTGCCACCAAGGGACAGACACGATCGCGGTGAGGCCCCAGCTTACCCAGAACAAAAATCCCAGCGACACGCCTGCGACAACATGGGCGAACAGGCTGACCAGATGGAGTCGAGCTTCGAAGGGCCGCCATAGCGTTGCGGCGGGCGGACCGGCTTTGCGCGAGAGCGACTGAAACAACGGAATCCACAAAAAGCTGTTGAGCGCGCTGGCGACAAACGACGCCAGCACGCCTGCAAGAAGAATGGCGCGTAATTCCATCGAGCGATTACTGCTTCTTCACGCTGGATTCGACTTCGATGCGGATGGTCACGTCGTCGCCGACGTTCGGCAGCGACGTCATAATGCCGTACTCCGAGCGCTTGAGGCTGGTGGTGGCCGAGAAACCCGCGGCGGGTCGCTTTGTCATCGGATGTGGCGCTGCCTTGTTCACAGTCGTATCGAGTATGACGGGCTTCGTCACGCCATGCAGCGTCAGATCGCCGTGCACGCGAAGTTTGCTCTCGCTGACGACTTCTACTTTTGTGCTTTTGAATTCCATGGTCGGATATTTAGCGACGTCCAAGAAACGCGGATCGCTCACATGTTCCTTCCAGGTTGCATTCCCCATATCCAAGCTGGATGTGTCGATGGTGGTTTGCACGCTGGCTTTGGTCCAGTCTTTGCCGTCGAAATCCAACGAGCCTTTGGATGCGTGAAAGCGGCCCAAGCTTTGCGAATACCCGAAATGGCTGATCGAGAACATCACTTGCGAGTGCACAAGGTCGAATTCGTACACTTCGGCATGGCTCGATGCGGCAAGCATGAACGATGCCGCAAAGGCGGGCAGGCGGAACTTCATAACTATCTCCGAGTGACTAAGTTCGAGTGACTGGGTCCGAGTGAAGGTGCGATGAGGGACCGGCGCACGCTCAAATGTATTTCTGTACGCCACGCACTAAGCGCTCGACGTCGTCGTGCGAATTATAGATGTGAAACGAGGCGCGCACCGACTCGAACGCGGGAGTTTGCGATCCTGCCGGATGGGTGACAGACGCCACCACAATGCGATCGGTGCGTGTCAGACGTTCGGCTAGTGCTTTGGCCGACCCTTCGCGAGGACGAAATGCCAAAATGCCGGCCCAAAGACCTGGCATTGCGGGCGTCAAGATCTCGACGCCGCTGAGTGGCTGTAACCGCAATCGCGCGTAAATAGCGAGCTCGCGAATACGAGCCTCGATGCGATCGGCGCCCATCTGATCTCGAAAATCGAGTGCGGACTGGAGCGCTCGAAGTCGAGGACCCAAAAAACGCACGCTCCCGCCCAATTTCTGCAGTGTTGTCGGCCACGCTGCGCGTTGTACGTCGTCGAATCCTTCGCCTGCATCGAACATGGCTTGACCGAATCGACTAATCGGATTCCAGCCGGCATTGCTGTCGGCAGCATGAGGCCACAAGCGATTGAGCATCTCCTTGCGTACATACAGAAGTCCCAATCCGTGCGGCGCATTGATCCACTTGTGCAGACTTGCGGCATAGAAGTCGCAACCCATGTCGTGCACCGAGACAGCGATCGATCCACATGCTTGTGCGCCGTCGATGATGCTGATGAGGTTGCGTTGTTTGGCGAAGGCGCAAATTTGAGCGACCGGCAATATGGCGCCATCGGTATGCTGCAGGTGGCTCACGAGTATTGCCCGTGTCCTCTCCGTAATGGCCGATGCGATGATTCCAAGCGGCTGCTCGGTCCCCATTAACGGGCTAGGCAATGTCACCTGCTTGATGACCCAGCCATGGCGCTGCGCTCGCACCAGCCACGGATAAATCGCCGTGTTGTGTGCATGCGTTGTGACGATGATTTCATCGCCGGGGGAAAAATCGAGGCCTTGCGCCACAATCGCCAATGCTTCGGCCGCACCCTGCGTGATCGTCAGCTCATTACGATCGCAGTCGAGGAGTACGCCGAGCCGCTGCAATAGAGCGCCAAGGTTAGTAGACGACAGCAGAGTGTGTTGATACGTCGCGATGTCGCCGTTGAACTGCTCCTGATGCCGATATTCCGAGCCCATCGCACCGCGCAGGCCAGGCCCAATTGCAGCCGTGTCGAGATTGACGATGCCGGGGTCCAAAACCTGTTGAGCGCGAACCCAGCCCCACATTTCCCGCGTGGAGACCGGAAGTTCTTGGGCGGAGGCAGCAGTCGCAACCGATGCCGTGACGGCTCCCCCCAGCGCAAATAGGTCGCGACGAGACAGGGTGGGGCCGGTCGTAGCCGATGTCTCGACTGGCGTTGACGGTAGGCGGGTGATGTCGGTCGGCGGACTCGGCACTTGGATCTCCAGTCTAGTTCAGGGCGCGCGGTTCGGGCGCCAAGAGAGGATGAGAGTAGCGAATTAGGCAGTTTGTGGCACTATTTCCTGATAACGTTCTTGATCGCGACTCCTTTGGAGTCGCTGCAAATACTTAGGTTCGAGCCCATTTCTATGACTCAGTCTTATCTCGAACGTGTCTTGAAAGCGCGCGTCTACGATGTGGCCCAGGTGACGCCGTTGGATCACGCCGCTCGCCTGTCGCGCCGTCTCGGCAATAATGTGCTGCTCAAGCGCGAAGATTTGCAGCCGGTGTTTTCGTTCAAGTTGCGTGGGGCTTACT
>Ga0193752_1000988_pt1 | contig 24975 bp, 19 predicted proteins | sample H1c1metaG_FD_144924 | JGI IMG/M metagenome (GOLD analysis project Ga0193752, IMG submission 144924) | Soil microbial communities from a riparian zone of the East river system, Colorado, United States - H1c1 | ecosystem: Environmental > Terrestrial > Soil > Riparian zone | place: USA: East River...
CGGGCGAACCGTTCACGAATACGTGGTTAACGCTTCGCTTGAGAATGCCAGCTTCATAAAACCCGTCGACGACCCGAACGCCGTTACCATCGCTGACGATGTGTGCGTGCTTGCGGGAAACACGGCGATCATTCAGCACGATGCTGTTTTCCTTTGACCGGCCGATCGTATAAGTATTTCCGGCGTCTAGGTTCATTTCCCACGGACTGCCGCCGGGTTCGGAGATTTTTATTTTTGCGCTCACTGTATGGCTAATTGTAATTCGGAAATCGCGAATGGTAAATTGGGCAGACTATTAACCGTGATCTACCTTAACAATAATGCGACAACATCGCTCGCCTCTGAAGTTTTAAAGGCGATGTCTGCTCCAGTGGCCGATAAGGACGAGACTATCCGCCGCGCCCGCGAATCTGTTGCTGTATTATTGGGCGCAAATGATCCGCAAGAGGTATTTTTCACATCCGGCGGCACCGAAAGCAACTCACTGGCGATTCTCGAAGCACTCAAGATCGATCCGCAAAAAAGTCACGTAATAACAACGCGCGTCGAACACGAAACCATAACGACCCTGTGTAAAGACCTCGAACAAACTGGCAATCGGGTGACTTGGCTGAACATAAATGAAAAAGGCACTCTCGATATGGATCAGCTGCGCGATTCGCTTGACGAGGACACGGCCGTAATTTCGATAATGATGGCAAACCACGAAACGGGTGTGATCTTTCCGGTCGCCGATATAGCTCAGATCGTAAAGGAACATTCTAATGCTCTTTTCCATGTTGACGGAGCATGTGCCGCCGGCAAGGTTGCGATCAACCTAAAGAATACCGCAATAGATCTATTCTCAATATCGGCACATAAATTTCACGGGCCAAAAGGCATCGGAGCGCTCTATGTCAGAAACGGCGTCAACTTGCCGTCAATATCGAGCCGCGAAATGAACGAAAACTTTCGCGACATCACAGGCCTCGGAACCGCGGCAGAACTAGCAGGTGATCTCTCAGCAATGGAACATATTCGCGCATTACGTACTCGGATGGAAACGGCAATACTTTCCTCGATCCCCAATACTAGTCTTAATGGTACCGTTGATGAATTAAGCCGCCTGCCAAACACCTCAAACATCTCTTTTGAAAATACTAACGGCGAAATGATACTTTCGCGGCTTGATGACGAAGGCATTTGCGTCTCGACCCGATCTGCATGTAATTCTGAGACTCGCTCCGTTTCACCGGTCCTGCAAGCTATGAACATTCCTTATTCAAAAGCAATGGGCTCGATCAGCTTTTCGTTGGGGCGTGAGAATACCGATGCGGAAATCGATGTCGTCATTGAGAAACTGCCTCTTATAATTACGGAAATTAAAAACTTCGATCGATAACAAAGATTGACAATGTTTGTTATCAGGATTAATTTCTTCATAGGAGAAAAAAATTGCCATGAACGTATCACTCACACCTGAATTAGAAGCATTTGTTCACCGAAAGGTCGAATCGGGAATGTACAACTCAGCCAGCGAGGTTATTCGAGAGAGCCTGAGACTGCTTGACCAAAAAGACCGGACCATAGAAAGTAGACGTGCTGAATTAATGAAAGAGCTGGAGATCGGATTAGCAGATCTAAAAGCCGGGCGAGTGCGAGTTATCGAAACTAAAGAAGATTACAAAAAACTTTCAGACGAAATAAAAATCGAAGGGCGGAAAAGACTTGAGGCGAGAAGAATCGGTTTAACGGAAAATGGCAAAAGTTGAACTTACCGACGCGGCTAGAAACGATCTAAAAGAAATCCATTCGTACGTTGCGTCAGAATCAGACGACTTAACTGCTGACCGACTTACAGACCGAATACTTGAAAAATTCAAGATGCTTTCAAATCACAATCTTGCAGGCGTTGAGCGTTTCGATATGCACGATAACTTACGAAGCTTTCAGCACGGGAAATATCTTATTTTCTACTTTCCTACAGAAATCGGGGTGGAGATATTTCGTGTGATCCATCAGGCGCGTGACATTCCGCAAATTTTCGAGAGCGACCTGCTAAACTAAGCGGCCTTCTCAATCCCATAGCGCGACAATTTTAGATAGAGGCCGCGGCGGGTTAGGCCGAGTTCGCCGGCGACGCGGGATATGTTCCAGTTATTGCGGGCGAGGGCGCTTTTTATCATTTGTATTTCCAGTTCGGATACCGCATGTTCCAGCGTGCCGCCTTCATTGATGTTGGTGAACTGTGCGTAAGGGCTGTCGTAGGAGGCGATCGGTATGACGTTGGTCCCCTCGGAATAAAGGGCCATTGGCCGGGCGGCGTGTTTTAGTTCGGGCGAAAGTTGATCTGGCGTAATGATCTCGCCATCGACGCCGCGGGCGATGATCCGCTGCACTTCATTACACAACTGGCGAACATTACCATCCCAATCGCACACCATCAGCAGGTCGATCGTCTGCGGGGTAAAGCTGATGTTGCGTTTTCCAAAACGGGCCGAGTAATGGTTGATGTAATAGTTGATGATCGGCGGTATTTCGGAACGTCGTTCGCGAAGCGGCGGAACACGAAGACGGATGACATTCAAGCGATAAAAAAGGTCTTCGCGAAACGTGCCGTCGGCCACCTTTTCCTCGAGCGGCATATTCGTCGCCGCAATTACACGCACATCTACCTTGATCGGCCGTTTTTCACCTATCGGCTGTACCTCGCCTTCCTGTAAAAAACGTAGCAGTTTTGGTTGCACGTCGAGCGGCAGGTCGCCTATCTCATCCAGAAAAAGCGTTCCACCGTCGGCCGCTCTGATCATTCCGGGCGAATCGGTAACGGCTCCTGTGAATGCTCCTTTGCGGTAGCCAAAAAGATGTCCTTCGGCCAATTCTTTAGGAACGGCTGTGCAGTTGAACGGCACAAAGACCTTGTCCTTGCGGTTCGACATCGTATGGATCGCACGTGATACGAGTTCTTTACCTGTGCCCGATTCACCTGTTACCAAAACCGTTACGTCCGACGACCTTATCTTATAAACCTCTTCGACAAGCGAGGTCATAGCCGGCGACGAATGTATGAAACCGGGCATCAGGCTGTTCGATGTGTACGGGCTAGCGTCGTGTTCGACCGGCGTCGATGTGTCTCTCTCACGCAGAGCGACAACGTCCATACCCAATTCGACGACACGAAGCAGCGGCTGCAAAATACTGCCGTCATTCAGCACGGCGCCCAGCTGGGGATGGATAAGCAGAAATGCGTTATCGGCATTGACCGGTTTTAGCGGCAGCACGGCAAGATTCTTTGCCCGCAGAAATGCCTTTTCCTGATCCTTTTCCCGGGCGGCTTCAAACTTTCGGACAAGATCTGTGCTGTCCTCAGGCGAATAGCCGTGCGTGATGAATGGGTTTAGCCTCTTTTTATCATTTGGCTGGGCAATAATTATTTTCCGTGCGCCGCTTTCCTGCTGAAGCACGGCGACCAGTTCGCGAAGCAGCAGTTCGCGCGAGGCTGTCGCCTCTGCCAGACGAACCATCAATAGCTGCGAAACCACAGAATTCGAGCGTCGTTTTGAAAATGACGGTGCTTCGTTTCCGGCCGCACTCTTTATCCGGTCGATCTGTTCTGCCGCAGCGTCACTTAAAGAAGTTATGCCCAGTTGGCGAAACATTTCACCGGCCTTGGAAAGATGGTTGATCGCACGCGGGATCTGATCTAGCGGCAGGTTCGTTCCGATAAGGTAATTGGAAAGCGCGGTGTGATAAAGGTCGGCTGCGGCCTCGAAAATGGTAAGGCTGCGGTTAAAGTGGTGAACGGCGAGTTCCTGATCTCCGCCTTCGGCTGCCGCAAGCCCGCGTATCCGTTGAATGTTTCCAAGCACAAAGAAATCCGAGGTCGGGTCGCTTTCCTCGATGATCTGCAAATGGTTCTCGCATTCGCCCAAGCGGCGAAGCTGCATATAGCTCTCGGCAAGGACTAGCCCGGCCATGTTTGCATAATGCTTATCGCCGATCTGCCGCGAAAGGTCGATCGTCTGCCGCGCTTTTTCCGCCGCGCGTTCAAAATCGCCCATCGCCAGATAGCAGCGCGCCAGGTTTCGCATCGCCTGCACTTCATACCATTCGCGCTTTCGCTCTTTTGCGACCTTGATCGCACGGTCTAAAAGATCGTTTGCCTCGGCCAGATCACCGCGAAGTATCTTCAGCTCACCCAAACTGTCGAGAATTCCCGCAATGTGTACGTGATTGGTCTTTATGGCCAGTTCGAGGGCCCGCTTTATCATCGCTTCGGCCTTTGGCCAGTCGCCCGTCAGCATCAGGTTGATGCCGAGGTTGTTATAGGCGATCACAGAATTGAGAATGTGTTCGGTCCTGTCGAAAAATTCGATCGATTTTTCGAGACACTCGATGCCCTCTTGCGGCCGACGCAGAAACCAGTAGGCGCCGGACATATCTGTATAGATCTTGCCGAGCATGAACGGAGCGGAGCGGTCGCCGATGATCTGAATGCCGAGTTCGAAATATTCAAGTGATTTTTCGCTGCGACCTTCCTGGTGATAGCTGATCGCAATTTCGCGATACGCCTCGGCCATACCGAGCCAGTCGCCGTATTCGCGATACCTTTCCATTGCACTTTCTGCGTAATCGCGGCAGATGGCGCATTCGTTCAGCTTTCGATAGACGCGGGCGAGGCCTGTGTCGATGCTGCCGAGAAGATGGCCGAGGTCATGTGTTTTGGCGCGTTCGTGAGTGTCTTTTAGAAGGGTGACGGCTTTTGGATGGTCGTTAAGGTTGTTGTAGCCGATCGCAAGCTGTGTCGTTACGCGAACCTGCGTCTCTTCTTCCAGAAACCGCAAGATGTCCTCATCTTCGTAAGGTTTTAATATCTCGACCGATTCCTTATAGCGGCCAAGCGTTTCGAGCGTAAATGCGAGAAGGCGTTTGAGATTGGCCAGGTCGTCCGGCGTATGGTCGTAACTTTCGACCGCATCGACAAGCAGCCTTTCAGCCTCGGTGGAAAGGCCGTCGCGCAGTTTCTGCCCGACACTCAGAAATAGCGCCGAGAGATTTTCGCGCGGCGCCTGCCGCGTACCTTTTCTACCGATCTCGGAATCGGCACCTGAAAACGGTACGACCCGAGCCATCGACGTCGATTTTGCCGTTGCTGAACTTCTCTTCATTGCAAGATTTCTCCCCTAGAAATCACTAATGGAGCAGAAATTTCAGGCCAAGAGGCCATTAAATTGAATACTTAGTAAACAGTCATAAGAAAAGTATCAGAAAATAAGGGCTTTCGTCTACATTTCTTTTTAGGTTCTCAATGTATACGCAAGTATTTCTTCCTAATTTCTTATTTCGTGTGATTCGTGGACGAAGAGAGTTTATCCACGAATCACACGAAACAAATCAAGAAAGCGGTCCGGTCTGCTAATCTATTTGCCTGTTTCACAATATGATATGCCCGAATTTCCCGACATAGGCGGCGGCAGCGACGTTCTGACCGAAACCGAGACTAAGCTTGAGAAACCCAAACTTTTCAAGGTTTTGCTGCATAATGACGACTTTACGACGATGGAATTCGTTGTTTGGGTGCTGGAATATGTGTTTACGCGGACCGAAGCCGAGGCGGTATCCGTTATGCTGAAAGTGCACAATGAAGGACTTGGGATCGCCGGAATTTACCCTTACGACATCGCTTATATGAAATCGCAAAAAGCAATGAATCTGGCAAAATCACGCGAATATCCGCTGCTTTGCACGATTGAGGAAGAATAATCAGGACGCATTTGTTGCGGTTATGTTACAATACTTGTGTATGATGCGTAGAACCGTTCAGATAATCTCACATCGGGATGATATGGTCTGAGCGACTGCCAGTTTGCTTTGCTCCGAAAAAGTCTCAAGCCGAACGAAAGGCTTGGGACTTTTTCATTTTGGGATTTTATATTGCGTAATGCGGATTTTTCCGCATAAATGTTAAAATTTGCCTTTTCAAGTAGCCGATGAACATCTGTTCTGACAACTGACTACTGACTACTGTTTTATGACCGAACCCTTGGATCTGAAAAAAACTGTTAATTTACCCAGGACCGATTTTGCGCAAAAGGCGAATCTTGGCCAGAGCGAGCCTGCACGGCTTAAGAAATGGAAAGAGGCCGATCTTTACAACAAGATCGCCGAGGCCCGAAAAGGCCGCGAAAAGTTCATTTTGCACGACGGCCCGCCGTACGCGAACGCCGATATTCACATCGGTACAGCGCTAAATAAAATAATCAAAGATTTCGTCGTAAAGACCCGCTCGATGATGGGTTTTGACGCCCCTTACGTTCCCGGTTACGACTGTCACGGGCTGCCGATCGAAACTCATGTCGAGAAAAAACTTGCGGAAAAAGGCAAGAACAAGGCGGACATACCCGTTTCCAGCTTTCGCCGTATCTGCCGTGAACACGCCGCAAATGCAATGGCCGGCCAGACCCGGGATTTTTCGCGTCTTGGCATTTTAGGAGAGTGGGAAACGCCGTATCTGACGATGTCGCCTGAGTACGAATCATCGACGGCGCGATTGTTCGGCAAGTTTCTCGAACGCGGCTACGTCTACAAAGGTCTGCGTCCCGTCTATTGGTGCATTCACGATCAGACCGCATTGGCCGAGGCCGAGGTTGAGTATAAGGAACACACGTCGCCGTCGGTTTACGTCAAGTTTCCGATGAAGAGCGATCCTGCCGAGATCGATGCGAAACTGGTGGGCAAGAACGTGTTTGTCGTTATCTGGACGACGACGCCATGGACACTGCCGGCAAACCTGGGCATCGCGGTTCATCCGGATTTTGATTATTCGGCGATCGAGGTTTCCGATGCGGAGGTTTTCATCGTCGCCAGCGAACTCGCAAAGTCGTTCTCAGAAACTGCCGGCTTTGCCGAATACGAAGAATTAACGCGTTTCAAAGGCTCGAAACTTGACCGGCTAGAGGCGAAACATCCGTGGATCGACCGTACATCGCTGATAATGAACGGCGAACACGTAACGCTCGGTGAGGCCGATGCCGAGGTTGAGCTCGACGTGCGTTTTGAGAATAAGTCGGCGGGAAAATCCGGCACCGGCTGTGTTCACACCGCTCCCGGCCACGGTGCGGACGACTTTCACATCGGTAAGGCTTACGGTTTAGAGGTCTATTGTCCGGTCGATAACGCCGGACATTTCACTGCCGAGGTCGAACATTTCGCCGGGCAAAATATCTTTGAGGCGAACCCTAAGATCGTTGAATTTATGCGGGATCGCGGCGTATTGGTCTATTCCGAAAAATATGACCACCGCTATCCACATTGCTGGCGATGTAAAAATCCGGTCGTGTTTCGCGCGACGCCGCAATGGTTCATTTCGATGGATGATGTGGTCGGCGATGTTTCGGCCACTGGCCTGCGTCAACAGGCTTTGGATGAGATAGAAAATGTGAAATGGCATCCGTCATGGGGACAGGGCCGGATGCAGAATATGTTCAAGGGGCGGCCCGACTGGTGCGTGTCGCGACAGCGTTCGTGGGGCGTGCCGATCCCTGTTTTTTACTGCAACGGTTGCGAAGAGACTGTGGCTGATCCAAAGGTGATCGACCATGTTGCGGATATATTTGCGGTCGAAACCGCCGACGCCTGGTACTCACGGCCCGAAAGCGAACTGCTGCCCGACGGCTTCAAATGCCCAAAGTGCGGAAGTTCTGATCTTCGTAAAGAGACGGACATTCTGGACGTTTGGTTCGATTCCGGTTCGAGCTGCGTCGCCGTTCTTGAGACACGCGGCGACACGCTGCGGTTTCCGGCGGACGTTTATCTCGAGGGCGGCGATCAATATCGCGGGTGGTTCAATTCCAGCTTAAGCTGCGGAATTGCTGCACACGGTCAGGCGCCTTACAAACAGATCATCACGCACGGCTGGGTCGTCGATGGCGATGGCAAGCAGATGCACAAATCCGCCGGCAACGCTATTTCGCCAAACGACGTGGTTGGTAAAAGCGGGGCGGAGATACTTAGGCTGTGGGCGTCGGCCGTCGATTATACGCAGGATATGCGTTGTTCTGACGAGATTCTTTCGCGCGTCGTCGATGCATATCGAAAGTTTCGCAACACGCTGCGTTACACGCTTGGCAATCTGGACGGATTCGATCTGGCAACCGATTCGGTAGCGGCAAGCGAAATGCTTGAGATCGACCGCTGGGCGCTTGCCAGCCTCGACGAAGTTACGGCGAAGGTTCTGAAAGGTTACGAGGCTTATGATTTTCAAGCCGCCTACGGCGCTCTTTATAACTTCTGCACCGTGACGCTTTCGGCCCGCTATTTTGACATCATCAAGGATCGCCTTTATATCCTTGCTCCAAAATCAGTGGAACGCCGCTCGGCGCAGACGGCGCTTTATCAGATAACGGATACGCTCTGCCGACTGCTTGCGCCGCTGCTGGCTTTTACATCGGACGAGGCTTGGGAAAATTTACCAGGACAGAAAGTGGCCTCGGTACATCTTGCTGAATTTCCAAAGGCTGAAGGTCAGGCAGATTCGATTCTTTTGACCCGTTGGGAGCGTCTCTTCTCTATCCGCGACGAAGTGTTAAAAGCGTTAGAAGAAGCGCGAATTGCCAAGCAGATCGGCTCGTCTCTCGAGGCAAAGGTCGTACTGACAGCCGATGCCGAAACGACGAGATTTCTTCTCGATTATTTCACCGATCTGCGTTACATATTTATCGTTTCTCAGGTTGAGGTGCGAGAAGACAACGCATTAAAGGTTGAGATCCAAAGAGCCGACGGGCAAAAATGCGAACGCTGCTGGAATTACTCGGCCCGCGTCGGCGAATTTGCGAACTACCCGACAGTCTGCGAACGATGTATCGAAGCTCTGGGTGAAATTGAAAAGGCTGCGGCAGCGTAATTTGGATGGCCGTTGATTATCAAACATTGGTTTCTTCGCCGACCGCGGCATATGCCGAGGGGCTAAGGTTCTTTAACGGAACGGGTATGTTGAATGATGCTCTGTCGCGGCTGGTTCGCGATCTGGATAGAAACGGGATCGATTATGCCGTGATCGGCGCCATCGCGCTCAATCAGCATGGCTATCGCCGTTTTACCGAAGATATCGATCTGCTAATGACACGCGAGGGTTTGGATGAGTTTCGCGAAAAGCTTGTCGGGTTGGGTTACCGGCCGGCGTTCGAAGGTGCGAAAAAAAAGTTCCGAACGACGGAGGAAAACATTCCCGTCGATATAATAACAGCGGGCGAATTTCCGGGTGACGGCCTGCCAAAACCGGTCATTTTCCCCGATCCGGCCGCCGTGAGCGTGGTGATAGATGGAGTAAATACCGTTTCGCTTGACACGCTAATTGAGCTGAAGCTCACATCTGGAATTTCCGCACCGGACAGATTGAAAGATCTTGCGGACGTGCAGGAAATGATTAAGCTGAAAAACTTGGATGAAACCTATGCGGAGCGCCTTGATCCTTACGTTCGTGAAAAGTTTTTAGAATTATCCAGTGCGGTTCATGATGCCGGGTCAAGGGATGAAGAATGATATTTGCACGAAACAACGCTTTTGTTCGGTGCGTATGCTTAAATGTTCGAAATATATCTATGAAAGCACTTTTATTATTCGCATTCGTTCTTTTTACATTTGCAGTGTCGGTGGCCGCTCAGACCTTGGAAAAAGATGTGGCACGCGTTCCGCTTGAAAATTACATCAAAGCTCATGCAACGGGCGACCCGGAATATGCGCGCAAAGCGTTTCATACCGAAGGGAACATGATATGGATACGCGACGGGAAATATTCTAGCGAGACTTTGGATTCGTTTATCAAACGAGCGTTTACAGGTAAAGCGGCGGCGGATGAGGAAAAACGAAAAGATGGCCGCAAGATCGAATCGATAGACATTGCCGGAAATGCGGGCGTGGCGCGTATCGTGCTCGATTATCCGACCATAAAGTTCGTCGATTATATGACGCTCTTAAAGATTAACGGCGAATGGAAGATCGTCAACAAATCGTTTTACGCCGAACCCAAAAAGACACAGTGACAAAGAAAGACATTCTCTGGAAATTAGCATACCTCGTCATCGCCGGCGGGGTTTTTATGATCGACCAGACGACGAAGGCCTGGGCCGTCCGACGGCTGCGCTTTGGCGAAGATTTTCCCGTGATCTCAGGCTTTTTGAATTTCGCATACGCGCAGAACACGGGCGTCGCGTTTTCGATGCTGGACGATCACGGCGACTCGGGCCGCTGGGGACTTTCGATAGTGGCGATCATTGCGGGCGCGTTGGTCTTATATTTCTTTTGGCGAACGCCGCGTTCCGACGACCGCATTATGGGCGCTCTCGCCCTGCTGCTCGCGGGCATCGTCGGCAACGTCGTCGACCGCATCCGCCTTGGTTTCGTAGTCGATTTTATCGACGTCCAATTCGGCTCCTGGCATTACCCGACTTTTAATGTCGCCGATATGGCGATCGTGATGGGTGCCGGGCTACTGATAATCGATATGTTTCTTTCCAAGAGAAAGCAGAAGGCAGTAGTCAGTAGTCAGAAATCGGAGGCGAGTATTTAGGTGTATCCAGAGCTGTTCCGCATCGGCGATTTTCCTGTAACCAGCTATGGTATTTGGCTGGCGTTGGGGATGTTGGTCGCGCTGTTTGCGGCATCGCGGTTGGGTGCGCGTGACGGGCTGCCGCGTGAGCGGATCTACGACATTGGGCTGTGGGTCCTGCTTGGCGGGCTGATCGGGTCAAAAGTCCTGATGTTTTTTGTCGATGACAATGTTCAGGTTTTTACGCTCGATTTTCTGCGGTCGGGCGGCGTTTATTACGGCGGACTGATCGGAGGATTTCTGGCGGTCGTGCTGCTCGTCCATTTTTATAAGCTGCCATTTTGGAAAGTGGCTGACGCGTTCGCTCCGGCGGTCGCGCTCGGACAGGCGTTCGGGCGGCAGGGTTGTTTTGCGGCGGGCTGCTGTTGGGGTAAGCCGACCGACCTTTTCTGGGGCGTTCATTTCACCGAGAAAGGCCACGAATATACAGGCGTTCCGATGTACGGCCCGAGCGGAAACGAGCTTTTCCTGCACCCGACGCAGCTTATTGAATCATTCACGATGCTCGCCGTTTTCGGCCTGCTGTATTGGCTGCACCGGCACAAAAAATTTGACGGTCAAATATTGATCGCCTACGGCATCATCTATTCCGTCTTTCGCTTTTCCATCGAATTCATCCGCGACGATCCGCGCGGCGACCTGTTCGGACTAACGTCGGCGACCGGCCTCTCAACATCGCAATTGGTGAGCCTGGTGGTCGCGGTCGTGTCGATAGCGTTTATGGCGATGCGCCTGACGGCGATCAATAAAAAGGAACCCATTGAACACAGCTAGTATTTCTCCTTCATCGGCCGACGCGCCTGTCTTAAGTTTCACCATTGCCGGTACCGACGCGGGAAAGCGCCTTGATGCGTTTCTTACCGAACAGGTCGAAGGCTGGTCGCGTTCGCGCCTGCAGCGTCTGATCGAGGACGGCGATGTGCTGGTCAACGAAAAACCGGCCAAGGCGTCTTACAAACTGCATGAAAATGATGAGATCGATGTCGATCTTGTCGAAGTGCAGGCCGATGTTTTCGAACCTGAAAATATTCCGCTCGACATCGTTTTTGAGGACGAGTTTCTCGCCGTTATCAACAAACCTGCCGGAATGGTAGTCCATCCCGGAGCCGGAATTAACTCCGGCACACTCGCAAATGCTATCGCATATCATTTCTCGGTCGGCGTCGATCCGGCGATCGAACGGGAGATAGAAGAAGAGCCGGAAGATGGCGTTGCGGCCATTGTTCTGAATAAAAATCAGCGGGTCGGCATTGTCCACCGTCTCGACAAAGATACCTCGGGGCTTATCGTCGTCGCTAAGAACCAGGAGATACACGAGGCGTTGTCTGAACAGTTTCGTGATCGGACGGTTCAGAAAAAATACGTCGCCCTTGTCCATGGCAGCCTTCGTGAAAATTTCGGGACCATTGATCGGCCGATGGCCCGTGACCGCTGGCACCGGACGAAAATGACGGTCGCGGCAAATGGCCGTCAGGCGATCACGTTATGGAAAGTGCGCACGCGTTTCGAAAAATTTACGCTGGTCGATGTCGAGATCAAGACCGGCCGAACGCACCAGATCCGTGTCCATCTCGCCTCGCTAAATCACCCCGTCGTCGGCGACGAAACCTATAACGAAGGCCGCGACAACACCATTAACGACACCAACATCCGCAACGGCATCCGCTCAATGAACCGCTTCTTTCTCCACTCGGCAAATCTGTCATTTACACATCCTCAAACGGAAGAACGCCTCGCCTTCACTTCCGAACTTCCCGAAGAACTGGCACAATTGCTGAAATTGCTCTGACCGTCCTGGTCTTTTGTTGGAACATAAAAATATGAAAGGTCTTTTTGCTGCAATTGCGGTCGCATTGTCACTTGCATCGGTGTGTCTTGCACAGTCGGACAAGGTTAATATTATTCCAAAACCTCGGAGTGTGAGCTTCGAAATAGGAAATTTCTCGCTCCGAAAGGATACTTGGATCGTAGTGATGGACGAGGGAAGTACCGTCTCCGCTGGCATCCTGAACGAGTACCTTCTGAAGAAATATGGTTTCAAACTCAGAATTGTCAACAAATTAGAGAAGAGAAACGCTATCGTCTTTTATCCGGTTGCGGTCGATCATTCTGGCGGTGAAATCAATGAAATCAAACGTGAAAAATACTCGCTGCACATTGCACCCGATAGGGTTTCTATTGGCGGCACATGGAGGGGACAATACTACGCACTACAGTCACTTCTACAGATACTGCCGGTTGAATTTGATAAAGAAGCAACGCTTCCCGCATTGACGATTGTCGATGCACCACGCTTCCCATACCGCGGAATGCATCTCGATGTAGTTCGTCATTTCCAACCCGTCGAGTTCGTCAAGAAATTCATCGATCAGATGTCGCAGTATAAGTTCAACACGTTTCACTGGCACTTGACCGACGATCAGGGATGGCGGATCGAGATAAAGAAATATCCTAAGCTGACCGTGATCGGATCGAAGCGGCCTGAGACGGTGAAGGAACGCAACCTGACGCCGTATATTGGCGACGGCATTCCGCATGGCGGTTTTTATACGCAGGAACAGATCAAGGAAGTAGTTGCTTATGCCAAGACGAGGCATATCACCGTCGTGCCTGAGATCGAATTGCCCGGCCATGCATCGGCGGCTTTGGCGGCGTATCCGCAGTTTGGCTGTAAAGCGGACTATCAATATAAGGTGCAGACGACGTGGGGCATTTTTAAGGAAGTCTATTGTCCGACGGATGCGACGTTTAAGTTTCTCGAAGACGTGCTCGATGAGACGATCGCACTGTTCCCTGATTCGCCATACATCCATATCGGCGGCGATGAGGTGTTGAAAGATCACTGGAAGGAATCACCGTTCGTTCAAGATCTGATGAGGCGCGAAAACCTAAAGGACGAGCACGAAGTGCAGAGCTATTTTGTCCGCCGCATCGAAAAATATATCAATGCAAAAGGCAAGAAGATCATCGGCTGGGACGAGATACTCGAGGGCGGATTAGCGCCCAATGCGACCGTTATGTCGTGGCGCGGAATGAAAGGCGGCATCGAGGCGGCACGATCAAAACACGACGTAATTATGACGCCGACCGATTACGTCTATCTCGATTACGGCCAGGGCGATCCGGCCTACGAGCCGCTAAATATAGGCAGCTACGTTCCGCTCGAAAAGGTTTACAGCTTCGAACCAATCCCGCCCGAACTCACTGCCGACGAAGCGAAATACATCATCGGCGGCCAGGCGAACATCTGGACCGAATATATAAAAACGCCGTCGCACGTCGAATACATGGCGTTTCCGCGAATGCTCGCTTTGAGCGAAGTGCTTTGGTCGAAAAAAGAGGACCGGAACCTGGAAGATTTCAACCGGCGCCTGTCAGCCATCTTGCCACGGCTCGATAAGCAGAACGTGAATTATCGCATTCCCGAACCGCGAGGCCTGGCTAACAACGTCATCGCAAAGAATAGTGCTATCAGTATGGAGATCCGCTCAGAAATTCCCGGGGCAAAGGTCCTGTACACGATCGACGGCAGCGATCCGAACGAAAAGTCACCGGTTATTCCAACACGACTTGTCATTAATCCGCGCGACGAAAAGATAGTCACGCTTAAGACGATCGTCGTCTTGCCGTCGAGCCGAAAGAGTTCGGTTTACGCAGCGACATTCGTCACGGGCAGCTATCTGCCATCGGTCGAGCCAACCGGGAAAACTCAGGGCGTCACCTATTCGCTCTATGTTCCGAGCAACGCCTATGCGCAGGACACGATGCCGCAGAAAGGCGAATCTAAGTCCATTGGTTTGCAGCAATTTGCACAGCGGATCGACCCTAAACAGACGTTCGGCGTTACGTTCGATGGATACATAAATGCTCCGCTTGACGGTATCTATGAGTTTCAGGCGGACTCCACGTGGGACCGCACGATCACCGTGGGCGATCAGATATTGATCGACGAGGCCGGAACCAAAGACCGGGCCGTAAGATCGGCTGTGATCGCCCTAAAAGCCGGCTGGCACAAGATCTCAATGCACTACGACCACCACGAAGGCGAAATGGCATTCCGCATCCGCTGGGGCATAAAAGGCCAGGGCCTTCGGCAGCTATACGGCGGCGAATTTGTGCATTAGATAAGAAAGCGGGGGCAAGCCCGCCTTCCTGACTGAGACTTGTTGCCTAGTCCTATTTCATTACTGTTCATTGTCTGTGGTTTTGTTTTCTCTCACCACAGATAAAGAGGAACCGGAATGAGCAAAGATGATTATTCGCAGTCAGGAAGGCGGGCTTGCCCCCGCTCTTAGAATAACTATATGAAGATCATTGCGTCCTTCATTACCGCAGCCCTTTTTTCTACATTCAGTTTTGCGCAGAGTGCGGATCACACTCGCCACGTAAATCCATTCATCGGCACCGGCGGGCACGGGCATACATTCCCCGGTGCGACGATGCCGTTCGGAATGGTACAGCTTTCGCCCGACACCCGCATCGACAACTGGGACGGCAGTTCGGGCTATCACTATTCCGACGACATCATATACGGCTTTTCGCACACGCATCTCTCCGGCACCGGCATCCCCGATGGGTGCGATATTTTGTTCATGCCGACGCTCTATTTTGACTACTCGGATGCCATGCCCAATCTTTTCGCGGGCGGCGGCGATAAGTCCGTAAATGGCATAGCGTCGAAATTCTCGCACACAAATGAAAAAGCTGAACCGGGATACTATTCTGTCATGCTGGATGATGAGGGAATTCTTGCCGAGATGACCACAACCAAACGGGTTGGATTTCATCGATACACTTTTCCCAACAAGAAGGCGGGATTTATTACTGTTGACCTCGAATGGCGTGATAAACATCTTGGTTCTGAACTAAGACTCGTTGGCAATAGGCGGATCGAAGGCTATCGCCGATCGAGTTCTTGGGCAAAAGATCAAAAGGTTTATTTTGCGGCTGAGTTCTCCAGTGAGATTAAGGAAGCAGTTCGCAACGTCGGCCTTAACGACGATGAAGAGTGGGAAGAAATTAAGCATACAAAAGCCGCGCTAAAGTTCGAACCAACTGATGGCAAGCCTATCTTGGTTAAAGTTGCCATCTCTTACGTCTCCGTCGAAGGTGCCCGCAAGAACCTCGAAGCCGAGCTTCCCGGTTGGGATTTTGACAAAGTTCGGGCCGATGCAAAAGCGGCGTGGAACAAAGAGCTTTCCAAGATAGAAGTTTCGGGCGGAACACCGGATCAAACTACCAACTTTTACACCGCTCTTTATCACACAATGATCCAGCCGAACGTCTTTAATGATGTTGATGGGCAGTATAAAGGGCACGACGGAAAGGTGCACCAAGTTCGGAGTTCCGACTTTAGTCGGCCCCCCGCAGCGAAGAGGCCAGCTAAAGCTGGAACTCCGAACGCTGACGGCGACCAATACACGGTCTTCTCGCTCTGGGACACCTTCCGTGCGGCGCATCCGCTTTATACGATCATCGATCAGAAACGGACGGTCGATTTTATCAATACGTTCATCCGCCAATACGAGCAGGGCGGGCGGCTGCCGGTTTGGGAATTGTGGGGCGAAGAGACGGATACGATGATCGGCTATCATTCAGTTTCGGTGATCGCCGACGCGATGGCGAAAGGCATAAAAGGCTTTGACTACGAAAAGGCGTACAAGGCCGCCAAGCACTCCGCCGAACTGGACCATTTCGGCCTCGCCGCCTACAAAAAACGCGGCTATATTTCCAGCGAAGACGAGAACGAATCCGTTTCTAAAACTCTCGAATACGCCTATAACGATTACTGCATCGCGACGATTGGTCAACAGGTTCTTGAGCTGCGGCGGAAAATTGCCAAAGGATTCTCAACGAGTTGGAGTGAAAAATCCGACAACATCCTTGAGGCGGAGATCGATAGCTACTTCACGCGCTCGCTTTACTACCGAAATCTGTTCGACCCCGAAACAAAATTTTTTCGTCCGAAACGAAATGGTGGATTTCTGTCGCCGTTCAAGCCGAACGAGGTTACGTTTCATTTCACCGAGGGTAACAGTTGGCAATACTCGTTTTTTGTTCCGCACGATGTCAGCGCGTTGGCAGAGCTTTACGGTGGGAAGATCGAGTTTGCAAAAAAACTCGATGAGCTTTTCACTACCGGACAAAGTCTCGCCGGCCGCGAACAGCCGGACATTACCGGACTGATCGGCCAATATGCGCACGGCAACGAACCGTCGCATCACATGGCTTACCTTTATAATTCCGCGAACCAGCCGTGGAAAACTCAGTCGTATATTCGAAAGATCGTTGACGAATTTTACAAGAATGCGCCCGACGGGCTTATCGGCAACGAAGATTGCGGCCAGATGTCTGCCTGGTACATTTTGAGCTCGTTGGGTTTTTACGAAGTAAATCCTTCGCGGCCAATGTATGACATCGGCACACCGCTTTTCAAACAGGCGACTATACATCTGGAAAACGGAAAGATATTCACCATCAAGGCCGCGAATATTTCAGCCAAAAACATTTATATAAAGTCAGTAAAGCTGAACGGGAAGCCGCACCGGCAAACCTTCTTTCAGCATCGCGATCTGATGAACGGCGGCACGCTCGAATTCGAAATGACCGATCAGCCTGTAAAAGACTGGTTCGACGAATTTTCGAATGCGGAGGTTGGCGGTAAATTCGTTTTGGTTCCGGTTATCGAGGGCGAACGCGTTTTCAGAGATCGAATCACCGTTACCTTAAAATCGCCCACGCCGAACACCCGAATCACCTACATCATAGATAACCACGGAGAGGAATTTGCACGGACGACCAAAAATTATACCGGCCCATTTACCCTTGACGAGACATCAACGATCAAAGCCTATGCGACCGACATCGGGACCGGCAAGGAAAGTTTGAGATCGGAAGCAAGGTTTGCGAAGCGCTCGAACGACTGGACCGTAAAGATCCTGTCACCTTACAGTTCGCAATACACCGGCGGCGGTGATGATGCGATCATTGACGGATTGCGCGGCAATGAGAATTTCGCGTCCGGCGAATGGCAAGGCTATCAGGGCAAGACGTTTGAGGCCGTGATCGACCTGCAAAAAGAAACCGAGATCAAAAGCGTCGGCGGCAGTTTTCTGCAATCGGCACGAGCATGGATATGGATGCCCGACCGGCTAGAGTTTGAAACATCTAGCGACGGCGTCAATTTTGCGAAGATTGCGGACTTTAAAACTGGTTTTCCTCAGCAGGAAATGAACGGCGTCACAAAAGAATTTCGCCAAACGGTCACGCCGACCAAAGCGAGATTTATTCGCGTCAAGGCGTACAATTTCGATAAAATACCGTCATGGCACTTGGGCGCGGGCGGCGATCCGTGGATATTCGTCGATGAGATTTTCATCGACTGAATCAGTCCGGGCAGAAACGCGAGTGTGAACGAAAGTGCGGGCACACTCCCTACCGGCTCGTGTTTCTGCCTAAGATTTTCATCGACTGAATGCCGATTTCGAGCGTCTAACTATTCAGCACAGCGTTTCGTGCGGCATTTTTTGTCCGAGGTAAGCATTTCATGGATAGACGATTTTTCCTTAGATCAAGCGGTATCGGGTTGGCGAGTTTCGGCTTTATGGCTGCCGCGCCTGAGTTTTTACACCAATTTGCATCGGCGCAGACCAAGGGCGGTTACGGCAGGAAAAAGGTCCTTGTGACCATCTTTCAGCGCGGCGCCGTCGATGGGTTGAATATGGTCGTGCCGTATGGCGACAGCGAATATTACGACCTTCGCCGCACGATCGCGATCCCAAAACCCGGGCAAACGGACGGCGCTGTCGATCTTGACGGCCATTTCGGGCTGCACACCTCAATGAAGGCGCTCGAGCCGTTTTGGAAATCAAAGCAGCTTGCTGTTATCCATTCATCCGGTTCGCCGGACAATACGCGTTCGCATTTTGACGCCCAGGATTATATGGAATCGGGTACACCGGGCTTCAAAGGAACGCGCGACGGCTGGCTAAACCGCGCGATGCAAGTCGCTCCGGCAAAGAACGATTCGCCGTTTCGCGCCGTTTCGATGACACAGTCGATGCCGCGTGCGCTGTACGGCAAGGCTCCGTCAGTGGCGATGACGAACCTTTCCGACTTTTCGATCAAGGCCGGGCTTTACACCGCCAATTTGAAAGGCGGTTTCGAGGGCATTTACGACCAGAACTCTAAGGACAGCTTAGGCGAAACCGGCAAAGAAACCTTCGAAGCGGTCAATTACCTGAAAGAGGCAAATCCCTCGCAATACAAACCGGAAAACGGTGCCGTCTATCCAAATACGACGCTAGGCCGGTCGCTGTCGCAAATAGCCCAGCTGATCAAAGCAGGCGTCGGCCTTGAGGTTGCGTTTGCCGAGGTCGGCGGCTGGGACACGCACGTTAACGAGGGCGGCCCGCGCGGACAGCTTTCGAATTTGCTTCGCGACTTTGCCGGAGCCATCGCAGCGTTCGGCACAGATCTTGGCAAGCGGATGGACGATGTCGTCGTACTTACAATGAGCGAATTTGGCCGCACTGCACGCGAGAACGGCAGCCGTGGAACCGACCACGGCCACGGCAACGCTATGCTCATTCTCGGCAATACTGTAAAGGGCGGCAAGGTTTATGGCGATTGGAAAGGCCTCAAGAACGATCAGCTTAACGAAGGCCGCGACCTCGCCGTGACAACCGATTTCCGCGAAGTATTTTCCGAAGCCGCAAGCAAGCATCTGGGCAGCAATGACCTCAATGCACTGTTCCCGAAATATTCTCCCAACAAAGCAAACTTCTGCGGATTTTTAAGCTAAACCAATTGCCACGAAGGGCGCATAAAACACAAAGAGGCTGTCTGAAAAAGGCGACCTCTTTGTTGATTTGATTTCTTTTTGATCGGGTATTTCGTGGAAAAACTCTTAAGAAAATATCCACGAATTACACGAAAGAAGAAAGCAGAGAACAAAAAAGATGTGAAAAGGTCATCGGATCAACTTTTCAGATGGCCTCTGTTTTGCGGTTTTTTTGCCTTTTTGTGGCGACCAATTGTTACTCTTAACAAGTGTTCAAAACGCGCAGCACAAAACTCGAGCGGATCGACACCGGCGCTTACACGCCCGCCGAATACGAGATGATACGTTCATGCGCGAGATCGCATTTATAAACAGATATCTAGGTGACCGCCGCGCGCTGAAAAAGTCGTTATTGAAAGAGATCGAACGGCTTTGGAGCGACGAGGAAGATAATAGCGTGGTTTCGGTTTTAGATGTCGGCTCGGGTTCCGGCGAACTTCTGCGTTACATCGCTGAATTTGTCCGCGGGGCCGGCCGGAAATGCTCGCTGACCGGCATCGACCTGAACGAACTGTCCGCAGCCACGACTCTTTCAAGATCGACCGACTTTCCTGAGATCTCATCCATTCGCGGCGATGCATTCAGACTGCCATTCGCCGACGGCTCGTTCGACTACGCCATCTCATCACTTTTTTTTCACCATCTCACCGACGAACAGATACCGCTGGTCTTAAACGAAATGTCCCGCGTCGCCCGCCGCGGCATCTACATCATCGACCTCCACCGCCACCCAATGGCATACGTCCTCTATAAATTGTTCTGCTTTGCATTCCGCATCTCGCCGCTTGTTAGGGAGGATGGTTTGTTGTCGATATTGAGAGGTTTTAAGTCGCAAGAATTGAAAGAAAAAAGTGAGCGTCCGAATCTCTCGACCGTCCGTGTCAGCGAGTATTTTCCGTTTCGACTTGTTCTGCGCTCCAAAACGAACCAATCGTAATGGAAACGCATCTAGAGAGTTGAATATTGTTCAGCCGATTATGTTGAAACTAGCCCTTTTCCTAACCATTTGTATTACTTCGATGTGTTCGGGTCAAAAAACGGATGCACTTTCAATCGACGATTTACCGTTAATTGTTGGCGACAACAATCCCGTTCGTGTGTTGGTTTGCGAAATTGCAAAAGACCCAGCCGCATTTAACCAAAAACTGATCGAAGTTACCGGCTTTGTTTCAAGGGGCTTTGAGGACTCGTCGCTCTTTGATCCGGCTTGCTCAACCCGATTTGGAATATGGGTCGAGATTGGCGGAACAACCAGAACTGGAACAATGTATTGTTGTGGCGAAACCACTGAACGAACCAGAGCAAAAGAGCTTGTCGTTGAGCAAATTTCGATACCTCTTGTGGACGACAAGCAATTTCAGCAGTTCGACAAACTTCTTCAAAAGGTGCCAGATTCGATCGCTCACGCAACATTGATAGGCAGATTCTTTTCGGGAAAGAAGGAAAAGCTTCCTGGCGGGGAGTTCTGGATTGGGTACGGACATATGGGGATGTCCAGCCTATTTGTAATCCAGCAAGTTAAATCGGTTGATACACATGACCGAGAGGGCCTTGATTACGGGGCGTCGGTCGATCAACCAGACACTGACACAGAAAATTGTGGGAGCTATACGATATTGCGAGACGAAAACGCGGAGAGCGATATTGATGCTCAAAGAAAAGCAGACGAGGTTAAACTGTCACGGGTCTTCGATAATCCTAAGCAGGTGGCCACCGAAGGGTTGGCAAAGCTGCTTAAAAATCGAACCGAATCTGCTATTAAACTAACCGAAACACGGAAATCGTCGGGCCGCATAGTTTATCACTGGCGACCGCATGGTAAAAATGGAATTCGCTATATGGCGGTTGTTAGTCGACCTTACTGGCTGTCGTTCTATTCTAAAGATCCTTCAAAAACAATTTGGACCTTAGCGGCTGCTTACAGCATTTGCAACTAAACATTTTAATTCGTCTATTCCATCTTTCTTAAACGCAACCTCAACGCCTGAAGTTTGATAAATCCTTCGGCGTCGTGTTGGTCGTATGCGCCAGCGTCGTCTTCGAATGTTACGACGCGTTCGCGGTAGAGCGAGTTTGGCGATTTGCGGCCGGTGATGGTGACGTTGCCTTTGTAGAGTTTCAGGCGGACGTCGCCGGAGACGGTTTCCTGCGTTTGGTCAATCATCGAGCGAAGTATCTCGAACTCCGGAGCGAACCAGAAGCCGTAATAGACCGATTCGGCGAACTTGGTGCCGAGGCTGTCGCGAAGCCGCATCACTTCGCGGTCCATCGTAATCGATTCGAGCGCGCGGTGAGCGGCTTGCAAAATGGTGACGCCCGGCGTTTCATAAACACCCCGCGACTTCATTCCGACAAAGCGGTTTTCGACCAGATCTACGCGGCCAATGCCGTGTTCGCCGCCAAGGAAGTTAAGCTTCGTCAGCATATCGACCGCGCCGTATTTCTCGCCGTCGATGGCAACCGGTTCGCCTTTCTCAAACGAGATCGTCACTTCCTGTGCTTTATCGGCGGCCTTTTCAGGCGATTTGGTAAGCAGAAAAATATCTTCCGGCGGGGCGGCCCACGGGTCTTCCAGAATGCCGCCTTCGTAAGAGATGTGCATCAGGTTGCGGTCCATCGAATAAGGCTTGTCGGCGGTCGCGGTGACGGGAATACCGTGCTTTGCGCAATAGGCGATCAGATCGGCACGTCCCTTAAATTCCCAATGCCGCCACGGCGCGATCACCTTTATGTCCGGCTGCAGCGAGTAATAGGTCAGCTCAAAACGCACCTGGTCGTTGCCCTTGCCGGTGGCTCCGTGAGCAACAGCGTCAGCACCTTCTTTCTGTGCGATCTCGATCTGGCGTTTTGCGATCACGGGCCGGGCCAGGCTTGTGCCGAGCAGGTAAACGCCTTCATACAGCGCGTTTGCTTTTACCGCCGTCCAGACAAAATCCCTTACGAATTCTTCGCGAAGGTCCTCGATATAGAGCTTCGAAGCTCCCGTCGCTTTTGCTTTTTCTTCCAAACCGGTAAGCTCTTCACCTTGCCCAACATCGGCGCAATAGCAGACGACTTCGCAGTCGTAAGTTTCCTTTATCCACAAAAGCATCGCCGACGTGTCCAGCCCGCCGGAGTATGCAAGAACGACTTTATTGATTTTCTTTTCCATTGATGTAGTTGAAAGATAAGGTTAAATATATTTCGCCAATCTATCAACTTAGGCAATTCTTGTTCTCTGAGGTCCGTGCATTCCGTGGTTAGGCTTTAAAGATCGAACCACAGAATTCACCGAAGACACAGAACCAGCAAAATAAAATTCCTAAACGAGATTGGCAAGACCGCGCGGTCGAAACTACAATTAATCCACACGGAGATAACGATGACCAAATCGGGCCAGCTTTGGGGCGGCAGATTCACAGAAAAACCGGACGAGACGTTTGCCGACTTTAATAATTCATTCCGGTTCGATCAGCGCCTTTTTGCCGCGGATGTTCGCGGATGCGTGGCCCATACAAACGGGCTGCTGCACGCCGGCGTGATCTCGGCTGACGAGAATATTGCGATCGTAGATGGGCTAAAGCATCTTTCGGAAGCTGCGAGCACTGATGCCGATTTTTTCGAATCGGACGCCGAGGATGTGCACGCTTTTATCGAATCGAAACTTGTTGCCTTGATCGGCGACACAGGTAAGCGTCTGCACACTGGACGCAGCCGCAACGACCAGGTTGCGACCGCATTTCGTATATGGCTTCGCGACGAGATTGCAGCGATACAGCAGTTAGTTCAAGCCGCCCAACGCGGCCTCCTAGCCGCTGCCGAGCGCCACAAAGACGCCGTTCTGCCGGGCTATACACATCTTCAACGGGCACAGCCTGTAATGTGGGCTCACTGGTGTTTGGCGTATTTCGAAATGCTGAAGCGCGATGCGGATCGGTTCAACGATGTCGCAAAACGCGTGAACGTAATGCCGCTTGGTTCGGCAGCGTTGGCCGGAACGAGTTTCCCTATCGACCGCGAAGCTGTCGCAAAAGAACTTGGCTTTACAAGCGTTTCGGCGAACAGCCTCGACGCCGTTTCCGATCGCGATTTCGCGATTGAGTTTGCGGGTGCATGTTCGTTGTTGATGGTGCATCTTTCGCGAATGGCCGAAGACCTGATCCTGTATTGCTCGACCGAGTTCGGCTTTGTTACATTGAGCGACGCCGTGTCCACCGGTTCGAGCCTGATGCCGCAAAAGAAAAATCCGGACGCACTCGAGTTGCTTCGCGGCAAGGCCGGACGCGTTTTCGGCCACCACGCCGGACTGCTCGCGACAATGAAAGGCTTGCCGCTCGCCTACAACAAAGATATGCAAGAGGACAAGGAAGCCGTTTTCGATTGCGTCGATACGGTTTCGATCTGTCTGAAAGTAGCGGCGATCGTGCTCGACAATCTGTCTGTGAATGAAGAGCGTACGCTCACCGCCGCGACAAAAGGCTATCTGAACGCGACCGAACTTGCCGACTATCTAGTTAAAAAAGGCGTCCCGTTTCGCACCGCCCACGACGCTGTCGGCCGCATCGTTCTTCACGGCATAGATCAAGGCAAAGAGTTGAACGAACTACCGCTGGACGAGATGAAGGCAATAGCAAGCGATATTGAGGCGGATGTTTTTGATGCATTGAGTCTTGAACAAACTCTCTCAAGCAAATCCGCCATCGGCGGCACATCACGCGCAAATGTTCTTGACGCGGTTGAAGCGGCGAAAAAGTATTTGGGATCATAAAACGGCTTTTTTTGTTCTGTTTCGTGTGATTCTTGGAAGAACACTTTTATTTACGAAACGCACGAAATAAAAAATAAGAATTAAAAATGGACAGAGCAAAATTCATCAAAGGCGCGGGCGATAATGAGTTGATGAAGTTTCTCGGCGTCGAGATCATAGAGGCGACCGAGGAACAGGTCGTGCTGACGATGGAGGTGACTTCGCGTGTTCATCAGTATGTCGGCATCATGCACGGCGGCGTTTCGCTCTACTTATGCGAAACGGCAGCGTCGATCGGAGCCGTCCTTTGCGCCGACCTGACCAAGGTAACGCCCGTCGGTATCGAGATAAACGCAAATCATCTACGCGCTGTAAGCAAGGGTCTGCTCACCGTAAAGGCGACGCCAGTATTTCCCGGCCGCACCACAAGCATTTGGCAGATCGACATCACCAACGACCGCGGCAAACTAATCTGCACATCACGCTGCACCTTACTTCTTCAAAATCGACCCGCCATACAGAGCTAATTTGAGTCTATAATTCCGTAGTGCATAAATTCGTCCGAAATTTGATCACAGAATGGCGTCGGCTCAAGCTGCCGTTTGCGGGCGTGACGGTCGTGGTCGCCGTTTCGGGCGGGGCCGATTCAGTCAGCCTTCTGCTTGCGCTGGACGACCTGCGGCAGCGTAAGAAGCTCGATCTGCGGATCGTGGTCGCGCATTTCGATCATAAGCTGCGTGCCGAAGCAAGCCACGCCGATCTTGAGTTCGTCCGCGAACTCACCGTTTCGCGCAAGCTGGAACTCGCGACCGGCGAATGGAC
>Ga0193752_1000989_pt1 | contig 24969 bp, 20 predicted proteins | sample H1c1metaG_FD_144924 | JGI IMG/M metagenome (GOLD analysis project Ga0193752, IMG submission 144924) | Soil microbial communities from a riparian zone of the East river system, Colorado, United States - H1c1 | ecosystem: Environmental > Terrestrial > Soil > Riparian zone | place: USA: East River...
GGCCGCCGCCATTAACCTTGGTGTTGTTACTTCTGACATTCGTTTTTTTATTCGCCCGTTATTAAAAAAGGGACTTATTTTACTTTTAAGTGTTCTGTACAGTGTCCCGCCGAAATGTAAAACCCTGCTTTTTTCCTTACTCTTTTCCAAATTCTTCAGTCAGTATCCTTCTTACTTCTTCAATTGTTTCTTTTTCCAGGTCTGTTCTGCGTTCCAGTTCTTCTGCAGTTAATTCCAGTACTGAGCGGCCGGTATCACAACCTACTCTTTTCAGTTCGTCAATTACCCATGGTTCAATTTCATCTGTAAATTCGTCCAGGTCAATATCAAATTCTTCAACCTCGCCTTCGTTATCACGGAATACATCAATTTCATAACCGGTCAACTCGCAGGCTAATTTGATATTTACACCCCTGCGGCCAATGGCCAGCGATACCTGGTCGGGTTTTAAATATACATTGGCGTGCATTTTTTCGTTATCCAGTTCCATACTGGTGATCTTTGCTGGCGTTAATGAACGCTGGATCATCAACTGGGTATTGCTGGTCCAGTTTATAACATCAATATTTTCGTTCTTCAATTCACGAACAATGCCATGAATACGGCTTCCTTTCATACCCACACATGCTCCCACCGGGTCGATCCTGTCGTCATAACTTTCAACAGCCACTTTTGCCCTTTCTCCCGGATCACGAACAATCTTCTTCACAACAATCAGACCATCAAAAATTTCCGGCACTTCTATCTCCAGTAATTTTTCGAGGAAAGACGGGCTGGTCCTTGATATAATGATCACTGCCTGGCTGTTCTTTAATTCTACTTTTTTTACAACCCCACGTACACTTTCACCTTTCTTAAAATAATCGGTTGGTATCTGTTCAGATTTAGGTAGCAACATTTCATTGCCTTCTTCATCCAGCAGCAGTACTTCTTTTTTCCAAACCTGGTAAACCTCGCCACTCACAATTTCTCCAACACGCTCTTCATATTTTTTTATCAGGATATTTTTCTTGAGGTCGTTGATACGTGCAGCCAGCGTTTGTTTACCGGCTAAAATAGCACGGCGGCCAAACTCTTTCTGAATGTCAACTTCTTCATAAAGCTCTTCTCCAACCTGGTAATCAGGCTCAATTTTAATGGCGTCTTTATATTCGATCTCTGTAAGGGTGTTATACAGATCGTCATCATCAACAATGGTACGGCGACGGAAGATCTCCAAATCACCTTTCTGATCATTAACAATTACATCAAAACATTCATCGCTTCCGTATTTTTTGCGGATGAGTGTTTTAAACACATCTTCCATAACCTTCATCAGCGTAGGCCGATCAATGTTTTCCGCATCTTTAAATTCCTGAAAGGAGTCAATTAAATTAATACTTGCCATATTCAGCGCCGGCTACTTCCCGATAGCTATCGGGATTTATTTCCCCGCCGGGGTTGGGGTTTTATTTAATAATTAAAACTTTATCTGCACTTTGGTTTGTTTGATCGCATCAAAAGGTATTTCATCCGTTTTCACAATCGCTTTCTTCCCTTTTCCTTCTGCGTATTCAATTGTTATATGCTCATCTGTTACCGCTGTAAGCTTTCCTTCTTTTTTGGCCTCATCATTCATTGTTACTTCCACGTCCCTGCCAATATTCTTTTTGTATTGCCTCAGTAGTTTCAACGGCCCATCCAGCCCCGGGCTGCTTACCTCAAGGGAGAAATCTCCATCCGGATACATGCCCATTTCTTCCATTATTTTGTAAAGCGCCCGGTTTATTTTGATGCATTTCTCTATACCCAGTCCGCTATCGGCATCTAAATATATTTTAAAATTATTGGTAGGTTTTATTTTTATGGAAACCAGAAAAATATCCTCATTCAATAATGGTGTTATCAGTTTTTCAACCGCCTGTATTTGTGTGTCCTGAGTCATGATAAAAGAAGAAGGGAACGCCACCGTTCCCTTCATTACATCTTTGTCCGGTGCAAATATACATAATGCATAGCTAATTGCCAAAATGTATTAGTTGTTCCCCGTTCTAAAAATTTAACAGGGTTGGATTTAATAGATTAATAACTTTGTGCTATGAGCATAATAAGAGTAATATTTGAGCTGCTTGTATTATACCTGGTATATAAACTGATCTTCGACTTCATTATTCCCGTATACAGGACCACCAAACAGGTTAATAAGAAAATGGGAGAAATGCAGAGTAAAATGAATGAGCAGTTCAACCAGTCCGCAGGATCCGGTGGACAATCAAATACCACCAATACTACAGAAAAGGCAGCCAGGCCTGCTAAGGAAGATTATATAGAATTTGAGGAAGTAAAATAAGCAAAGCTACCCGCTTGCGTTTATGAGTTTTAGAAAGCATCAAAGTCAAGCCCTTCTATTCTTTCTGAAGGCAAAAGAAGATGGGTTTTAAGTCCAAGCTTTTGTGCAGATTCAATATTCATAAACGTATCATCTATAAAAAGTGTTTCTGCTGCCTTTAAGTTTTCATCCTTTAAAACAAACTCAAAGATATCAGCACCGGGCTTTCGCAAACCTATTTCATTCGAATACCATGCTTTGGTGAAGTACCCGTCCAGTAAGGGTTTCCGGGTCTGTTTTGTAAGCAGTTGTTTAAAGTATTTTAAATGAATGCTGTTGGTATTGCTTAGTAAATACAATTTATAATCGGTTGCCAGTTTTTCCAGTAATGCAAGGCTTTCAATCCTGAAATCTAAAATAAGAGCGTTATAGGCATGATCAATTTCTGCATCAGTAATTTTTTTCGCTGTTCTCTTTTTTATGGCTGCGTAAAAATCTGTTTCATTTACCTGGCCCGTTTCCAGTTTTCTGAATAGTTCATCTGCTTTAAACTGCGAGAACATATTCTCAAAACCCTCAACCCCCAGCTTTTCAAATGCATCAATGGCTTTTTGAAAATCCAGGTCGAGTAAAACCCCTCCAAGGTCAAAGATTATATTTTTTGTTTGTGCCATAACATTAAAAAAGCGCCCCGGCTTTTCGGAACGCTTTGTGGGCCCACCTGGGCTCGAACCAGGGACCACCTGATTATGAGTCAGGTGCTCTAACCAACTGAGCTATAGGCCCTTTCTTCAGCTTGTTTTTGAAGAATGAGGCTGCAAATATAATCAAAGCTGTTTAATTTAACGCCTGTCACAAAAATATAGGGTGGAGCGTATCAGATTGCAGTGTATTTCTGCTTTAGTTTTTTTGCAATCTCTGGGTATACATCGGAATGTTTCTATGATAATGATTATGGGAGGTAACGTTAATTTATATATCAGATAAAGGATTTTTAAGTAAAAAAGATTCCCTATCATTCAAATTACTGAAGTTACAGAGAGTACAGGAGAAGATAAAGGTGCTTTGTTTTGGCATGGAAATAATATGGTTAGGATTACCGTGGGAGTTTTATCAATTTATTTTAGATAATCTTGCGATGCTGCCTGTTCTACTTTTTTTTCATTTTTATATAAATAGTATCCCCTTTTATTAAAGTATCAGGCCTTTGAAACAATGCTGGATTATCTAGTATCTTATGCAAGTTCACAGAATCTTCGTGCAGCTGTTCAGTCATTTTAATAATATTAGGAGTCGTCTTGTTTTCTTCGCTCTTTAAAATACTGTAACTGCCATACGCACACAACGCTGCTGCAATAAAAGGAGTTAATAGCCAGCCTAACCCAATATACCATTTGCCTTTTTTTGATTCAAATCGAAAAGCAACCACTATATAAAACATAAGATTAAAAATAAAAAAGCAAGCCGCCAAACCTAAAATAATTCCGAAACTTTCTAACCCTGTTTTATTATCGAATATTTTAACGTTAATTAAAACAAAAGTTGCAATAGAAACAAACATTGCAATTATCTGAACAATTTTAAATTCGTTTTCTTTTGCCTTCTTTTCAAAATCATCAATACTTTTTTGTATTGTTTCACGGCCATATCTAATTTCGATAGATTCTCTTACTTGTTGCAATTTAAAAGAAAAGATATTTTTTAAAGCATTTACTTTATTTCTAGTCTCTCTAAAATTAATTGGTAAAATGTAGGAAGATGCTAAGAAGAGTTTATATTTCTCGTCAACAGGTTTATCACTTTCATCTGAGCCCTGGTTACTGGCAGTATGTACTAATGTATACTCTGTTGTTCGTTCTTCTAGCCTCAAATACACTGGCTGCAACTTATGGGATCCCATTTTCTCAAAGACCTGAATTAGAAGATTATGAATCTTGTTATATTGGGTTTCTATTCCCAATATAATATTATCAAATCTGTTATGAATTCGATCCTCCCTAATTTCCCTAATTTCTTCTGTAATTAAATTTTCTGGAATTTTAATTAATGAATCCAGTAAGCTGTGCATAAATTTTATTAATTGCATATAGCAATAATAATTTGGAACGCTGCCATTGCCTGAAAAATTTTCTGTATCTTTTATCTTTTCTGTTATAAAGTCTATTGATACGTTAATCTCACTTTTTTCTTTTAGAATTCCCGACAATTGAGTAATTATCGTCTTATAGGTACCAGCCTTTTCAATTTCTAGTTCGACATTTTGTTGAGCATTTTTCAAAAGATTAAATGCTCCTTGGAACGATATTTTATCACATTCATCTGATACTACCTCTAATGCTTCTGCCAGTCTTTTTTGAAGTTTATCTGCAGCAGCAGATCGGTCTTTAAGAATTTTGAAATATTGTCCATTGTCTTTGTTATTTACCAACCGATTCATATGATGGAATGGCTCTATTTTCCAAAGCCCCTTCACATTAGCGTCGTTTGCATTTAGTTTTTCTATTACTTTTAACTCACGATTATATTCCTCTGCTTCAAAATTGGAATAATGGTATTCAATTTTTTCCTGCATTTTAATATAAGCATTATCAACTTCTAAAAGCTTTGGTTTATTTCTAAAAAGCTCATCATTTTTTTTAGCTGATAGATAAATACGGTAGTCTATCTTATGAAGTAAAAAATCTGCTTTGCTTTTCAGAATTTTTATAAAATCTGAGGTATTAACGTTCCCATTATCTTCATTCTCTTTTAGAAAATTATAAATACTTTTTAACTCACTTTTTAGCTCTATACTGCATTCTAATTGTTCATCAATATATGCCAGAAGAATATTTATTCTATAGATAATTTCATTTAACTCTATGTCCTCAAATTTCATAAACAGAGATAAATCTTTGAAGGTCATATAGGAACTAAAACTTCTTAGGTCGTAAATATTACCATCATTCCCAGCCATTAAGTCTCGGACATTTGATTGCACTTTTGAAGATAATTCAGCAAAGTATCTAAAAAACGCCTCAGTTTGCTTATATATTAAATACAAATCATCATTGCTACCTTCAGGTGGTTGAAGCTTAGTTAGCCCAGTTGAAATTTCAACTAAAATTTCATTAGATGCATAATATTCACCTGTCAATATTGCTTTGTGAAGTGTAATAGGAATTGATTCAACGAAAGAGGTGTACGCATCAATTTTTTCAATAATATTTGCGGGCGTAAAATCCCTTAAACGTTCTTGCAATAATGCAAGAAGTGGAGTGTTTTTAATCATGAGTTAGCAAGGTTCAACACGCCATCTAATGAGGATGACTCGTAATTGTTTTAGGTGTTAGTTTGGCAATACAAGTTTTAAATCAATATTATGCTAGGGATTTCTCTTTTTTATAAAATGGTCGTTTCTGTGGAGGTTCAATCTCATTGTAGTTTATGACAGTTCTTTTGTTAGCTTTATAAGCCTTCTTAAATGCCGAAAAGTAACTAGCCTGGTATAATATACTACTACCATTCGCAGCAAAAAATTTTTTTTGAGATTGCTGGTGAATGATTTCAATACTGTTTGAAATAGCACGATATAAAGGCGTATGTAATCGAATCATAGCCTTTTGGTTTGAATCTACTGTTGTTGATACAAACTCATTGCTTTGAATTTCTATTTCACAGAAGCTTGGTTTTGTACCATCTGGTAATTCTACAATTGTATTTTTTATTTTTTCCTGAAGATCATCAAACCCTTTATAGGAAGTTGGATTTATAATCTGTATTTCAGAATATTTCTCTGCTGACTCAAGTTGAAAATATTTTAGTTTAAAATTTTCTTGAGCATATGCCATTTGTATTATTGGGGTTGAAGCCGGCCCATAGGTCAAGGTTTCAAACTTGCCAAAGATTTTGTATAATGAATCAGAATGCCCATTAGCAAGAGCTATAAAAAAGGGGTAAACAAATGCCCCTGAATGCGTCAACTTATTATGATGATTAAAATAATTTAAATCATGATAATTAAAACCAAGAGATTCAGCATGTTCTTCTGCTACCCGGGCAAGCATATATTCAAAGCTAATTGCACGCAATGCGGCAATGTTTTCTGGGGTCAGATCATCAAGATTTACTTGTGTCATGTTTGTTTCCGTTTAGCCAAACTCATTAGGTGATAAGTCTGTTTTTTGCTGTTAAAGGTGACTTTGTTCTTACGGCAGACAGCCGATATGTAGTAAGGAGACTTTAGGTTAGTTTGTATCAAATTACCCATTGTTTAAATATAAAAAAGGGAATTTGGACTACAAATTGCGAATAAAAACCCAATTCTCTTACAAACAAGTTATCCACATCTGTTAATAAGGTGCATAAAATTGGTTAAAATATATCAGATTTCAAAATTTGTTTTAAGATAATTTTTAGGCCTTTTATGCACTATTTTATTAACAATTGATCTGCTTCTTAACGTAAGACAAGTAGAATTAATTATTGTTTAATTGTTTATCTGAAGGTTATAAGGTACGTTTTACGGATGTAATTTAATGTGTTTCAAACATTTAGGCCATTTAACAAGCGTTATTAATTTCCTAAAGTTTTAGCATGATTTTTTTCGCTTATATAAAGAAAGCTACAAGATTTAATAAATTTCCGTTTGTATTGCTACGGATAGTTCAAGAAGGGTAAGGAATGTGATTCTTCATTTATAATCAGAATCATGTTCGTGTTTTTATTTCCCAATCAATTTATTGTATGATAACCTGGTACTTTCTGTTAACCCACTTGCATCATTTACTTTGCAATAGGAGCTAATTATCTGCTATTAAGCCTGCAAATAATCAAAGCTGTTTAATTTAACGCTTCATTAAATTATTTGCCGTTAATTTGCAGCTTCAAAATTACTTATGAAGAAATTATTATTTATTGTTTTTGCCCTTGTAACCGTAACTGCTGCCAATGCCCAGGAGAAAGTAAAAGAAAAAAAGAAGGGGGGATTTATGACCCGGACAGGTGACCACCTCATGCTTCAGTTAACCAGCGACTACTGGATGGGAACCCCGGACAGTATAGATCAAAGAATAAATGGCTTTGCCCGTGGTGCCAATGTATATGTTATGCTGGACCAGCGTTTTAAAGGTGCTCCGCAATGGAGTGTTGCCTTTGGTTTAGGCGTGGGAACCAGCAATATGTATTTCAAAAATATGGTTGTTGATATTAAAGCGAAAACAAATAAACTGCCTTTCAACGTGGTTGACAGCGTTGATCATTTTAAAAAGTACAAGGTTACAACAGCTTTCCTGGAAGTTCCGCTGGAGCTGCGTTTTACTTTAAAACCAGAGCAGGAAATGAAAAGCATCAAATTTGCTATTGGCGCAAAAGTGGGTACCCTTTTAAGTGTACATACAAAGGGAAAAACCTTACTGGATAAAAATGGTGCCATTGTAAATAATTATACAGCCAAAGAAACCGGTAAAGGATTCTTTAACTCTACACGCCTGGCGGCCACAGCCAGGATCGGTTATGGTAATTTTTCTTTGTTTGGCAGCTACCAGTTCAATAATATTTTTAAGGATGGTGTAGCCGGCGATGTAAAACTGGTGCAGGTTGGTTTGAATTTCAGCGGACTGTAACCCATCTATATAAACTAATTTAAGATCCCTTGTTAACGCAGGGGATTTTTGTTTGCCACATTTAAAATATTTGATTGGTCCGGTACAGCCCTTCTGTACAAATTGAGCTCACAGCAATAAGAAAAAACTCAGGACAATGCCCCCGGTTGTGGGTTTCCTCCACCTGCCGGTTTAGTTTTTTCATCCGGCAGCGGAACAAATTCTTTATCATCGTTAGGAGGTAAAATTATGCGGCCTTCTTTCCAATCTGCTTTTGCCTGCTCAATTCTTTCCTTACGTGATGAAACAAAGTTCCACCAGATAAATCTTTCGCCTAAGGGTTCTCCGCCCAGCAGCATTAAAGTGCAATTTTCAACTGCTTTTAATGTTGGTTCTGCATTTTTTGTAAAAACGATCATCTGCCTGTTGTTGTAAAGCCTGCCTGCTATTTCAAGCGAGCCTCTTACCAGGTAAATTGCCCGTTCACTGTATTCTTTTGGCAATGAAAAAGTTGCGCCTTTATCCAGGATAACATGAAAGTAAAATAACGGCGACAAGGTTTTTACATCACTTTGCAGCCCGTACCCGCTTCCTGCGATCAGCCGCATCCACACACCATTATCAGTAAAAACAGGTAACTCGTTAGGCTGGTAATTATTAAATGATGGCTCCGTTTCTTCATCTTTTTCCGGTAATGCAACCCAGGTCTGCAGCATTTCCAACTGGCTTCCGGCCAGGTTGCTTGGGTCTTCAAACCTTTCAGAATGCGAAATTCCTTTTCCCGCAGTCATCCAGTTTACTTCGCCGGGTTTTATTTGTTGTTCCACACCAAGACTATCCCGGTGCATTACATTACCATCAAGCAGGTACGTTACGGTTGATAAACCAATATGCGGATGCGGCAGCACATCCATTGAATGTGTACCATCAAGCTTCAGTTTTACCGGGCCTGCGTGATCCATAAAAATAAACGGCCCTACCATCCTGTGCAGCCTGAAAGGCAGTATCCTGTTTACTTCCATTCCCGGACCAATGAGGGCTTTTCTTGCTTCAATAACAATTTCAATCATGGGCAGATTTTAGTTTTTTGGAGTGAACTAAAATTATTGAAAAGTTGACAGGGTACCAAATGAAGAGAGAAGTCTCAAAGCCGCAGGTATTCCTTTAAAAATGCCTCTCTCAAACTTCGCCATGGTTTATACCGTCAGGACATAAAGAAAAAACTACAACAGTATAAGCCTGATGTTTTGGAAACATTCAAAATAAACAAGTACGAAAGCTACCTTTTGTTTTGCAGCGTTTTGGTTTATGTTCTTCATGAGCCGGGGGGATTATAATTATTGCCTGAAAAAACCTTACTTTTCTTGTAACTTTTTCTCAATTCCGGAGTGTATATTAATATAACAGCTAAAAAACCGACCTGATTGACTGAACTGACTGATAATGAACTAATGCTTCATGTAAAGGCTGGCGACCTTGACAAGATGAGTTTACTGTTCAGTCAGCATCATCGTTCACTATACAATTTTCTGTACCACATGACGCATGATAAAGAAGCAAGTGAGGATATGGTACAAAATGTTTTTTACCGGATGCTTAAATACCGGCATGCGTATTCAGGTAAAGGCGAGTTTGTAACGTGGATGTTTCACCTGGCCAGGAATGTATTAAAGGACGGGTTTAAAAAGAAAAAGCGGGCCGGCAATTATGATGAACTCGAAGAAGTTTCAGAAAAAATCAGTGGTGGAATATTAGCAGATGAGCAGTTAGGAAAAAAACAGGCCCAGCATCAGCTATACCTGGCTCTGGAAAAGCTAAATGAACAGGAACGGGAAATATTGGTGCTGAACAAATTGCAGGAACTTAAATACCACCAGATAGCACAGGTATTAAATATAAATGAAGGTGCAGTAAAAGTAAGGGTCCACAGGGCATTTAATCAACTAAAAACTATTTACTTAAAAATGGAAGCTCATGAAATGTGATAAAGAAATGTTGACACATTGGTTAAATAACCAGCTTACCAATGCAGAGCGTCAGGAATTTGAAGCGCACCTTGCTGAATGCACCGCCTGCCGGCAGGAAGTAAAAGAAGGCACCAAAGTATTGGTCCTGATGGAACAAATTCAGGTGCCGCAGCCTGCTGCCGGTATGGAAGCCAGGTTCCTGGGAATGCTTGATGCGTATACGCAATCAGTTAAAAAGGATAGTATATGGAAGAATTTTAACAGCCGCCTGCAACAACTTTGGTCATTCCAGCCAAAACTACAGTTGGCTTATAGCCTTGTTTTACTGGTGATTGGTGTTACTGTTGGATACTTATTCCTGAACAAAAGCCCAAAAGATAACAGCAAAGAGCAGATAACTATGCTTTCATCCAAAGTGGAAGATATGCGGCAAATGATGATGCTGTCGCTTTTAGAAAACCCTTCTGCTTCACAAAGGTTACGGGCTGTAAGCTACACGGAGGAAATTACAAATGTAAATGCACAGATCATAGATGCATTGCTTAGAACACTTAACGAAGATCCGAATGTAAATGTGCGGCTGGTAACACTGGAAGCACTCATAAAATACAGTGATCGATCCAGGGTGAGGGAAGAACTGATCAGGTCCATAGCTAACCAGGAATCACCCCTGGTGCAATCGGCCCTGGCAGATATAATGATGAAGCTGCAGGAAAAACGTTCAGTGGAAGCCTTCAAAAAGCTGTTAGAGCATAGCAGTGATAGCAACCCGGTAAAACCCAAAATTGAAAAAACAATACTGCAACTCAGTATATAATAAACCTTATTATGCAGAACAACCTGAATATGCTTTTATCCTCATTTGCCCTGCTGTTATTATCAGTATCCGGTATGGCCCAGGCCACGCCGAAGCCCCGGCCGGCGCCAAAAGAGGAAATATCAGTTAAACTTACCAGCCCGGATAAGCCTTTCAGGCTAAGCATTGGTTTAACAGAAGGGAATATAAAAGTAATAACCTACTCCGGGAAAGAAATCGTAGTGGAAGCTGAGCTAAATGCTGATAAAAAGAAACCGGCGCCCAATGCAAACCAAAACACAAATACCAATAGCAATACCAATATCAATACAAATGTACCCGGCTTAAGGCCAAAGAAAGAAACCTCCTTTACCGGCAGATATGTAGCAGTTACGCAAACAGATAATGCCGTTGGAATAGGCCCGGTAAAACCGTTTAGCAATATAAATGTTACGATAAAAGTGCCGGCCAATACGGTAAAGCTGAATCTTTCAATTGCACAGGGCGGTGATATTTCTGTGAAGGATGTAAAAGGCGAAGCAGAAATTATGAATCCCAATGGTTCCATTGTATTAACAAATATTTCCGGTTCTGTTATAGCAACAAGCATCAATGGAAATATCACGGTCAGCTTTGCATCGGTTACCGAAAAAGCCCCGATGGCCTTCTCTACCCTGGTTGGAAAAATTGACGTCACTTTTCCTGCTACATTCAAAGCAAATATGAAAATGCAATCCGACGATGGTACCCTTTTTAGCGACTATGATATGTTGTTTGACGGAGCTGCAGCTAAAATGAACAAGGTGAATACGCCAACCCTCTATCGCACAAACATAAGCGGCAAATTGAGTGGCAGGGTAAACGGCGGAGGGGCTGAAATATTGATGAAAAATATGAACGGCAACATCTACATACGAAAACAAAAATAGCCGGCATCACTTTCTTACCGGCTCCATAATAAAAACTTAATAAAATGAAAATGACAGCACTGGTCATATTGGCCATATGGGCAGGCTTTGCCTGTACCGAAACAAATGCACAGTTAAAAGGCTATAGAATAACAGGCAAGATACTGCTGCCGGAAAACAAACCGGCAACAGGTGCAACGGTCGTGTTAAGCAGGGCCGCTGATTCATTCATGGTAAAGATCAGCCAGGCCGGTGTGGATGGTGGTTACACATTTGAGCCGGTTCACGGGGGTGATTATAAACTATCAGTAACTTTTACAGGCTTTCAAAATTACAGCAGTACAATAATTCTTATAGACTCACTACTACAGTCAATTGAATTGCCTGCTATTATTCTCCTGCCAGGTAGCAGGTCGTTGCAGGAGGTAAAGGTTATTGGTAAAAAGCCATTCATAGAACAAAAGATCGACCGTACCGTGGTAAATGTAGGTGCCATGATCTCCGGCACGGGAAATAATGCACTGGAAGTTTTGGAAAAATTACCCGGGGTTGTAGTGGATCAAAATGGTAATATCTCCTTTAAAGGAAAATCCGGCGTTATGATATTGATCGATGGGAAGCAAACTTTTCTCTCTGGCGATAACCTTGCCGCTTACTTAAGATCTTTATCGGCATCGCAGCTTGGCCAGGTAGAATTAATGCCCAATCCCCCGGCAAAATATGAAGCTGCGGGAAATGCTGGTGTCATTAATATCAAAACAAAAAGATCAGCAATAATAGGATTGAATGGCAGCTTTGCTGTAAGCATTGGCAGATCACGGGTATGGAGAACGAATGAAAGTTTTGCCATAAACTATCGAAAGGATAAGCTTAATTTATTTGCCAATGCCGGGTATAGTATCCAAAATAGTTATCGCAAACTGGATCTGCAACGAAACTATTTTAACGCAGCAGGAGATCTAAGCTCCGTATACAGATCCTTTACTTATTTTAAGCCGCGGACTTATTCGCAAAATATAAAAGCAGGGATGGATTATTATATCTCCCCAAAAACAACGGCCGGGCTTGTATTTACAGGTTCATTTTCTTCGGGTACTGTAAGCAATCCGGGTAGCGGCACAGTGTACGGTCCAACAGGTTCTGTTGACTCAACAATTGTTTCCGGTAATAAAACCAACAACAGGTTTAATAATGGTGGCCTTAATTTTAATTACGTTCACCGGTTTGATAGCCTGGGCAGATCAATATCGTTTGATTTCGACTATATAAAGTATAGATCAAACAGCGATCAATCCTTTTTAAACAATGTATTTTATCCCGGCGGGTCTTTGAAAAACAGCCAGTTAATTACCGACGGCCTCCCTGCATCCATTTCCATTTATTCAGCGAAGGCCGATTTTACGCAGCCTCTTAAAAATAAAGGACAACTGGAAGCCGGTTTAAAAACCAGCTATGTAAATACTGGTAATGAGGCCAATTATTATACTCATCAAAACAATATTCGGGTACCTGACTATAACCTTACCAACCGGTTTTTGTACAAAGAAAATATCAATGCTGCTTATCTCAATTTCAGGAAGGAATTAAAACGCATTTCTTTCCAGGCCGGTTTGCGTTTGGAAAACAGCAATATAAAAGGGCACCAGTTGGGAAATCCGCAACACCCCGACTCGAATTTTACGCAGCACTACACTGATCTGTTTCCAACAGCTTTTCTTTCTTACAAACCGGATAGTGCAGGTTCGCATTCAATCAGGCTTTCTTTTGGCAAACGCATCGACCGGCCATATTATAAGGATCTGAATCCATTCGTTACCATTGTAGATAAGTTTACCAATTTCTCGGGCAATCCTTATTTAAAACCACAACATTCTTTTAACTATGAACTAACATATAGCTACAAAAGCATACTCTCTGTGTCACTTGCTTATAGCCGTACAAATAATTACCAGGTAGAAACCATAAGGCAACAGGGAGATATTTTTATAAGCAGTACATCAAACTTAGGATTGCGGACATATAAAGCCATCAACGCAAGCCTGACTTTAGATCCTGCAAAATGGTGGAACTGTAATATCTACACCGAAGCAGTGAATACAGGCTTTAAAAGCATCTTATACAATACACACCTGGACGCTCAAAAAACCTATTACTATATCGAAGCTAATAACCAGTTTAACCTGCCAAACAACTGGGGCATACAATTAAGCGGCTTTTATATCAGCCGCAGAATTTCCGGCCAGTTTAACCTGGATGCCAAGGGTTCAATGAATGCAGGAGTTCAGAAAAAACTATGGAAGAATAAAGCTTCCGTCAGGTTGTCTGCCTCAGATATTTTGCGCACTAATTTTTCAGGAGGAAGTATTTCCAATATAACAGGAGCCACATCCACTTACCATAATGATTTTGACAGCCGCATGATATCACTCGGCTTTTCATACAACTTCGGAAAGTTAGCTAACACGGTTAAAAAGAGAAATACAGGCAGTTCGCAAAGCGAACAAAACAGGATAAAGAATTAAGCAGGCATTAAATATCTGCTGGCTGTAATTTTTAATTTATGCCAGCCACTACCTGGTGCCAGTGTTCCCTTCCCCGATCAATAAATTAAAACGAAATGATAATGGGATCAGGTGTCTCTTCAGGCCTGCCACTGGCGCAGATATGCGGCATGGCCTTGTGCGGCTGCGTATCTGTGCCATGGCATCTTAACCTCAACTTCCTCCACTGGCGCAGATATGCGGCATGGCTTTGTGCGGCTGCGTATCTGTGCCTTGAATACTCCACTGGCGCAGATATGCGGCATGCCTTTGTGCGGCTGCGTATCTGTGCCTTGAATACTCATACAACCAATGGCTCTATCTGTATAATTTCCAATAAGCCCCTGCCTCCGTTATAATCTATTGCACTGCTGTATTTCCAATCTTCGGGATTATTAACAAACCCTGCTTCAACAGGATTGTAATGCATATAATCTAATTTTTGATGTGTAATTTTTGCAGTTGTTAATTCAATAGGATGGCTTTCTGCCTGCCACAATTGAAATTTTGCAGCGTTGCTGTTTTTCTTTGCTGCCCTTTCCATCATCCACAACATCCATTCCCTGCGGCTTTCCGTACTGTTATTTTTAATGCCTTTGTGCAATTCTTCTGAAGTATGTCTTTTCAAATCCCGCATTATGTTACTCAATGGATTCCCTTTTGTACCAATTATCAAATGAATATGACTGGTCATGATACGCCAGCCATAGAGTTCCATTTCTTTTTCTCTTTGGCAATACCGTATACTATCCAATATTATTTCTTTATACTCATTTCGTATAAACAGATCTATCCAGTTAGTTACAGCAAAACTTACAAAATACAGTTTGCTGTTATCGCTAAACTTATATTTTTTGCTCATGGGTTAAATATACAAAAAGAGTGGGTGTACTTTATATAGGAGATATTATTGGCACAGATACGCCATCACTCGTTTACTGCGCCGCATATCTGCGCCAGTGAAGGATATTATTGGCGCAGATATGCGGCATGGCTTGTGCGGCTGCGTATCTGTGCCATGGCACCTTAACCTCAACTTCTTCACCAGGGCTACATCTTTTGCTTCAGGTCTGCAAGTACCACCCAATATATTCTTTCCAGTCCGTTCCATTTACCTTCCCGCATTAGCCACACAGTTTTTGAACCGCCCGACTCTACTTCAATAGCGCCGTTGCAGGTTGTTTTACATATATTGGAGTAACAATCAGTTATCACATTACAGGTAGCACCCGTTAATATAGTATTATCTGTTTTCCTGCCGTTACCATCATAGTTAATGCTGATTGTTGCTTTTGCCTCGTAGGCAAAGTTTTGGCAATAAGTAAGTATGACTACAGGTGTATTTTTACCGCTAAGTTTCACATCCTGCCCGCTGTAAACAGAATAATTACCGTCCACTTCCCTGGAACGGCTGTAGCGTTTATAGGTAGCCCCGTTGTGCGTAAAAGTTTCGTTAAGGTATTTGCGTACATCTTTGGATACTTCTTCAAAAAAAGCAATTTTTGCCCCGGTGGTATAACCCGGCTCCATTTTACGGCCCCCCAATGCATCCCAGTCTATATTGGCAAAGTCGGCATCCATGGCATAGAACATTTCATCAGGAGGGCGTGTAGTTTTGGGCTTTACTGCAGGTTCTTTTGCAGGATTTACTTTTGCGGGTTCATCTTTTTTTACTACAGGGGCAGGGGCCGAACCTTCTACATATACACCTTTAATAAAACGGCCTTCTTTATATGTATTATACCTGGGCCACAATTTTCCCTCCCCATGGTATTTTCCGTTCTCAAATTCACCTATGTATTGCGTTTTGCCGCTGCTGAACCCATCAAAATTGCCACGCAGGTCTCCCTTGCCGTGAAACGCATTGTCTTTCCAATAGCCCTGGTACACGCCCAGGTGTTCGTTGGTAGTATCTTTGATCTCACTGAAGTAGATAAATGCCTTGCCATAACCGTTGGCTTTTCCGTCTTTTACCTGGCCGGTGTATAATACCACATCACCATAATCGCAACGCTCAGTTAGAGAGAACCGTATTGTTTGCACCGGCGGAGTTACTGTTTTGGTTACAGCAGGTTTTTTAATTGCTGTTTTTGTGCCGGCCGGTTTTTGCCCCTGTAATGCCAGTGTACCGCATATAAGTAAACAAATTGAAAGTAATTTTTTCATTGCCATTCTTAAATGTTTAGTGTTGTTCGTTGTTGTATGCAAATGGTAGTTTTCGTTACAAAACTCAGTATTAATTCTTTTACAACCTATACCCATGAGTACGGATAAGCAGTGAAAACCCCGCTGGAACACAAAACTCGCAGAGCCTGGTTTAAACTTCAGTGGGCTGTAGCTCAGGCCATAAAAAATAATTTTAAATCCTCTCAATTAAGTTCGGAGGATTTTTGTTTGCCACAACTGCTCAAAGCTTCCTGTCTCACGGACAATTTTTTTGATTCGTGAAACAGGATCAGGACGAACGGAAAATACTTTCCCGGTAAAATCAATACCTTTCCTTACACATTAATACTGACCTAAAAACTAATCTCATGTACAAATCCTTACAATTGCTTCCTGCAGCTGGTTTAATATTGCTTGCATCCTGCAACCAAAAAACGGTGACCGATGATAATGATGGCCTGGCTGCCTTCAATGCGGACAGCATGAAAAACCATATCGCCATGCTGGCTTCCGACTCCTTCCTGGGCCGCAAACCATTTACCGAAGGAGAAACAAGAACCATCGCTTACCTGCAAAAAGAATTTGCAGCAGTAGGGCTGGAACCCGGCAACGGCAGCAGCTTTTTACAGGAAGTGCCCATGGTAAATATAAAAGCCACCGCTGCACCTTCCATGCAGGTAAAATCTGCCAAAGGAAATTTTACATTGAAGGCTTTTGATGATTATATCATCTGGACCGATAAAACAGATTCCAGCATCAGTGTTGACAATGCAGAACTCGTTTTTGCAGGCTATGGTGTGGTGGCTCCCGAATACAACTGGAACGATTACGCAGGGCTGGATGTAAAGGGGAAAGTAGTGATGGTGATGGTGAATGATCCCGGCTACTGGTCGGGCGATACAACTTTGTTTAAAGGAACAGCCATGACCTATTATGGCCGCTGGACATACAAATATGAAGAAGCCGCCCGGCAGGGCGCCAAAGGTTGTTTGATCGTGCACAACACCAAAGCCGCCAGCTATCCCTTCAGTGTTCCGCAAAATAATTTCAATACTTCCAAACTGCGTTTGGATAACCGGGGTAAGAATATTCCGTTAAGTGATATGATCGGATGGGTTACCGAACCCATCGCCAATAAATTATTTGCAGCAGCCGGTTTTGATTCAACCCTTTTAGTGAAAGCAAACCAGCGTGGCTTTAAAGCAGTTCCCTTGAACCTGCAGGTAACGACCAGTATGAAAGTGGAAGCCACCTACAACAAATCATACAATGTCATCGGCAAGATAACCGGTACCAAACGCCCCGATGAAGTGATCATTTACACCGCACACTGGGATCATCTCGGCATCGGCCGCCCGGATGCAACCGGCGACTCTATTTACAACGGCGCCCTCGACAATGCCAGCGGCACCGCCGCACTGTTGGAGCTTGCCCGTGCTTTTAAAAGCATGAAAACAAAACCTGAACGCACCATCATCCTGCTTTCTGTTACAGCAGAAGAACAGGGCCTGCTCGGCTCGGCCTATTATGCACAGAACCCCATTTACCCGGCAGCCAAAACCGTGGCCAATATCAATATGGATGGTATGAACCGCTTTACCCGTACAAGGGATATGACCATCATCGGCGTGGGGCAGAGCGACCTGGAAGATTATTTAACAGAAGAAGTGGAAAAGGACAGCGGTTATATCTCTCCTGATTCACATCCCGAAGCGGGATATTATTACCGCTCCGATCATTTTAATTTTGCCAAAGCAGGCATACCGGCGCTGGACGCCAGCGCCGGCAATGATGTGGTGGGCAAGGGAAAGGAATACGGAAAAAAACTGGAGGATGAATACACCGAGAAGGATTACCATAAACCCTCTGATGAATACGATGCCGCCACCTGGACCATGGATGGCGCCATCAAGGACCTGAAATTATTATTTAAAGTGGGCAGGCGCCTGGCATTTGAAACCACCATGCCGCAATGGAAGGAAGGATCGGAGTTTAAGGCGGTGAGGGAGGGTAAGAAGTGATTGATTCTCAGCTATACTTTCATTTATAATTGTCTACCCGATTGTGGCAAACGCGTCCAATTTTCAATGTAGTGTATCAAGCTGATACATTTGCACATCTTGCCTGCCTGATTTGTCGTATAGGAGTGACTTTTCAATAATCCCTTAAATTTGTAAAAATGAGCTTTTCAAATATTTAGAAGTGTGACACGAAGAAAAACAGTTAATACAACGGGATTATCACGAATTGAAGGTATTCCTGTTCATGATGCGTGGGTTGGGTTTATTTGTTTATCATGTAAAGAGCTTAATAATATTAATATTGGGAATAGTTTAATAGATCCCAGAGCTGCTTATGAAGCTTGTGAATGGAAATGCACAAAATGTGATTATATTCACTCAAGAAACTCTGATTTGCCCTTTGAACATTGGGACGAAAGATTCAGGTTAGCAGAATCTATTATTACACAGAGATTTTGGGAAGGTTTTTTTAAAATAGCGACTGAACATCGTGAATCGTATTGGAAGCAATGTAATACTTGTGGTCGAATTCTATCTTTTTCCTCCTTTAGCAAGCATTCAGGTTGGGGATCCCTGGAAAGGCAGATGGAATGCAGAAGTTGTAAAGGAGCAATTAATGCAGTATTGAATCCTAAAAGAACAAAACAGCAACTTCACGAATCCTCAGTGCGAAGAAGAATAGCAGATTTATTAGTCGAAGGAGAAAACGAAACCATCGACATTGCAGAATTGTTTAAAAGGTTTGAAGGAAAATGTTTTAAAACAGGAATAATCCTTGATATTAATAAACGTGAAACATGGGGAATAGACCATATTATCCCTTCAAGATGGCTTTATTCGTTGAAAAAAGAAAATGCCGCATTGTTATCCAAAGACGCAAATAGTAATAAAAGGGATAAATGGCCGAGTGAATTTTATACAAATAATGAATTAATAGAACTTGCAAAAAAAACAGGGGCAGATTTAAGCTTAATTTCAAGCAAAACCCCCGTGATTAATACTAACATTAATGTAGACAGTTGTGTTGAACGGTTTTTACAAGTTCGTGAAAAATCTCACTTACCAAAAAGAATAACAGAGTTAAAAAAAATTCTGCTTGATTATAAATTAGTTGATAAACTCTCTGAAGGAAATAAAAGAATGCTTGGATTATAAATCTGATTTATACTTATTAATCTTATGTTACTTTAAATGGCAAGAAGAACTCCTTACACAGAAGTTTTCAAAGAAAATCAAATCAGGGAAAAACACGTTAAAGGTATGGGGGACATCCTTTTTAAAGGATTTCAATGCCTAAATAGCACTTGCATAAATTTCATTTTTATACGCAAAAGTGAACTTCACGAGGATTTTGAATTTGAATGCCCTACCTGCAATTTCGCTTTTAAATCAGGAGAAGAAAGTAAATTTTACGACTATAAACTTCTAAATAAGATCGATGGAAGTGTTCCAAAATCAGGAACGTTTACAATTTTACATGATGATTATATAAACGAAGCCCAAAAATATAAATACTGTATAGTTTGCAATACTCTTAAACCAATTTCCTTTTTTAGTGAACACCAATCTAGAAAATCTAAGCGTCAAGGTGAATGCAGGTTATGTAAAACAGTTTACAATAGTATAAAAAATCCCTCTAGAATTACTGACCAACATCGAGAAGCTTCTCAAAAAAGAAGAATGTATTTGGATCTTTCGGGGCAACACAAAATAGACAGTGAAGTCATTTATAATCGATTTGACCATAAGTGTTTCAAATGTGGAAAGGACCTTAAATCCGTTCTGTCAGCAACGGAAAAGCCTTTGGACCACACTCTGCCCATTTATTATCTTTTCCCTTTAAATACAACCAACGCTACACTTTTGTGCAGAGATCACAATGGAGAAAAATCAGGGAAGTGGCCATCCGATTATTATAATGGTGACGAACTAAGAAAACTGTCAGTAATTACAGGGATTGATTACGAAACATTACAAGGCAAATCTTTTTACAATCCAGAAGCGTTAAAAAATTTAGAAAATTCTGATGCTGTGGATGCTATGCTCACTAAATATAGTGCTTACATGGATGAGATAATAAAGCTTCGAAATAGATTAGTGAAAGACACAGGATTTGATTTTTTCAAATACTCTAAAATTATTTCATCCGTTCATATAACGAAAGCTGATGAGTACTTAAAAAAATAAATTATATTATACCAATACTAAGTATTGATGGGATGTAACCGTTCCTTTATCACGGATACCATGCGATTCACAGTGCTCAACACTTTCATCAAATAAATCTGCAGCTTTAAACCATCGTTTACTTACCTTTTTAAGTTCTTCCGCCATGTCGCATTTTACACTTTTACCTAAGTGCAAAACACAAACTCCATCTTTTTTCATTCGCTCCTTGGATTGACGGAATATGGATTCATAAATGGTAAAATCCTTTTTCTGCTTTTCTTCAACAAACGAATTGGGTTGGAACTTAAAGTCTTTTTCAGACCATCCTGAAAACCAAATTCTAATCCAGTTTGCAAGATGAAATCTTGTGCTATCAAAAAAAGGTGGTGACGTTATAACAGCATCAAGATTATTTATTTCCTGTGGCCATATAATTGTTGTGTCCTGATTGAATACTTTACCATTTTTGAAATTAATTGGTAATTCCTCATTAATTACTCGGTCAACTTTTTCAGTAAGTTTTTCTATTAAGTTTTTGTAAATAAATTCACCGGTTGGGGCATAGGGTACAATCGGATGTGATCTACGGCTAAGTGCATATGGTCTGTTCCCATGAAGTATATGAAGTAAAGCTGCAACTACCAACATTTCGCTTGGAGTTTTTGGATAATTGTATTTTACAAATCGTCGGGCAAGCAAAATTTCCTTTAGTGTTTTATCTTCATAGTATTCAGATAGTGTCTTGTTAAAGCCGAATCTTTTCGCCTCGTCCAATTCCTCTTTAGTACATTTACTTGCTTTAATATATTGCCCAATTAAGTTTATATAATTGTAGCTCTCCACTGAAATTGGAGCTGTAACTTTTGCAAGTGAAATATAATATGCAGGAAGGCTAATATCAATACCAAAAGAAGTTTTTCCAGCTAATGCTGCTTCAAAAGGAATTGTCCCTACACCGGCAAATGGGTCAAGCATGGAACCGTTTTCAGGAACAAAAGTTTTAACCAAATGATGACCGATAGCAGGTTTTAATTTTCCTTGATAGGAACAAAGAGAATGATTGTTATGCCCCCAGTTTCTACTTGAATATGGCTCTTGTTGATGTGGAATTTCTGTTTTAAAATGATTCCAGTTTTTTTTCCAAAAAAACGGATTGTTGCCGTTTGATACTTTTCCTTTTTTTGGGACATGCTCAAAAACAAGCAAGGATTGAGTTAGGATTTCTTTATTCCTGGAACGTCTTTTTCTTAAAATTTTATTATCAATTAGTTTAAAATCAAGTTCTGTTAATAATTCGATTAGTATTTCGTCTGTATTAATATGCACATCACAAAAAATTGAATCTCCAATATCTATTAAGATTTTTGCATTTGGAATTAAGTGCTGCTTTGCATCAGAAAATATGCGATACATTTCCTCAAAATAACTCTTTGCCATTATTGGTATTCTGGAATCATACGATTTTTCATTTAGCTCAACCAAAGTACCTTTAAGAATTTTACTTTTAGAAGATATATCCAATCCATTAACATAAGCATATTCCTTTTTCACATCATTAATTCCACTAGTCAAAGCTTGGTCTCTGAAAAATCTTAAATCATTTTCATATTGCAAATAACGAAGAAACCAAAGTTCAACTTTTGTGTTTCTAAAATAGTTTGTGCCGTTTAAATATGGCGGGCTAGTTATTATCGCTCCAATTTTAAGTTCATTTACTCTGCCTATATTTTTTGCATTAGAAAGGATTAGCTCATGTTTATTTTTTAAAAAGAAGTCTAAGTTCAAAACATCTTCTGCAATGTTTGCAATTTTTTGAGGTAGCACATCTTCAAGGCTTCTTGAGTCTTTTTCTATTTCTTTTGGTGTTTTAAATCTCACATCTCCTGCTTTTTTTAGGAATGAAACCGGAAGCAAACAGGATAATACCGCAACCGTTAAAGCATCTGCAAGTAATTCGTCTTCAAGTTTGACTATATCAATATAAGAACGAAGCTTTAGAATTTGACTAAGTGCTTCATCAGAAAAATATTTGCTATCAGCAAAAACTGTCTTAAATGATTCTTTTAGCAACTTATCTTCTTCGAAATTATGCAGAACCTTTAAAATATTTTTTTCAATGTCTTTAAGGTTTCCTGATAACTTTCTTCTTATGGGCTCTTTAGCCTTAAGCACTTTGGTTTTTGTCAATATGAGATATTGCAGTAATGGATTTACTTCTGAATATACAGTTGATAAGCCTGAATCGTCAGCAGCAAATAACGTTGTACCTGTTCCTGCGAATGGCTCATAAATCAAAGTATTCTTTATGTCATAGTTTTTAATAAGAGATTTTACAAAGTCGGGAGCATACCCTTCAATATAGGGATACCACCGTTGAAAAGGAATGTCTTTGCTTTTCACAAATGTTACATCCTTTTTGCTCATTCCTTCTACAGTATCAACCTCTGAAAGATTTTGCTTTATTAGTCGCTTTACAACTTGATTGATTGACCTTTCTTGTTTATCGGCAAATATGGTAAGTTGCTTATAAGTTTTTATTCCTATTAGTTCCTTTATTTCTTGGGTTGACATATCCTTTATCTTAGAGAAGTAAGGAACTTCAGGTTCGTTAAATGCTAGAGTTACTGATTTATCTCTTGTTTCCTCCGAAGGATGATCACTGAAGTATATTGCTTTAAAATATTGCTTTGCCATTTCTTGAAGTATATGTCAATTTATGATAGTTACTTCACAAAAGTAAAGAAGATATCCCCTATGTTGAACATTACAGCTAATATTTTTTATTTCCCCCACACTGGCGCAGATATGCAGCGCAGTAGAAAGCGTTGGCGTATCTGTGCCAAATACATACTGTTAAAATAAACGCACCCACTCTTTTTCCTGCCCAAATAGTTACTCTTTTTCAGCAAAAAAATAATGAAACAAAATTGTAACTTTTTTAAAAACCTTAAAACTGTAACGTTACAAAATCAATTTTTTTAAAAAGGTTGCAAAAAATTAAAAATAAAATTGTCCTGAATTTTTGTAACCATAATTGCTGAGAAAAATGTCAATTTATTTTAAGAAGGTTCTTTTGGAATCACTCGTCTTTACCTAAAAAGGCTACCACCCGGCAAAACTTGCCGTTATCGGCAATAATTGGCTAATTTTAAGCAGTAATTCACCCAAGTTCTTGCCGGTAAGGGTAAGAAGTAAAAAACCAAATGAAATACATTTCAGTAGCTGAATTTGCCAAAAAATGGAATATTCCGGAAAGAACAGCCCGGAACTACTGTGCTGCCGGCAAAATCAAAGGCGCTTTCTTAACAGGTAAAACCTGGAATATTCCGGAAGATGCTCCCCTGCCGCAAAAGGGAAAAGAAAAGAAATTCAGCAACAACCCGTTGCTCAACCACCTGAAAGAACAAAAGGACATGAGGCTGAAAGGGGGTATCTACCACCGTACACAAATTGAGCTTACCTACAACTCCAACCGTATTGAAGGCAGCAGGCTTACACAAGACCAGACCCGTTTTATATTTGAAACCAATACCATCGGCATCACTGATGAAAACCTGAATGTGGATGACATCATTGAAACCAATAACCATTTTCGTTGTATAGATATCATCATTGAAAAAGCAAAATTAAAACTAACGGAATCGTTTATTAAAGAGTTGCACGCTTTGCTGAAATCCGGTACATCAGACAGCCGGAAAGACTGGTTTGAAACCGGTGGGTATAAAAAAATGCCGAATGAAGTTGGTGGAAATGAAACCTGTTCGCCAAAAGAAGTGCCGGCAGGAATGAAAGCATTGCTTACTGAGTACAATAATTCAGAACAAAAGTCATTAACAGATATTATAGACTTTCACCAGCAGTTTGAACTCATTCATCCGTTCCAGGATGGCAATGGCCGTGTGGGCCGGCTTATCATGTTCAAAGAATGCCTGGCTAATAATGTAGTGCCTTTTATCATTGATGATGACCTGAAATTATTCTATTATCGTGGGCTGCGTGAATGGCCACAGGTAAAAGAATATTTAACGGACACCTGCCTTACCGCACAGGACAGGTACAAAGCTGTTTTAAAATATTTTGAAATAGACTTTGAATAATATCTTTAAAAGTTTATTTCTTAGAAAGCCATTATAGGGAAGTTATAGGAACTTACAGGGAACCTCCTTCCTGCTAACTTCCTTGTACATTCATTGCAGAACCTGTTCAACAGCCTGTTTACCATATACCGCTTTCTCATCATTCTCTTAGACAATTAACCCATTAAACAATTTAACAATTTTACCTCCTTTCACCACAACAAGAAGATCCTTTTTATTTGCCACAACTTTTTAAAGCCGTAACTTTGCGCCTCCGGTAGCCCCGATAGCTATCGGGTGACTCCACATCATGAGCGACGAAATTAAACACGAATGCGGCCTTGCTTTCATTCGTCTTCGAAAGCCTTTCAGTTATTATCAGCAGCAATATGGCACCGTAATGTATGGCCTTAACAAGCTTTACCTGTTGATGGAA
>Ga0193752_1000991_pt1 | contig 24944 bp, 20 predicted proteins | sample H1c1metaG_FD_144924 | JGI IMG/M metagenome (GOLD analysis project Ga0193752, IMG submission 144924) | Soil microbial communities from a riparian zone of the East river system, Colorado, United States - H1c1 | ecosystem: Environmental > Terrestrial > Soil > Riparian zone | place: USA: East River...
CGATTTTGACATCCAATGAGTCTTTGCTCATGTCGATGCCCCAGTAAACTTGTTTTACCATATTTTTGTGTTGTTAGTTAACGCTAATCTTCAACGGTCTCTACTCCTTGATAATGGGTCCAAGCCCTAATTCCTATTTGAGCATCGCTTGAAGAGAACAGACAGAGGACTTAAATCGCAATATGGGTCTCAAGCCCTGAGCGTAGCATAGGTCCCTCTGTCTGTTTAGCTTAACAGTAAAGTTCTGTTTTTAGGGTACAAGTCTAAAGGAGCGAAGCGAAGCAATGACGTCTCCGACTGCCTACTAGCCTACTCCCTACTACTTCATGACTATTATGCATGCATAGTATTTTTCCGTATATTTATTCTCATGAAACCCACCCCCCACAAAGACACCTATTGCTCACGCATCAAACAGTCGTGGCAGGCTATTTCCCGGATGTATAACGCGGAAGGCGACAAACACGATCTTACAACCACCTACGGATTCATTCTTCTCCAGATCAACAGCCCGGAAGGAATTCCTTCAACGTCCATTGGCCCTGCGATGGGAATGGAAGCAACGAGCCTTGTTCGCACGCTTGGCGTGATGGAGAAAAAAGGCTGGATCAAACGAAAAAAAGACCCGAAAGACGCGCGCCGGGTAATGATTGTGCTTACTGCAAAAGGAAAACAGAAACGTGATGTTTCCCGCCTCGTCGTTCAAACCTTCAACGCGAACGTTGAAAAAAAAGTGGGCAAGCAAAAGCTGAAAGTTTTCGCTGAAGTTTTAGAAACGATTAATTCCATTGCCGGATCCCGATAACTGCGGACCGGTTAAATAATTTCTGATCATGACCAGAGTAATCCGAAAAGTTGCAGTCCTTGGTTCCGGTGTAATGGGATCGCGTATTGCCTGTCATTTCGCCAACGTTGGAGTGGAAGTGCTGTTGCTGGACATCGTTCCGCGCGAACTCACTCCTGCCGAACAGCAGAAAGGACTTACACTCGAAAGCAAAACGGTGCGCAACCGCATTGTGAATGATTCGTTGCAGGCTGTTTTGAAAATTAATCCTTCGCCGGTGTATAGCAAGTCGGTATTGTCGCGGATCAAAACCGGGAACTTCGACGACAACCTGAAGGACATTGCCACCTGCGACTGGATCCTCGAAGCGGTTGTTGAGCGGCTCGACATCAAGCAACAGGTTTTTGAAAAAGTGGAGCAGTTCCGCAAGCCGGGAACGTTGATCACAACAAACACTTCGGGAATTCCGGTTCACTATCTCGTGAAAGGACGCTCCGAAGATTTTGCCAAACACTTCTGCGGCACGCACTTTTTCAATCCACCACGATATTTGCGTCTCCTGGAAATTATTCCCGGACCGCAAACCGATCAGGCCGTGATTGACTTCCTGATGCATTACGGCGAACTGCATCTCGGAAAAACAACCGTGCTTGCAAAAGACACACCGGCGTTCATTGCGAACCGGATTGGTGTGTACGGAATCATGGCTTTGTTTCACACGGTGAAGAAAATGGATCTCACCGTAGAAGAAGTTGATAAACTCACCGGACCTGTTCTGGGTCGTCCGAAATCGGCAACGTTCCGGACTTGTGATGTGGTTGGTCTTGATACGCTCGTGCTCGTAGCTGGCGGACTCGCCGCGAATTGCCCGGATGATGAAGCGAAAGACTATTTCGTTCTTCCCGATTACGTGGCGAAGATGAACGAAAACAAATGGCTTGGTGATAAAACCGGCCAGGGTTTTTACAAGAAAGTAAAAGACGCATCCGGCAAGAGTGAAATTCTTGCCCTGGATTTAAATACGCTGGAATATCGTCCGCAGAAGAAGGCAAAATTTGCAACACTCGAAGCCACAAAACCCATCGAGAACCTGCGCGAACGCATGAAGGTCCTGGTGCAGGGAAAAGACAAGGCGGGCGATTTTTACCGCGCGTCGTTTGCCGGTTTGTTTGCGTACGTGTCGAACCGCATTCCGGAAATTTCCGATACCGTGTACAAAATTGATCAGGCCATGAACGCTGGTTTTGGCTGGGAGCTCGGTCCGTTTGAAACGTGGGACGCCATTGGTGTGAAGGACAGTCTTCCGATGATCGAAACGGCCGGTTTGAAAGTTGCGCCGTGGATACACGAAATGCTTGCTGCAGGAAATTCGTCGTTCTACAAAATTGTCGACGGAAAGAAATTATGTTACGATCCGGCATCGAAAACGTATCAATCCATTCCGGGAACGGAAAACTTCATCCTGCTTGATACGATCCGCAGTACAAATACAGTTTGGAAAAACAGTGGAACAACTTTGACGGACATCGGCGACGGAATTCTGAATCTTGAATTTCACACCAAGATGAATACCATTGGCGGAGAAGTCCTCCAGGGAATCAATATGGCTATTGATATCGCAGAGAAAGATTTTCGCGGACTCGTTATTTCGAACGAAGGACAGAATTTCTCTGCGGGAGCAAATCTCGGTATGGTGTTCATGTTCGCCATTGAACAGGAATGGGACGAACTTGATTTCGCCGTTCGTGCATTCCAGAATACAACCAGCAGGATCCGTTATTCGTCAATTCCTGTCGTAGCCGCTCCGCATAATCTTGCGCTGGGTGGTGGATCAGAAATCTGTTTGCATGCCGACGCGGTTGTTGCGCATGCAGAAACGTACATGGGTCTTGTTGAATTCGGTGTGGGTGTAATTCCCGGCGGCGGCGGAACGAAGGAATTCGCATTGAGACTTTCCGATGAGTTGCACGAAGGCGACGTGGAACTGAATGAATTCAGAAACCGTTTCCTCACGATCGGGCAAGCGAAAGTTTCCACTTCTGCGAAGGAAGGATTTGAACTCGGTTATCTCCGCAATGGAATTGATCGCATTGTGGTTTCACGCAACCGTTTGCTCGCAGAAGCAAAGGCAGAAGCTTTGCGGCTTGCAGATGAAGGCTACACCAAGCCTGTTCCGCGCACTGATATCCGTGTATTGGGCAAGCAGGCGTTGGGGCTCGCATACGTAGGTGCAAACTCTATGCTAAGTGGAAAATACATTTCCGAACACGACGCGTTGATCTCGCAGAAGCTGGCGTACGTGTTGTGTGGTGGAGATTTGAGTCAACCGACGTTGGTGAGTGAAAAATATCTGCTCGATCTGGAAAGAGAAGCTTTCTTGTCGCTTTGCGGTGAACGTAAATCATTAGAAAGAATGCAGAGCATACTTACCGGCGGTAAGGTCCTGAGAAATTGAGGCCTGATCGGTCTAACGTCTAACATCTAGCAGTCTAATATCTCAATACATGAACGCATACATTATAGCAGCATTACGCTCGCCAGTTGGGAAAGCTCCTAAGGGAACGTTTCGTTTTTTACGCACCGACGATCTCGCCGCACAGGTCATTCGTCAACTCATGGCGCAGGTTCCGAATCTCGATAAAGACCAGATCGATGATCTTATCGTTGGGAATGCCATGCCAGAAGCGGAGCAAGGATTGAATTTCGCGCGATTGATTTCGCTGCTTGCACTCGACACCGACAAGGTTCCGGGAGTAACCGTGAACCGGTATTGCGCATCCGGACTGGAAACGATTGCGATGGCGTCGATGAAGATTCACGCAGGTCTTGCAGATTGCATCATCGCCGGCGGCGCAGAATCGATGAGCCTGATCCCAATGGGCGGATGGAGAATTATTCCGAACGCGGATATCGCCGCGAAGAATCCGGATTGGTATTGGGGAATGGGACTCACTGCTGAAGCCGTTGCGAACGAATACAAAGTTTCGCGCGAAGACCAGGATAAGTTTGCATTCTCTTCGCACCAGAAAGCAATCAGCGCGATCAAAGAGGGAAAATTCAAAAGTGGAATTGCGCCGATAACCGTGGACGAAGTTTCGCTCGATGAAAACAGCAAACGCAAAACGAAACAATACATCGTGGATACAGACGAAGGTCCGCGTGCCGATACTTCTCCGGAAGCGCTCGCCAAACTGAAACCGGTTTTCGCAGCAAACGGAAGTGTGACCGCAGGAAATTCTTCGCAGACATCCGATGGCGCTGCATTTGTGATCGTTGTCAGTGAACGCATGCTGAAAGAATTGAATGTTCAGCCGATTGCGCGTCTCGTGAGTTATGCAGCAGCGGGAGTTCCTCCACGCATCATGGGGATTGGCCCGGTTGCGGCAATTCCGAAAGCGCTGAAACTCGCAGGCATGAAGCAGGACCAGATTGAACTCATCGAACTGAATGAAGCGTTTGCTTCGCAGTCGCTGGCCGTTGTGCGCGAACTCGGATTGAATCCTGAAATCGTGAACGTAAACGGCGGAGCAATTGCGCTGGGGCATCCGTTGGGTTGCACTGGATCGAAATTGTCGGTGCAGCTGTTCAATGAACTGAAAGTGCGGAAGCAGAAATATGGAATGGTGACGATGTGCGTGGGGACAGGGCAGGGAGCGGCAGGGATTTTTGAAATGCTATAATTTGATGGGAGAACTGAAAATATATCAAACGCTTGAAGAAAAGTCATCCAATTTTGGTGTCGCACGTATTGATACTAAGATTCAGTTCGATGATTTTTTTGATGAACGCAAGAGTGGCAATTCGATTTGGCGCGGAATGCCCGATGCAAGTCACAAGTTGTACACATCTCTTCAACGTTTTTGGATTACGAACGATCTGGATAAAATTGAAGATAATATTTTCGACTATTTGGAGAGTGTAATTGATGGAACTTTGCAATGGCAAAATCAAACAATTACAAACTACTATAAACACTTGACCAATCAAGATCCATCCTTCTTGGCTGTTTTAAGTTTATTACGACATCATGATTCTCCTTCACCATTAATTGATTGGACGCGAAACCCAAAAGTTGCCTTGCTTTTTGCGCTAATGGAACACCCGAATCGCCACACCAGCACCATACCAAATTATTTTTCTGTTTACGAAATTTCACCAGAGTATAATTGGACCAAAGCCAATATTAAGCAGTCAACGCATGATCTTCTCTGCGGTCTGTTGGATCCTAATGTGGCAGCCAAGGATCCAGAAGGGTATGAAACATTAAAGGATGTACTTGATGGGTGTTTGATTTCTACGGAATTGTCAATTCAACAAAAGGCCCATATGTTGGTTAACAATTTGACATACTTCAGGGTGTCAGGGGGAGAGAGTAATTTCGGAAATGTGCATATATTTCAAGATGTACATGGGGATCCTTTTGATTGGAACATTAATAACAATTTGAACATTATCAATCAAGAAGGGCTTTTCATTCTTAATTTAAACCCAAGTCTTCCATTGGAAGAATGCTTGGAGTCTCAGCTAAAACTTTTGCGAAATCACGAACGGTTTTCGTTAAAAAACAGAACTGACGATCATATTGAAAATATGATAAAACGGGAGCGTAGCAACTTTCGTTGTTTTGATATCCATCGTGGTCTCGGAGCATATATTAAAAAGCGCTTAAAAGAGTCTTTACCACCTATAACCAAAGAATACTTGTTCCCGAATCTATATCAACTGGCTGATGATGTTACCAGGCAGTTTTTAGAGAACGAATCCCATCGAGTTAAATCATTTAATCCAGTACAATGAGCAATTCAATCAAAGGCGGAGAATTCCTGATCCGCGACACAGCAGCCGAAGATATTTTCATTCCTGAAGAATGGGATGAGGAGCAATTGATGATCGCGAAAACATGCAGCGATTTTCTTGCCGCAGAAGTTTACCCGAACCTGCAACGTATCGACGAGCAGGAGGAAGGATTAATGCCTTCTATTCTCGATAAGGCCGCTGCACTTGGAATGCTTGGCATTTCTATTCCGGAAGAGTACGGTGGTTTCGGAAAAGATTTTAAAACGTCGATGCTTGCAACGGAAATTGTTGGCTCAGGACATTCATTTGCCGTGGCGATTTCCGCGCATACCGGTATCGGAACATTGCCTATTCTGTATTATGGAAATGAGGAGCAGAAGAAAAAATACATTCCGAAGCTGATCAACGGAGAAATGAAAGCATCGTACTGTCTCACCGAACCGGGTGCAGGATCGGATGCGAATTCCGGGAAGACTTCCGCGAAGCTGACGCCTGATGGAAAGCATTACCTGATCAACGGACAGAAAATGTGGATCACGAACGGAGGGTTTGCGGATCTTTTCATCGTGTTTGCAAAAATTGATGAAGACGAAAACCTGAGTGCGTTCATCGTGGAAAAAACCTTTGGCGGAATTACGTTGAATCCCGAAGAACATAAAATGGGAATCAAGGGAAGTTCTACGCGCCAGGTTTTCTTCAACGACTGCAAAGTTCCGGTGGAGAATTTGCTTTCTGAACGCCAGAACGGGTTCAAGATCGCTGTGAACATTCTGAATGTTGGACGACTGAAACTCGCCGGCGCAGCGGTGGGCGGATCGAAAAAGGTAGTGACGCACGCGACGGAATATGCGAATGAACGTCAGCAGTTCGGAAGACCGATTGCGAAATACGGAGCGATCCGTTTCAAGCTCGCCGAAATGGCCACGCGTATTTACGCGGTGGAGTCTGCACTGTATCGTGCAACACAAAATATTGACGATGCGATCAAAGCACTGGAAGCCGGCGGAATGGACGCGATGAAAGCAAAACTGAAAGGCACCGAACAGTTTGCAGCTGAAGCAGCCATTCTTAAAGTACGCGGATCAGAAGTGCTCGACTACGTGGTAGACGAGGGTGTTCAGATCTACGGAGGTATGGGTTATTCTGCGGAAGCGCCGATGGACCGCGCGTACCGTGATGCACGCATCAACCGCATCTTCGAAGGAACAAATGAAATCAACCGCATGCTGATCGTTGACATGCTATTGAAGCGCGCGATGAAAGGCGAGCTTGATCTCATGGGACCTGCTACGAAAGTGGCGGGTGAACTGATGTCGATTCCTGATTTCGGTGAACCGGACATGAGTTTGTTCGCCGCAGAGAAACGCGCCATTGGCGGATTTAAGAAAGCCGTGTTGATGGTTGCCGGTGCAGCGGTGCAAAAACTCATGATGCAGCTTGCGAAGGAGCAGGAAATCCTGATGAACCTCGCCGACATGCTGATTGAATTGTATACCGTGGAATCCATGCAGCTTCGCGTAGAGAAACTCGTGAAAATGCGGGGAGAGGAAGCGTGCAAAATTCAACTCGATATGTTACGCGTTACGGTTTACGACACCGCCGACCGGATACTCAAAGCAGGAAAAGATGCGATCAACAGTTTTGCCGAAGGCGATGAGCAGCGGATGATGCAGATGGGATTGCGTCGCTTCACGAAAGTGGATGGTGTGAACGCGAAGGAGTTGAGGAGGAATATTGCGGCGAAGCTGATCGAAGAGAACAAATATTGTTTTTAAGAAAAATTTTGGTTTTTATTTTTTTTGTCAGTTCGAGTAGCAATCAGCAATTTTGTCCCTCTCGATACAATTTTCGTTCCTCAAATCACTCGAGATGACAAAATTGCTGATTGCGTATCGAGAATCGACAAAAAATAAAAACCAAAATTTTTACAACGGATACTCCGGCGCCGGCAACTCTGGTTTCGCACGAGAAAGTGCAAACTGCTCTTGCGCTTTTTCCAACTGACTCAGCGCGAAGTATGCTTTCCCCAGCCAGAAGTGAATATGTTCGGTATCTGGACTTTTCGCAAACGCCCTTTGCATCTGAACGAGTGCCTGTTCGGGGTTGCCTGTTAGCAGGTGATAAATTCCCCGGTTGCGGTAGTTGAAACTGTTTCTCGGGTCGAGCATTTCAGACGCATCGAGATCGTTGATGGCGGAAGCGAGTTGACCCGTCATCATTTTGCAATAACTGCGGTTGTTAAAAGCAAATGCATAATAGGGATCCAGTTCGATGCACTGATCGAAATCGGCAATCGCTTTGCTGAAGTTTCCCTGGAGCAGATGAGCATAACCGCGGGTATTAAATATATCCGGATTGTCCGGTTCAGCGCGGATTATTTGCGTGCATGCATCAATGACTTTATTCGAATAGACGGTCTCGGTATTGACCATGTGAACAAGCGGCGCAAGTTCTATGGCTGCGCGGCAGTTGGAAGCGAAGCGGACAAATTCATCAGATGTTCTGAGCGTGCGCATGTAGTGTTCAAGAACTGCAAAGGTTTCCGGTGAAAGAAACGACTGCGTGGGAACGTGATCTGTTTTATGAAATATGCAAAGCAGGGCCAATGTGTAGAGATGAGATTCTGCACCACTGAACGGGGAATTGGTGTGAAGAATATTCGGGCCCGGACCATAGGTGCAGAGCATCACCACGCCGTAACCGTAATAACCGGCAAGTATTTCGGCATGACCTGCACGCAGATCTTCGTCGTCAATGAGAGGGAGTAATTTGTAGTTGCAGAGCTCCAGGAGAATGTGCGTCAGCAGGAGCGCTTTGTGTTTCAATAGCTCATCGCGCAATTGAATAACCGGCGCCTGTGAAGTTCCCGCAGAACTTTCTTCCCGCCAGGTTTCCCATTCCAGCGCTTGATCATTAAACACAATTACCACCGGAGGAATGATGATGCCCAGGTCAGCTGCAATTCTATCAACCGTAAACAATAAACTTTTCCGGGGATCCGTCGATGCTTCAGGAAAAGCCTCATTCGTGGGAAGATGGATGCGGAATTTTTCTCCAATGGGATTGTATGTATGACGAAAATGTGAAACCAGCACATTTTCGATGTACTCTTTATCCAGGTCGGTAAGCGTAATCTTAGGTTCTTTTTTTCCGAACAACCATCCCATGCGGTTAAATTGAGAAATATATTTTAATTGACGTTCACTATATTTGAACAAACAGCAAAATTCTCATGGCCACATCTCCTGTCTCCAAACGCATTGATCTCGTTTACGCAAAGCTTGATCCGCCTATGGCACAAATAATAAATACCGTTCGTGCGGCTATCCACGAAGCTGATCCTTCTCTCGAAGAAGTCTGGAAATGGGGACCCGGTTTTGCGAAAGACGGTAAGCTCATCATCAGCCTCTGGGGATTCAAGAAGCATGTTTCGCTGCTGCTTCATCGCGGATCGGAATTGAAAGACAAGCACAAACTCATCAACGATGGATTTGACAATGCGCACAATCGCATGGTGAAGTTTACGGAGATGAAGCAGTTCAATAAAAAGAAGGTGATGGATTTGGTGAAGGAAGTTTCGAAACTGTCTACGCAAGTGGAGAAGAAAGAGGCGAAGAGCGAAATGAAAATTCCGGCTGAGCTGAAAAAACTGCTCCTGAAGAACAAGGTTGCCGGAAAATTCTTTGATGAATTACCGCATACGTATAAACGGGAATACGTTCAGCTCATTGCGGGTGCGAAAACAGAGGCAACGCGGGAGAAGAGGCTCATCAAGGTTATGGATGCGCTGAAGAAAAAGCAAAAGTCCCTCGGTTGACCGCGTTAACGCCTTTTAACGTCGCGACTTCTTTGACTTGATCCTTGTGGCACACTACTTGTCATGAGCAGGGATCACCCAAAATCAAAACCATATGAAAAAGATAATTATGTTGTTTGTGGCGGCGGTTTTTGCTGTTACTGTTGCAGGAGCTCAGGATAAAGGCAAAATCGCCCGGCCGCATAAATCGCCGGAAGAACGTGCAGATTCCTGCGCCAGTCGTTTGCAGAGAAGTCTCGATTTGGATGCCAATCAAAAAACAAAGGTGCGTGATCTTGCTCTGACACGGGCACAAAAAATGGATGAGCTCCGGGAAAAATACAAAGGACAGGACAGCGCACGCCAGACCTGGAGGGAAGAAAGAATGCTTGCCCATGAGTCGTTCAACGACGGCATGAAGCTGACGTTGACGACAGAGCAATTCGCGAAGTGGGAAGAGCAAAAGAAAGCGAGAGCGGCAAAGCGCAGTAAACATCATGGCAAGGGGCATCATAAACATCAGGGTGGAAAATCTGATTCGACCGGTGGTAAACAGGGTCACGGTAAGTGCGGAGACGGAAAGCCGGAGAATAAATAGTCATTGACTACGCACTGAAAAATCAACGACATAATACCAGAGGGTATGAGTCAATTGCCTAATGGGCCGCTCGTTGAAAATTTTACCACCAAGCACACCAAGTACACCAAGGTCACCAAGCGTCCAAAACACGTTCTTGGTGTACTTGGTGGTTGAAAAACCTTGTGAAAATCACCTGTGCATTCTGGTAAAATGAACAACATTCCCGAAGCATCGCGGCAGAGTGTTCCCTCTAAGCACTACACGGCACCCGCATATCCAAAAACGTCAGGTACCACGTCCCATTCACTTCCGTGAAATAAAACCGCATATTCATTTCGGTGTTGATCACCACGCGTGTAATTCTTCCGGCGAGTTCTTCCACTTTTTTCGAATCACTTTCCGTGAGTCCTGCCGCATCCCAGATTTTTTCGTTGGAAAATGTGTTGGCTTCGGAAGTGAAACAACCGTTCCTGCTCCAGAATGTTTTTGTTTCGCAATCGGGCTTGGGCAATTGTTCCTGCACCGGAGTACAGTACATTTTATCGCGGTTCATCGGGATGAGTGAATCGCCATTGTTTGCTTTCACGCGAAGAATGTTTTTCACGTTCACCATTTCCGGCATGGCACCTGTTGAGCGGATGATCCACAACCCATCGTCAGGATGGATAAACACATTGAACCGGCGTGCATCGGTTATTGCCGCAGCAACAAACGAACTGTAGATCCATTCGAACTGCTCGATCCCGGTTGAAGGAGGAAGATCTTCCGTCAGTTTTTTCTTCAACGAATCTTTGGCCGACATCGTATCGGCAGTTCCGGAAGGTTTATCGGTTTCAGATCCGCACGAAAAAGAAAACAGGACACAGCACAATGCAAAAGGGAGCAGCGTTTTCATAAACATGGGTTTAACTACGTTTAAAGATCAATCGGGGTTCAAAGCCGGTTTTTTGGTGAAAACTCCGAGGTAGAAAATTACGACAAAAGTCAGACATGCGGTAATTGCAAACACCGCAGATGGATGAATAAAAGACCAGACCAACCCGGCGAGGACACTCGCAAACAATGTGGCAATGCTTCCCGCGCCAGCGAAAAATCCAAGTGCCGATGCTTTTTCTTCTTTCGGTACGAGTACACTGATCCAGGCTCTGCTGATCCCGTCGCTCAGCGCGGCGTACATGCCATAAATGATCATGAGTATGACAGGTAACGCAATTGCGGGTTTGGCGGAATCGAGGAACATCATGTAAGCAAAGCCGGCATACGTGGTGACGAAGAAAATCAAGCCGATGATAAATATTGTTTTCGGACTGAACCGGTCGGAGAAATAACCCGCAGGATAGGCGAGGAGTGCGTAGACGAAATTGAAGAGAATGTAATAGAGGATAGTGACTTCGTTCGCGTTGAAACAAATACCGAAGAAACAATTTTCCATCCCGGAATGAATTTCCTTCAACGCCATGAGCAGGAACAGGTCCGAACTGTTGAATAACGCGAAGAGCAGGAATCCGCCAACGACTTTGCGGTACGACGTGTTGGATTCCTTCCAGTAACTGAACGTATGTTTCCACGAAGGAAGTTTTCCGGGAGCAATTCCTTTGGTGACGTGGTCTTTCAGGAAAAGCAGAACCACCAGCGTAAGGATTCCCGGAATCAATGCGATGTAAAAAAGATCGGTCAGCGGTTCTCCGCGGTGCGTAAATAAATACCACAACGCAATGGATGGACCGATGAATGCGCCCACGGTATCCATGGCACGGTGAAACCCGAAAACTTTTCCGCGGTGTTTCGGATCTGATTCGTGCGAGAGTAACGCATCACGCGCAGCGGTACGCACACCTTTTCCCAAACGATCACCGGTACGCATGAACAACGCCCAGAACACATTTGGAAATAAAACGATGAGCGGTTTGGCGAGTGAGCTCAGCAGGTAACCAAAGCGAATGAATGGTAATCGTTCACCGCGCATGTCGGACCATTTACCAAACCAGCCTTTCGATAATCCCGCTGCCGCTTCTGCAATTCCTTCGATGATGCCAATCCAGAGCGCACCAAAACCAATTGTGCCTAAATAGATGGGAAGAATCGGGTACAGCAATTCGCTGGACGCGTCGTTGAATAAACTGACGAGCGAAATGATGAGGACTGAGCGCGTGAGCCAGTGCTTCTGCATGCTTAAAGATAACAAGAGATTTTTGGTGTTAAGTTTTGCCACTAAGGCACAAAGACTCAAAGCAGCACGAAGATCTGTGCACTTAAATAACTTCAAAACTTCGTGGTTCTTAGTGTCCTGGTGCCTTCGTGGCAAAAAATGATAAGCGCGTATGCTGCATTTTTAACGAAAATCCGCCAATTAACACTCTTTGCAGGAGTGTGGCACCAAAATTGAAATAACTTTAAGCAAAGACAACCACCATGAAAAAGCTCATAGCCATATTCTCAGTACTCGCAATGTTCAGTGTATCTGCATTCGCGCAAGACCCGCCAAAAAATACCGTGAAAAAACCGGCAACAGCTAAAGGCGGAAAGATGACTAAAAAAGGAATCAAGGCCAAGAAAGCCGTTGTCGCTCCGGCGAAGATTTCGAAATAAAAATTTATTCTTTTGGTTAAGAAGAGAGTCCTGCCCGGGTGTATTCCCGGGCGGGATTTCTTTTTTTTCCTACCTTCAATCCAATGAAATCCTCCAGAAGCGAAAAATCAAAACCGGGAACCGATGTTTCATCGCTGCCTGTTCATTCGCTGGAGACCACCGAGCAGATCATTCACGTCCGCCCGATCGAGTACAACAATCCATACGATTTTACACGCGAGCACCGTCACGATTACTTCGAGATTTTATTTTTTGATACCGGCGGCGGTGAACAGCTGATTGACTTTGTACAGCATCCTGTTGTGGCGAACAGTTGCTACATCGTTTTTCCGCAACAGATCCATTTGCTGAAACGAAACAACGCAACGGGCACGCTCGTTCAGTTCGGCGAAGAAATTATTCCTTCTGCGCAGATCAAAAATTTGTTGCGCCAGGTTTTATTCGGTGAGAAGTCGGCGGTTATTTTTGAGAACAGCGTAGAGAAGATCGAAGAATTCAAGTCGCTGTTGTCGCTGATCCAACACGCTTCTGAACGGGGCACGAAAGTTTCAAACGATTCTGCCCTGCATCTTTTACAGGCATTGCTTCTGCAATTGGTCGAGAACCGCGATGCACATTCCACCGGAACCGTTGCGGAAGACCAGCAGCTTTTGTTTCATTTCCAGCAATTGCTGGAGGAACAATACACGCACAATCACAGCGTGCACGAGTATGTTAAACTCACCGGCACCACCGAAAAAAAGCTGGCTGCGGCCACCAAAAAATACACCGGTTTGAGCCCGTTACAGGTGATCCACAACCGGGTTTTACTGGAAGCCAAGCGGATTTTGCTGTTTGAGGATACCTCCCATAAAGAGATCGCTTTTCGCCTCGGATTCGACTCTCCTGCCAGTTTTTCGCAGTTTATTAAGAATAAAACAGGGTATTCACCCTCCGAGTTAAGCACCCACCTGGTGGATATTCATAAGTAATCGGCGGGAATTCATATCGCCTGAAGAGGGCAATGGTTTCATCTTTGTTAAAGCAAAACAGCAAAAGATAAAAACCTACGATATGAAAACGATCAACTCACTCTTTATGGTAGCAGCACTTACGATGGCGCCGGCTTTTGTAAACGCGCAGTGGAGCGCAATCCGTTTCGACCAGCACAACAATTTTAACAAAGTTCATGCGGTGAACGGTAACAACGCCTTCTTTGTAGGCCAGGACCAGATGACGTATGATAATTTCTTCATGCGCTCAAACGATGGAGGCGGAACATGGGATTCTATTCCGCTTACTGTTGGCGCTGATAACTTCCAGATGACGGAAGTATTCTTTGTCGACATGAACAACGGTTTTCTCGGCGGCAGAAAAAACAATGTGAACCAGTCGCTCAAGAAAACAATTGACAACGGTACTACATGGACCGACATTACACCTGATCCTTCTCAGGTAGAACCAATCTCTGCAGTTTACTTTGTGAACGCATCACAAGGTTTCGCAACGTGCGGTACAACGTTCTACGCCACATCCAATGGCGGAACAACATGGGCTTCCTCAACACTTACATTTATTCCTTCTGACCTGAATTTCCTCAACGCCAATGTTGGATATGCTTCAGGGACATTCGGCAGCAACATTGCTGTGGTGATGAAAACAATTGATGGCGGTGTCACCTGGACACAATCGTTGCTGGCGCAGGATGTGAACATGTTTGTAGCCAACAATGCACTGTTGAATGTGGTAGATGCAAACGTTGCATTCACAGCCATGGAATGGACCAACAAATTGTTCCGCACTGTTGATGGTGGCGCAACATGGGATACCATGATCTGCGATTCAGTTCTCCAGATCTCCGATTTCCATTTCAACAGCGCTGATTCCGGTCATGTACTTTCGGCATACGGCCAGTTGTTCAGCACAACAGACGGTGGATTAACCTGGGCGCTTCAATACGCAACCGAGTGGGGCTTCTACGGTCCGTCGATTTACCTGAACTCGCTTTGCTTCTCTGACGGCATCGGTTACGTATGCGGTTCAAGCGGACTCATCAAACGTTTCGATGTTGACATCTCAGGCATCGCAGGTCACCAGGTAGAAACAGGATCAATGAACGTGTTCCCGAATCCATGCTACGGCATGCAGAACCTTTCGATCGAAACCAACGGCATGAGCGGTGATGCTTCCCTGCTGATCATGAACAACCTCGGACAGGTAGTTTACACCGAGAATGTAACTAACATTGAAAACAAACGTCTCATCACAGTATCCGCATTGAACCTTGCAGCAGGAACATACACCGTTATGCTCAGCGGCGAGAAACAAAAACAAACTGCGCGTGTTGTGATTGCAGAATAAAGAAGCTTGTTTGAAACGTTCACCACTTCTTCAATACTGTGGCGAACACATGACCATCCGGGACGGGAGACCTGGATGGTTTTTTTTGTGCTGAAAAGATGAGTTCGTGAACTAAAAATGGGTTGATTTCCGAAGCTATCCGTTTGTAAACGACTAGCGATCGAGAAATTAGTACATTTCCCAAATAATAAATCTTTCAAAGCTGTCTGCATGAAATACGATCTTAACCGACTGGATCCCCACAACTTCGAAGTATTGGTTCAGGGAGTGGCACGAAAAGTTTTTGGATATGGTACGATTACTTTTGGCAACGGCCCAGATGGAGGGCGGGAGTCTGAATTTACTGGAGCGGCTTCATATCCTAGTGATGCTGAGCGTTGGAGTGGGTACTGGGTTATCCAAGCAAAATTTCGATCAGTATTAAAAGCAGATGAGGCAAAAGATTTTCGTTGGGTAGAAGCTCAACTAAAGTCTGAACTGGACAAATACAATTCACGACGCATAAAAGTAAAGAAACCCAATAATTACATATTGTTTACAAATGTTAGGCTAACGGGGGTTGCTAAATTGGGAGGAAGGGATCAAATTACAGCCTTCGAGAGGCTGCTTGAGCATAAGTATAAGATTGAACACATAAGGGTAATCTCATATGACGACATAGTAGACTTTTTGAATAATTTCAGAGACATCGCTATTGCGTTTGCACCATTTGTTTTGCCCGGAGATGTATTAGCAGAGCTACTAGAACTGTTAGGTGTCGGAAAAAATAGAAAACTCCGAATCAAGGAGCTAGTTCACCGCTTCATGGAAACGGAATTTAAGGAGGATATGCAATCCAAATTAGATCACGCCGGAAAATTGACCAGTGACAGAATCAATCTAGACAAGGTATTTATTGACTTGAATGTGCACGCGGGAGGTATTCAAGAAAAAGAGAACTATTTCAAGTTTGTCAAGTTTGCAATTGTTCGGGGTAATCAGATAATGAGAGGGGTCGAAAATCCGAACAATCGCTTCGTTTTGATTGCTGGCCCAGGCTATGGAAAATCAACCATGACACAATTTATAGCCCAAATTTATCGAGCTCATTTCTTGAGTGGTGGCAAAGCCGGAAAAGGTGCAAATAGCCCGGCAAAAATGTTCATGAAGGAGATAGTCGGAATTGTCGATGAAACACCAACTTGGCAGAGGATACCTTTTAGAATAGTGTTAAAGGATTATGCAGGTTGGATCCGAGAAAGCAATGCCGGACATCCTAACGGTGCCTGTACTGTTTTGGATTACTTGGTTTCTACAATTAATCGCAGAACGGGAGGGAATCTGACCACTGAAGAATTGGAAAGTCTTTTCACAACGCTGCCTTGTGTTTTTATTTTTGATGGGCTTGATGAGGTGCCGGTTTCTTCTAATCGGGAGAGTGTAATTACAGAAATTGGTTTTTTCGTTGATATTTTACTGACCCGAATCGAGGCGGACTATATTATCATCTCAACCTCACGGCCTCAAGGATATTCCAAAGAATTTGACAGTTCTCAATACCTGCATTTGGGTATTGCGGATTTGAGCAAAGAAGAATGTAAGAACTATTTGAAGCGATTGTTAGAGAATCTAATCGATCCAATTAAGGAGCGCGGGGACAAGTATAAAATATTGTTGAGTGCACTCTCTCACGCGGAAATTTCAAGGTTAATGAAGTCGCCTCTACAGGCATCCATTATGGCGATTTTGGTTAAAAGCGGAGGAGATCCACCCTCCAATAAGTATGACCTGTTCACCGATTATTATCAAATAATATTGAAGCGAGAAAAACAGCGAAATATTTCTTCTGTGCTTTCCGAGAAAACGCAATATGTAACAGATGTTCACTGGATATTGGGATATTACCTACAAGTCGTTTCGGAAGGAGAAAACAATCCTTCCGCTACGATTGAAATTGACAAGTTCCAGCAACTTGTGATGAATTACCTTGTAGGTAAGGAAATCGAAAAGTCAGAGGCCTTACTCATTTCACATGAAATAATTAATACTGCGACCGATCGACTTGTTTTTATAAGCGAAATGCAGGATGGAAAAATAGGTTTTGCAATCAGGTCACTTCAAGAATTTTTCGCAGCACACGAATACATCGGAAATGTTAAAGATAATGATTTGAAGGCGTCCTTGTTTAGAATAGCAGAGAACGCTTATTGGCATAACACACTACTCTTTGTCATAGGGTATTTGTCGAAAGTAAGGGCGTATATGGTTGATTCAATTGAATCATTGTGTTATGAGTTAAATGGGAATAGCGAAAGTTATGATGAGTCAAATCTCAGTTCTATCCTTAAAACTGGTTCATGGCTAGCCTTGGATATTGTGAATGAAGGAATTTTCAGAGACAATCCTAAAATTGAGAATAAATTTTGCAATTTGCTAAAACCGCTATTCGAAATTGGTTTTTGCGAAAAGCATCTAGAATTTTCGAGACTTCATTCATCTATCATTGATCGTTGGGTGATGAAATATATGGAAGAATATTTGCAAGACCATGCTAATACAACGGCTTGGCGTTTGGGAGCTAAATTGTGTACGCACAGTTCGGGTATTGCGGAGTTAATGGAACGCTATTGGCCAATAAGTATTGAGTTTCAAATGAGGATTATGAAGGTATTTCTGGAGGAAAAGAATTACTGCACATTGCTGCTTAATAAACTAATGAATCTATTGACCTTGAACGAGAAGGCTAAGTTTGTGACTTTGTTGTCAGAAATGAAAAGCAGAGAATTGATTGAGTCTATTTGCAAATACGCCCTGAGTACTAATACGAGCATTGGGGTTCTGGGGGAAGTTTTGTTTTTTGAAACTATAAATGATAGGTATGAGGCTCCAACTTTTATGGCAGCATTAAATATTCTCGAAGGAGGTTCAGGATTGAAATCAAATCCTAGGCATAGGATGACCAATTGGATGGAACAATTGAATATTCAGGTGGTTGAGGGAACTACTTACGCAATTGTGAAATACGAATTAATTGATTCAAAGTTAATTCGACTGTATTTGAAGTTTGCTAGAAAGAAAAAACTTTATTTAATGACGAAGGGGTGTCAGTTGATTGAAGACCCCTGTTACAAGAATATTGTTGCTTTTCAAAAAACATTGAGCTTGCAGGACGAGCAGTATGCGAAAATTGTCTCGGAAAGAGTAATGTATTATAACTCATTATTTGCTTCTGTCTTTAATGCAAAAGGCTTGGAAAGCGAAGATGAGATTGAACATCAGCGAGATCAGATTCAAATGATGACCGCCGAAAATATTCAACTCAGGGCAGACCTAATCGCAGTACATTATAAATGGGCAGTAGGTAGATCGATGACAGTGGGTGATCAGATAAATAAATTGGCGGAACTCAAGGAACGATACTCGGAATTATTGAAAAATAATCGTGGTCAGGTCGAAATGTTCTTTATGACGTTTTATAGTTGGGTCTTTAATCATCTCAGTCAGAAAGAATTGAATTCTTTTAAGGAGCATGCAAATCTTAACGATGAGATAGCTCAGTGTTTAGAATCGTTTGGAAGGGAAATGTCTACACCGCAGTTTGTTCATTCTTTATTTTCCGTGGAGGTTTCCGAGCTTGTAAGAATTTTTACGGACAACAATCAATTTCACGATAGAAAATTTGTGGCGAAAAGGAGGCTTTTCAGGGATTCGTTTAATTTGTTTGCAGCTTCGGTCATTTTTGACAAATTGTGTAAAGTGGTTACCATTCAATTGTTGAGTGGCAACGAACCTCCTTTTAAAATGTTAGCTCAACAGCTTGTTATTCTGGATATGTTGCAAATTAAAATAGACACAACCAGCATACCGTTTAAAGTTATTTTGGAACGTAAGTTAACAGACTGGAGCAGTAAGTATGTGGCGGCTGTGTTGTTGTTAGATAGCAATTTTTCAGAGACGCATGAGAAAGCTATTAACGAAATATTGATAGCCAACGAAACTTCAACGGACAAACAAGAGATAGTGGATGCGATACTATCTACCATGCGTTATGCTCCCAATAATAAATTTGTTGATCAATGTCTTACTCGATTATACCGGTTTGTTGATGATAAAGCAGGATCGCAGCTTTCGGAATATAGTAGTAGGGCTCTCGTTCACATAGGCAATCGAAGTACTGAAATTAGGTTGGGTTATTAATTTGGGTTATGAATCGTTGCTTGATGACGGTCGCGTGGTTTTTGTCCTGCCCCGTGGGGGATTTTTTGTGAAACAGTTTGAGAATAATGCAGCACCGTTCCCGGAATTTTCCACCACTTCCTTCTTGTTTTCTTCTCTCTCATCCTTCATCCTCCTTCTTGCTTCACGGCAATTTTTGACTTCCGCCAAATGTAGTTCTTTGAAACGTTTGTCGTGTAATTCCCGTCTCCGACACTGTTAAAATTCCACAAAGCATTTCCGCAACGACCCACCGTTCACCACAAACACCTAATTTCATTTTGGCAACTCATCTTACACAAAATGAATATCTCCAAATGGTGTTTTATTGGACTGGTAGTTTTTTTTCTCGCCGGGTGTGGTGAGCCAACCGGACCTTTCCGCGTAAGGATAGGAAGCGATAGCACCTTCATGCCGTGGATGGTTGAAGGCTGCATATTTGAGTGCAACGGAGAAGTGATTGATGATCCGGAATATATTTTTGATTCGGTGAGCAATGAATATTATCTCGTTTGGGACAGCGCCCAGGGTGGCGATTATCACATCACCGTGAATACCATTTTTCTCCTCAGTCAGGAATCTGAATATCATGTTGAAAGTGATACGATGATTTGGGTAGACAATCAATTGGCCTTAACAACGATGGATTCCCTGTCGGTAAGCGCGCTTATGCACGCCGATACTGTTGAGTTTGTGCATCTCAGCAGTGGTTGTTTTCATCACAATGTGACGAAAACCGTTTTGCTGAAAACAGATACCGGGTATCGTGTGATCGAAAGTGGAATTGGTGCAGACTTTTACTCGCATGACTGGTATGTGAACCGGAAGGAAGGTGAAAAAATGCTCGTTAAAATTGCGACTATGCAAACTGACATGCTTTCATTTATTCAAAAGAATTCGGGAACGCTTACGTATAGCACAAGTTCCCAGACTTTTTTCATTCGTGCAGACCGGTCCGTGTATACCTTTCATGATTTCGGCATCAACTGGAATGGATACGCCGCCTTTGAAAAGGACTATGGCAACGTTGTGCAGGATTCGGAGTCCAAATAAAGAATCAGACCGCAGCCTCTTTCTTCTTTTTCTTCTCCTCCTGCTCCTTCATCTTCCTTCTCGCTTCTTCGAGATTTTTCACTTCCGCCAAATGCAATTCGTTGATGTCTTTCTTGTAAAGACGATACGAATGCCAGATCGGTGGACGTGTTGCGAACACATCGAGGAACATGTAGAGGAAAGAAGTCTTGAAGGAATAGAACGGCGAAAGCCAGCGATAGCCTACGCCAATCGAATCCGTTTCATTCATTACTGCGTGCCAGTAGAACGGCGGGTTCCAGAGAATGTCGCCGGGCTTGAGGTGCACGGAGTAACCGTCGATGTAACGGAAAAGTCCGTTAGGGCCATCGTAATCGAGAATGAATGGGTTGAAGGGCCCCGTTTCTTTTTTCGAATCAGCGCTGCGGTACACGTTGCGGATCGGTGGTGGATCCATGATCGCGGAATAATAATGCGAGTACAGCACCCATTTCTTTTCGCCCCACGTCTGCACGAACAAATTACTCTGGTTCGCGTTGTGCAATGAAGTGTATGCGCCTTTTCCGCCAATGAAAACCTGGAACGCATCGAATGCGGTAGGTTTTGTGCGGCGCTCGCGGAGATATTTGTAATCGAAATCGGCAAGGTGTTCCGGGTGACGCGCCAGAAGCGGGTAGAACCGATAATACTTCGTGCCACCGCCGCGGAAATTATCGATCACATCGGCGAGCGTGGTAAGTTCATACGGAAAATCGGCTTTGCCCTGGTCAACGAGAATGATTTCATCTTTTCCGTGAAGCTCTTTGAAATAATCGAGCGACCATTTTTTTACGCAATCCCATTCGGCAGCAGCGCCTTCGAGCACCACCGGAATTCCTTTTTTAACGTAATGATTTTTGAATTCCTCGAGCGAGAGGTCCTTGCGCCGCTCAATGGGCATGATCCTTCCTTCGCCGTGTTTGGCCATGGCCGCGCCGAGTTTCTTATAAAATTTCGCACGGTTTTTAAACAAGCGCTTCCTGCCAAAGAAATGATCAAAAAACTGGTAAGCTCCGTATTGAAAACGAAGCCCGAACGGAATATTCCGAACGAAATCCCTATGTGTTGGTTCCGACATGTGATGAGTTTGCTGACTTAAAAATACGAAAAAACAGGAATTTCAATTGCCGTAGTGTTGAAATCATTGAATAGGAACGCGAATTGGGCGGATGGGAGCCCCGCCTGCCCAGGTACAGCCCTGTGTGGATGATCCGCAGAGCGGATCGAACTATGTGTGCTTATCCTTTTCCTGAGGGCTATGTTTTCTTATGTTCCTATGTTGTTTTTGAATTAACCACATAGCGACATAGATAACATAGCCATGAGTTTGCATCAGCACACAATAGGACCGCTTATGTGCGCTTATTCTTTTCCTGCGGGCTATGTTTCCTTATGTTCCTATGTTGTTTTTTAATTAACCACATAGACATAGATAACATAGCCATGAATTTACATCAGCACACAATAGGACCGCTTATGTGTGCTTATCCTTTTCCTGCGGGCTATGTTTCCCTATGTTCCTATGTTGTTTTTGAATTAACCACATAGCGACATAGATAACATAGCCATGAGTTTGCATCAGCACACAATAGGACCGCTTATGTGTGCTTATCCTTTTCCTGCGGGCTATGTTTCCCTATGTTCCTATGTTGTTTTTTAATTAACCACATAGATGAGATAGATAACATAGCCATGAATTTACATCAGCACACAATCGGACCCCGCTTATGTGCGCTTATTCTTTTCCTGCGGGCTATGTTTCCTTATGTTCCTATGTTGTTTTTTAATTAACCACATAGCGACATAGATAACATAGTCAGGAGTTTACATGAGCACACAATAGAATCGCTTCGCGATCTGTGCTCACTCATTTACTTACAGCCATTCCCAACCTTCCACGCATCGCCCCGGCAAAATACCGCATGCGTTTCATTGGCGAATCTTCCTTCGCCGTTTTCCATTTCACGGTATTCACCACGTAACGGATCGCATAATCATAATACCTCCGAGGGTACGCACGTTTGAAATCAATATCGCGGTCGTTGCTGGTTTCCCAGGCACCCACGTGCGTGAAATTGTCGCGGGTTTCTTCGTAAAGTTCCGTTCCGCGGATCGGGTAGGCAAGTGTGATCGTGAAATGATGCGGGTTCGATTGAATCAAATGCCGGACAGTTTCGTGAATGTCGCTTTCCGTTTCTCCGGGATAGCCCAGCATGATGAACGTTCCGGCCTCCATGCCTTTCTTCCGCGTGAGCTGAATCATTTCACGCACGTTCTTCACATCAACGCGACGGTCCATAGCGTCGATCACCTTTTGCGAACCACTTTCCGCGCCAATCCAGATGCGGAAACAACCGCTTTGTGCAAGGAGGTCGAGAATTTCTTCACTCAGCCGGTCGGAACGGGAAATGATTTCGTAACGGATCTTCAATTTGCGTTCTGCAATTACCGCAGCGAAATCTTTCATCCATTTGTGACTTACGGTGAAGACATCATCCACAAACCAGATCGAGTCGAACGTGTAATTGCGTTTCAGTTCTTCAATTTCATCGGCAACCAGTTCGGGACTTCTTCGCCGGTACGACAAGCCATAGACCGCACGGCTGCACCATTTGCAGGTGTACGGACAGCCACGCATTGTGCTCACCGAAACCGAACTTTCACCGTGCGCGTTTTTCCACGCATCGAAATATTTTTGCAGGTCAACTTTTTTCCGGTTGGGAAATGGAAGCTGGTTGATGTCTTTCAATAATTCACGTTCCGGGTTGATGACAATTTCCGAACGTTCATTTTTCCACTGAATGCCTTTGATCGCGGAAAGATCTTTTTGTTTTGCATTCAACGCCACAACCACTTCGTGCATGCTCTCTTCGCCTTCGCCAATCACAATAACATCTGCGCCAACGTTCATCAATGGCTCTGCATGCTGACGGACTTCCGGTCCACCGAGAATGATTTTCGTGTGCGCCAGTTCCGTTTTACTGCGAATAAACCGAACGATACGGATCACGTTTACACGCGTCATCAGGTTGGTATAAATGCCCACCGCATCCGGTTTTGTTTCGAGAAGTCTTCCGCATAAATTTTCAAACGTCGAAAACGTTGAATCGAAAACTTCGTTGTCAAAACCATTCTGCTCCAGCCACGCCGATACACTCAGAATACCCAGCGGAACGTAGGGCTTCATGATGGCCTGTTCTTTGGAGTCTTCGGAGAGGAAATAGCCGTGTGTGAGGAGAATTTTCATTCCCTGTGAAGGTACGAATTCGGTAGGTACGTCACTGCGAGGAACGAAGCAGTCCCATCTTCGAAGAGGAGACTGCTTCGTTCCTCGCAGTGACGGTGCGCTGCGCCTCTGCGTTGAATTTTTACGCCACGTGTGAATCAGCACACCACCCCGGGAAATACCTCTCCCTCTTCTCCGGCTTCAGCTTCGCAATCTCATGCATGATGGCCGTATCCGGCACTTGTCCAAAACCGGTATTGATTGTGGTATCAAACACCATCATCTCATCGCTGAGTTTGAGATACGCGCTCACGAGCGGAGGAACCTGCAGGCCATAAAACTTCAACGTGCGTTTGAGCTCTGTGAGTCCCTGCTGCAATGGAAGTCCTTTGAAGAACATATCCATGTGCGGAGAAATATTCAGGTTGTGCCTGGCCTGCACCAATCCGGAATTTTTCCGGAAGTAGTAGTTCAGCATGCTGAGGATGAGGTCGCGCGCGTGAACCGGGTAGGAGCGGGGAATGGTTACTTTTCCGAAGAGAAATTCCGTATGCGGTGTCGATTGCGCAACGATTCCAATTCCTTCCCAGAGGCTTTCCAGGACAAAAACGCTGCGTGGATTTTCGGACCGCGACTGGTATGCCGGCTGAATCCAGGAACGACCGAGTTCCATCGTAACCGGCAAATACGAGCGACGGAATTCTTCGGAGAACTGAAACAATTCACCGGAAGGCAGGAAGTAATTTGAATGACCGTCGAATGCATCGGTGCAGTGTTGCAAACGATATCCACCGGCAATTTTTTTGGCCACCGGATCCCAGGCGATGAGTTGTTGATTGGCAAATGTGCCTGTGTCAAATTCATCGAGGTCGAGTGATTTCCCGGTGCCACTACCCGAGTGACGGAAACTCAGTTCGCGCAGCCGCCCGATCTCCAGGAGCAACGGCGATTCTGTGCGGTGACGGAATACGTACAATTCGAAATTTCCGCGACAGCTCGTTTTGAGGAGACGGCAATGCTGCAATTGTTTTTCAATAACGGGAGTTGGTACAGAAGATATGATGGTTCTCATGAGCATAGAGTTTAGAGGGATGCCGGTTGCGGTACACGCAACGCATCCACGGGATGAATAAAAATGGAATTAGCGGATCAAACCGAACGTGAGCATCCGCACATAAAGGCGAAATGCACAGGCCACACAGAGTGCGGGTTTTGTTGCGCGGAAACTTTCGTTGCGTTCCAGGTAATGATGCCCCACTCCTGGAAGTACATACCCGACCATGATGGCGATGGGTGCATACCACCATTGACCGGTGATGAAAGCAAGTGCGAGGAAAACGAAAAATGAAGTGGCACCGATAAAGTGAAGCGTACGGTTGCCTTTGTCGCTATGTGCCTGGAGATATTCGGGATAGAATGAATTAACTTCTTTTATGAATGATTTCATGGGAAGGTGATTAGAAGTCATCTCAAAAACGCCTTGAGAGTATAATTACGCAAGCGATCTGCACAAATGCGAGATAATTCTCATGGCGGATTTCGTATCGTGTAGCGCATCGTCGGAAGT
>Ga0193752_1000992_pt1 | contig 24922 bp, 21 predicted proteins | sample H1c1metaG_FD_144924 | JGI IMG/M metagenome (GOLD analysis project Ga0193752, IMG submission 144924) | Soil microbial communities from a riparian zone of the East river system, Colorado, United States - H1c1 | ecosystem: Environmental > Terrestrial > Soil > Riparian zone | place: USA: East River...
CACCGGCTCGCTCAGCCCCGAGCAAGCGCATCGCGCGGTCACGACGATCGAACGCAACGCCAAGGCCCAAGCTCAGCTGATCGAGGACCTGCTCGACGTCTCGCGGATCGTGACCGGCAAGATGCGGATCGAGGTCGCGCCGGTGGACATCATGCGCGTGATCGAGAACGCGATCGACGTCGTGCGCCACGCCGCGGATGCCAAAGGCGTGCGCTTGCAGCCGATCCTGGATCGCTCCGCCGGCCCGCTGATGGGCGACGCCGATCGCTTGCAGCAAGTGGTGTGGAACCTGCTGTCGAACGCGGTGAAGTTCACCGCCAAAGGCGGGCGGGTCGTGATCCGGCTCCAGCGCATCGACTCTTCGGTCGTGATCACGGTCGAGGACACCGGGATCGGCATCGACCCGATGTTCTTGCCGCACGTGTTCGATCGCTTCCGGCAAGCCGACATGGCCACGACGCGCGTCAAGCAGGGCTTGGGCCTGGGCCTGGCGATCGTGCGCCACATCGCGGAGCTGCACGGCGGGTCGATCGATGCCTTCAGCGAAGGGCGCGAAAAGGGCTCGACGTTCACGTTGCGCCTGCCGGTCTCACCGCTGCGCTCCACCGGCACGCATGGCGCGGGCACACCGCTCGTGATGTCGCGTACTTCGTCGACGCCCGAGCCGTTCACCTGCCCGCCGGAGCTCGACGGGCTTCGCATCCTGGTCGTCGACGACGAGCCGGACGCGCGCGAGCTGCTGGTGTCGATGCTGACGCATTGCAAGGCGGAGGTGCACGCGGCGGGCTCGGCCGAAGAAGCGATCGCGGTGCTGCGCGAGCAGCGCCCGGACCTGCTGGTCTCGGACATCGGCATGCCCGAGGTCGACGGCTACGGGTTGATCCAGCGGATCCGGGGCCTGCCCGACAGCACGGCGCTGATCCCGGCGATCGCCCTGACCGCGTACGCCCGAGCCGAGGATCGCACCAAAGCGTTGCTCGCCGGTTTCAACATGCACGTCTCGAAGCCGATCGAGCCGGCCGAGCTGCTCGCCGCCATCGCCGGCGTCTCCGGCCGCCGGCGGAACACCAAGATTTAACGTGCTACGCCTCCGGCATGGAGGCATTGCGCTTCGACAATCGGTTTGTGGCGGATCTGCCCGGCGATCCAGATCAAAGCCCGCGCCGCCGCCAGGTGGTCGGCGCGGTTTGGTCGAAGACGCCGCCGACGCCCGTGCCGGCGCCGCGCTTGATCGCGCTTGCCCGCGAGGTCGCCGAGCTGCTGGAGATCCCCGACGCGTTCACCGCATCGCAAGACTTCGCCGATGTGTTCGGTGGCAACGCGCTCTTGCCCGGGATGCAACCGATCTCGACCGCGTACGGCGGCCACCAGTTCGGCAGCTGGGCCGGCCAGCTCGGAGACGGCCGCGCGATCTCGCTCGGCGAGGTGATCAACAGCAAGCGCGAGCGCTGGGAGCTGCAGCTCAAAGGAGCAGGCCCGACGCCGTACTCGCGCACCGCCGACGGCCGCGCGGTCTTGCGCTCGTCGGTCCGCGAGTTCCTGTGCAGCGAGGCGATGCATCACCTCGGCGTGCCGACCACGCGCGCGCTCAGCTTGGTCGCGACCGGCGAGCAGGTCGTGCGTGACGTGCTCTACGACGGCAACCCCGAGTACGAGCCGGGCGCGATCGTGTGCCGCGTCGCGCCGTCGTTCACGCGCTTCGGGCATTTCGAGCTGCCCTCGGCGCGCGGCGACGTCGAGCTGCTCGAGAAGCTGCTCGACTTCACGATCGCGCGCGACTACCCGGAGATCGCGCGCAAGGTCTCGGACAAGCTCGAGCAGCGCGCCGCGTTCTTCGAAGAAGTGTGCGCGCGCACCGCGTTCATGATGGCGCACTGGATGCGCGTCGGCTTCGTGCACGGCGTGATGAACACCGACAACATGTCGATCCTGGGCCTCACGATCGACTACGGGCCGTATGGGTGGCTCGAGAATTTCGATCCGGGTTGGACGCCGAACACCACCGACGCAGGCGGCCGCCGCTACCGCTTCGGCAGTCAGCCGCAGGTCGCGCACTGGAACCTCGGCCAGCTGGCGCGCGCGCTGTCGCGTGTATTTCCGACCATGGATCCGCTGCAAGCCGGCATGGAGCGCTATGCGGAGGTCTACGCCGAAGCGTCGCGGATGATGACCGCGCAAAAGCTCGGCCTGGCCACGCTGCACGATGACGACGCCGACTGGGTCACGACGCTGTTCGAGCTCATGAACGAGGCCGAGATCGATATGACGCTGTTCTTCCGCTTGCTGGCCGACGTGGACCTCGGCGCGATCGGCGCAGCCTCGATCGAGACGCTGCGGCCTTCGTTCTACGTCGACCCGCTGCCGGCCGAGCACGAGGCGCGGCTGATCGTTTGGCTCAACGCCTACGCCGCGCGCAGCGCGCAGGACGCGCTCGACCGCGCACAACGCCGAGCGATCATGAACGCAGCCAATCCGCGCTACGTGCTGCGCAACTACCTCGCGCAGGAAGCGATCGATCTCGCCACGCAGGGCGATCCCTCGCGCATCCACCTGATGCTCGAAGTGCTGCGCAAGCCCTATGACGACCAGCCGGAGCACGCGCAGTTTGCCGCCAAGCGCCCGGAATGGGCCCGCCACCGGGTCGGCTGCTCGATGCTCTCCTGCAGCAGTTAGCCGTAACGCGCTACCACCACTTGCGCGTCCAGAAGAACGTCAACATCCCGCCGCCCGCTGCGACGAGCGAGCCGATCACCCACCAAAACTGCATGTCCTCGCCGCCCGGCAAGGCCGGTAGCTTGACGTTCATGCCGTAGAGGCCGGTGAGCATGGTCATCGGCATGAACAGCGTCGCGATCAAGGTCAGCACCTTCATCACTTGGCTCAGCCGGTTCGACATGCTCGAGAGATGCGCGTCGAGCAGGCCGGAGATGCGGTCCTGGAAGAACGCAGCCTCGTCGGTCATCCGGACCAAGCTGTCGAAGACGTCGCGGAAGCGGTAGGCGAGCGACTCCGTAACCATCGGCAGCTCGCGCCGCGCCAGCCGGCTGACCACGTCGCGCTGCGGATGCACGATCCGGCGCAGCGACGCGACGTCGCGCTTGAGCGATAGGATTACCTTCATATGCTCGGGGCTCGGGTTCTCGACGACGTCGCGCTCCAGCTTGTCGAGCTTGTCCGAAAGCTTTTCGACCTCGGGCCGGTAGTGGCCGACCATGGTCTCGAGGATCCGATGCGTCAGCGAGAGCGGCCCTTCATCCAAGAAGTAGCTGGCCTTGCCGCACAGCGTCCGGACGTGCGGGATCGAGCGCGTCTTGCCGTCGTGAACCGTGACCAAATAACGCGGGCCGATGAAGAAGTCGGTGTCATGCGTGGCGAAACGGTGGTGGGCGTCGTGGAAGTCGATCCCGTGCAGGATCAAGTACACGTGGTCGGCGTATGTCTCGATCTTCGGGTGATGGGTCGTCGACAGCGCATCTTCGATAGCCAGCTCGTGAAAGCCGAAAACCGTGCGCAAAATGGTGGCTTCTTCGGGCGTCGGGCTGGCCAAATCGACCCACAGGACGCCCGGGCTGTCCGGCGCGAGCCACTTCAGGTCGACCGACAGGCGCTGCTCTGTGCGGCCCCCCTCGCTGTACAGGATCGTCAACACCGGCTGGACTCTACCAAACGCAATCGGTTGTACACCAACGACCGCGCAGAACTACCTCACGCGCAAAAGCTAAACGCGTGCCAATATGCGCGCAGTCTTAGGATATGGCCGAGCCCTCTCTGAGCAGCGACACGCCAGCGTTCCGGATCGAGCCCGCCTCGACCCACGGCAAGCAGACCACACTGCGCCTGTACGGCCGCTTTCTGCTGCGCGACGGCGCGGCGATCTGGCAGCAATTCCTCGGTCATACCGAGAGCCTGCCGCGCGGCAACGCCTTGCTGATCGACATGAAGGCGGTCGAGCTGGTCGATGGCGGCGCGATGGCGCTGCTCGTGCACGCGCGCACCGACCTCGTCCAGCGCGGCGTGAGCTGCGAGTTCGTCGAGGCGGCGCCGCACGTCCAGGACATCATCCATCTCTACCGCGGCGACGTGCGCGTCGGTCGCCGGAAGCGGCGCAGGCCGCAAGGCACGCTCGATCAAATCGGCCTAGCCACCCGCGCGTTCCTGCTGGAGTTCAAGCTGGCTTTTGCCTTCTTGGGTCAGGGCATCTATTCGATGATCGGCGTGGTGCGCGACCCGCGCACCGCCAACTGGCGCGAGATCTTCCCCACCGCGGAGCGCGCCGGCGCCGACGCAGTGCCGATCGTCATGCTGATCAACTTTCTGGTCGGCTTGGTCATGGCGTTTCAATCGGCCCCGCAGCTGCAGCGTTTCGGCGCCAACATCTTCGTCGCCGACCTGATCGGCATCTCGATGACCCGCGAGCTGGGCCCACTGATGACCGCGATCGTGGTGTGCGGCCGTTCCGGCGCAGCTTTCGCCGCCGAGCTCGGCTCGATGAAGGTCAACGAAGAGATCGACGCGCTGCGCACGATGGGCTTTGGACCGATGCGCTACCTGGTGCTGCCGCGCACCGCCGCGCTGATGCTCACGATGCCGATGCTGACCTTGCTCGCCAACCTGCTGGGCATCCTCGGCGGGCTTTGTGTCGGCGTGTTTTCGCTGGACCTCACCGCCATGGCGTACTTCATCCAGCTCCAAAAGGCCGTGAAGGCCTGGGATCTGTACTCGGGCTTGATCAAAGCCTCCGCGTTCGGCCTCGCGATCGCGATGATCTCCTGCCAGCAGGGCCTCGCGACCACCGGCGGCGCCGAGGGCGTGGGGCGCCGTACCACGGCCGCAGTCGTGAGCACCCTCTTTACGTTGATCATAATCGACGCGATCTTCACGGTGTTCTTCCGGACGATCAAAACATGAGCCAGAAGCGCCCCAGCCGGTTCTCGCTGCCGCCCGTGCCCGCGCACGAGGTGCTCATCAAGGTCGAGAACCTGACGATCGGCTGGGATGACGTCGTGTTGCAGCGCGACGCGTCATTCGAGGTGGAGCGCGGCGAGATCTTCGCGATCCTCGGCGGCAGCGGCTGCGGCAAGTCGACGCTGATGCGCTACATGATCGGCCTCGAGACGCCCAAGAGCGGGACGATCGAGATCCAAGGCGTGAGCGGCACGCACGTCGGCACCTCGCGGCCGCCGTTCGGCGTGATGTTCCAGTCCGGCGCGCTGCTCGGCTCGATGACGGTGGGCGAAAACATCGCGCTGCCGCTCTCGCACTGGACCGACCTGCCGGCCGACGCGGTTTCTGCGATCGTGCAAGCCAAGCTGCGCCTCGTGGGCCTGCAGGGTACAGAAGACAAGATGCCCTCCGAGCTGTCCGGCGGCATGAAGAAGCGCGCCGCGATCGCCCGCGCCATGGCGCTCGAGCCGTCGCTGATCTTTCTCGACGAGCCGTCCGCCGGCCTCGATCCGGTGACCGCCGCGGAGCTCGACGAGCTGCTGATCGCGCTCAATGAAGGCTTGGGCATCACGCTCGTGGTCGTAACCCATGACCTCGACAGCATCTTCAACATCGCCAAGCGTTGCATCGTGCTCGACAAGGCTTCACAGAGCATCATTGCCCGCGGTGATCCGCGCGAGCTGCGCGTGTCGGATGCCGACCCGCGCGTTCACTCGTTCTTCAACCGCACATCGATGATCGATGCAGCACCACCCGATCGGCACTCGATGAGCGTGCCCCCGCCGGCTCCCCAATGACGCAACCTACCAATCACTGGAAGCTCGGGTTGTTCGTAGTCGTGAGCTTTCTGCTCGGCCTCGGCGCGCTGATGTACATCGGCGCCAAGGCGTTCGGCCGCGACGCGGTCACGTACAAGTCGTACTTCGACGAGTCCGTCACCGGCCTCGACATCGGCGCGATCGTCCGCTTTCGCGGCGTGACGCTCGGCACCGTGAGCAAAATCGACATCGCGCCGGACAAGCGCCACGTCGAGGTGAGCTACGGCATCAACTCCGAGTCGATGGCGAACGTGGGCATCGCGGCCAGCAACGGCGACGGTAGCGACAGCAAGATCCCGCCGGACCTGCGCGCCCAAATCAGCGCCCAAGGCCTGACCGGCCAGAAGTACATCCTGCTCGACTTCTTCGACCCTAAGGCGCATCCGGTGCCGAAGCTGCCGTTCTCGGTCCCGAACAACAACATCCCCGCCGCCAGCTCGCCGCTCAAGAACATCGAGGACTCGGTCGCGCGCGCGGTCGAGCGCGTGCCCGAGCTGACCGAGCAAATCGGACAGCTGCTCGCCACCACCAACCGCCTGGTCGAGAGCGTCCACCAGCGCCAGTTCCCCGAGCGCATCAACGAGACCTTCGACAACTTGAACGCGACGCTCGCCAACACCAACGAGCTGATCGACGCGCTCCATACCAAGGTCAACCAGGTCCCGGTGGCGGAGCTCTCCGCGGATGCGCGCACCGCGATCCAAAACGTGAACGTGACGATGACCAAGTTGCAAGGCGTGCTCGACCGCGTCGACGGCGACGAGGGTCTAGTCGCCAGCGTGCAGCGCGCGACCGATTCGGTGGGCGAGGCGGCGGGCAGCGCCCAGCTGATCGGCGATGATTTGTCCGGCACACTGCGCGAGGTGCGCGAGGCCGCAGGCTCGCTGCGCCAAGTGCTCGACGCGCTCGAACGCGACTCCGACATGCTCCTCAAAGGTCGAGCCGAGCTGAGCGAATGACCAAGATCTCCCTCTTATCTACCGTCCTGATTGCGCTCGCGCTTAGCGGCTGCGGTGCGCTGCTCGGCAAGGCCGAGCCGATGAACGTGCGCTACTTCGCGCCGGCGTTCGAAGCATTGCCGAACGCGGCAGGCTCCGTGCAAGCGTTGCCGCTGCGCTTGGGTCGCATCGAAGCCAGCGAGCACCTGCACGAGCGCATGGCCTATCGCACGTCCGAGCACGAGCTCGGCTACTACGAGGGCTTTCGCTGGACGGAGCAGCCCGACTCGTACTTTCGGCGCGCGCTGGGCCGCGAGCTGTTCGAAAAGCAGCGCTTCGCGCACGTCGTCGCCGGCATCGCGCCGACGCTCGAGGCCGAGCTGGTCGCATTCGAGGAGCTTCGCGAGCGCAAGGCGGTGCGCATCGAAGCGCGCGTGCTCGTGCACGACGGTCGGCGCGTGCTGCTCGAGCAGACCGTGCGCGTGGAAGAGTCGCGCGCGGACGACACGCCGGGCGCGGTCGCCGAAGCGCTGTCGCGCGCGTTGCAAAAGTGTGTTTCTCAGATCTCCACCGCGGCCGAGACTGCACTGTCCAACGCCGCGGTGCCGTCCGCTCCGACGAGTCGTTCTGCCTCAGCCGGCGCGTCCGTAACTCCAAGTTAACCTACGCAGACATGTAGGCCGGTGCGTCGCACCACAGTGCGTAGAAACCGTCTTGCGCGGAGCATTTCGTGCGCGCACGGTGCGACGAGATCCGGCGCGCGTGCTCGAATCCAAGGGGGAGGCGGGCGCGAGCGCCGGCACGTAGGGAGGCACTATGCCGACGACGGTAGAGCAGCTACTCGCGAACAAAGGGCATGAGTATTACTTCGTACGGCCCGAGGCATCGATTCAACAAGCGGTCGAGATGTACACCGAGCTCAACGTAGGCGCGTTGCTCGTCTGCGACGGCGACCGCTTGGTCGGCATCCTCTCCGAGCGCGACTGCGTGCGCCGCGTGATGGCCAAGGGCAAGGCGGCGGTCGAAACGAAGGTCAGCGAGGTCATGACCCACACCCCGATCTGTGTCTCCCCCGCCGAGACGATCGAGCAGTGCATGGCGATCATGACCGAGGCGCGCTGCCGTCACCTGCCGGTCGTCCGCTTCGCGAAGATCCAAGGCGTGATCAGCATGGGCGACGCCGTGCACGCGTTGCTGAGCGAAAAAGAGCATCTGATCGAGGATCTGTCGGGCTACATCGCCGGCTCGCCTTCCGTCCGACCACCTGTAAGCTGACCCTTTCGGGTCAGCACCACTTACCGGGGGAACGTCGCCGTTCCCCCGCCCCGCCGACAAAGCCGCCGGGGCCCCACCCCTTCACGAGGTTCGCTGCGCTCACGGCTGCGCTGCGCTCTCGCCCGTTCGGGCTTGCGTCGGGAGCGAGCGGCATACGAAAGTAGGCCGATGCGCGCGACTGTCTCTTTGCGCCTCGGGCCGGCGGCTCGGGCGCTGCTTTTCGCGGCTTGGGTCATGGTTGGTGGGCTCGGTGCCGGCAGCCTGGCGCTGGCCGAGCCGGTCGCCGGTGGAGCGCCCGAAGCCGGCACACCGCCACCCGTGGCCGCGATCAAGGTGCACGGCACGACCGTACTGACGATCGAGCACGGCCTGTCCGGCCGCTCGGCGGCGGAGCGCGCGAACGCCGCGAACAAGGCGCTCCAGACCGCGATCGACACCGAACAGAGCAGCGAGGTGCGCGTCGAGCGGCGGGGGGACCGCGCGACGCTCTGGGCGGGCAAGACGTTGCTGCTCGAGCTGTCGCTGACGGATGCCGGCGCCGCGCCGCTCGACCTGCACGCCACCCGCACCGCAGCCAAGCTGCGCGACGTCATCCGCGAGGAGCAACGGCGCAGCGACATCGCCGACACCGTGCTCTCGATTTCGCTGGTCGTGTTCTTCGCGATGATCGCGTTCTACGCGCTGCGCAAAGCCGGCGAGCTCGCGGACCGCGCGTACGGCTACCTGGCCGAGCACCCCGAGCGCGTGCCGGGCATCTCGTTTCAGTCGTTCGAGGTGGTCGGCCCCAAGGCGCTGCGCTCCGGCCTGCTCGCGCTGATCGCGCTCGGCCGCTACACCGCGCAGCTCGGCATCCTATACGTGTGGCTCGTGGTCGCGTTGTCGCGCTTCGAGGCCACGCGCCCGCTGACCGAGCGCCTGACCAGCTTCGCGATCACGCCGATCACGGAGCTGGCGGTGCGGCTGGCCGCGACCTTGCCGATCGGCCTGGTCGCGGTGGTGTTCGGCGTCATCGTCTACATCCTGGTCCGCTTCATCCGCTTGTTCTTCGCGAGCGTCGCCTCGGGCGAGACCAAGCTCGAGGGCCTGCCGCGCGATCTCGCGCCGGCCACCGGGTCGCTCGCTTCAATCGGCATCGTGATCGCCGCGCTCGCGATCGCCGGGCCGCTCGTCACCGGTGACGCGCAAGGCTCGCTGGCGCGCGTCGGCTCGATCGCGCTGCTCGCGATCGGCCTGGCCTCGACGCCGCTCCTGGCGAGCGCGTTCATCGGCGCCCGGCTCGTGTTCAGCCGGCGGCTGCCCAAGGGCGAGCACGTCGAGTTTCGCGGCCACATCGCCCGCGTGCGCGAGGTGACGCTGCTCGAGACGCGGCTGATGGACGACCACGGCGCCGAGCTGCGCGTGCCGCACCTGCTCGCGCTGGTCGCGCCGCTGCGCGTGCTCGGCCGCAAGCCGCGCGTCCGCGTCGAGCTGTGGATCGAGCCCAAGCTGCCGCCTGCGGAGCTGGTACAGTTCCTGACCTCGGCCGCGACCAGCGTGCACGACAGCACGCAGGGCACACCGCGCGTCGAGCTGATCGACATGCACCCGAGCGGCGGCCGTTATCGCGTCACGATCGCGCCGCAGGCCGAAAAGACCGAGAGCGACCTGCGCATCGTGCTGGTCTCGGCGCTGGCCGAGCAGCAGATCGCGCTCGCACCGCTCGGCGCCGTCGCGCCGGCCGCGCAGGTGTCATGACGCTACTTTTGGCGGTGCTGGCCATCGCGTACGTGGGCAGCATGCTCATGCAGGGCCGCGCGCTGCGCGGCGTAGGCTTGCCGTCCGGCACCGAGTGGGTGCTGCTCGGCTTTGCGCTCGGCTCGCACGCGCTCGCCGTCGTCGACCGCGACCTGCTCGCGGCGTTCGAGCCGGTGGCCGCAGTCGCGATCGGCTGGCAAGCGTTCGCGCTCGGCGCGCGCTTCGGCCGCCCGCGCGAGGAGCGCACCGAGACGCGCTCGCTGGTCTTCGGAATCGTGTTCAGCGTGCTCGCGTGCTCGCTGGTCACCGCCTGCACCTGGCTCGCGCTGACGCTCATCCCCACCCTCGAGCTGCTCGAGCGCATGCTGATCTCGATCGGCGCGGGCCTCGTGTCGAGCGAGCTCACCCGCCACGCGGTGACCTGGGTGGTCGAGCGCTACGCCGCGCGCGGGCCGCTCGCGAGCTTCGTCACCGGCGTCTCCGAGGGCAGCGCGATCGTGCCGCTGCTCGGCTGCGCGGTGCCGTTCGCGCTGGTCGCGCCGCCGATCGAGGTCGCGGTCCCGGTGTGGGGCTTCGCGCTGATGAGCTTGGGCCTCGGCGTCGTGCTGGCGCTGATGTGCGCCGCGCTGATCTCGCTCGAGGCCAGCGGTCCGCGCACCTGGGGCGTGCTGCTCGGCGCGGCGCTGCTCGGCACCGGCATCTCGTTTCGGTTCGGCATTTCGCCGCTCGCCGCGTTGTTCACGCTGGGCCTGTCGCTGGCCGCGCTGTCCAAGAAGAGCGCCGAGCTGCACGCGATGCTCGCGCGCACCGAGCACCCGGTGCGCCTGCCGATCCTGCTGCTGTGCGGCGCGCACATCAATCTCTATGTCGACCAGCGCTTCGCGCTCGTGATCGCAGCGGCCGTGGTCGCGCGCATCGTCGCCGCGAGCATGCTCGCCTGGCCGATCGGCCGCGCCAGCGGCTCGACCAAGCACGAGACGCACTCATTGATCCGGTCGCTGCTGCCCACCGGAGCAATCACCATGACCATCGGCCTGTCGTTCGCGCTGCGCTTCCCAGAGCGCGTCGGCGCGGTCGTGCTGCTGACCGCCGCCGCCCAGACGATCTTCGGTGAGCTGTTCGGTCCGCTCGCGCTGCGGCGCGCGCTCGACAGCGCGGGCGAGCTGCCCGCCGACTCGATCCCACCGCCCGGACCGCCGCCGCGACGCTCGCGTGAGAGCGTGCACGGCGATCGAGAATCCAGCTACGTGGAGGGCACGTGAGCCACGCAGCCACCGAGCCGCAGAACGGCAACGTCTGGCTGATGCACGCCGCGCGCCTGTTCGCGCTCGCGATCGTGCTCGGCCTCTTGTTCGTCGCCTCGCGCTTCACGCCCAGCTCGCAAGACGCGTTCAGCGTGATCTCGGGCGTGGGCCTGCTCCTGCTCGCCGGCATGTTGATGAGCGATCTGCTCGAGGTGATCGGCCTGCCGCACCTCACCGGCTATATCTTCGCCGGCATCCTGACCGGCCCGCACGTGCTGCACTTCGTCGACCACGCCACGGTCGAGACGCTGCAGCCGGTGAATACGCTGGCGCTCGCCTTGATCGCGCTGGCCGGCGGCGCAGAGCTCAAGATCGATCTACTCAAGCAAGGCTTTAGGGGGCTCGCCTGGGCCACCGGGCTGCACGGCACGATCGGCGTCGTAGCCATGACCGGCATATTTTTCGTCGCCGCGAGCTACATCCCGTTCACCCGCGAGCTCTCGAGCACGGCGCTGATCGCGGTCGCGATCCTGTGGGGCGTGCTCAGCACGTGCCGGAGCCCCTCGGCGACGCTGGGTATCCTCGCCCAGCTACGGCCATCGGGCCCGCTCAGCCGCTTCGCGCTCGCGTTCGTGATGGCCTCGGACGTCGTGATCGTGGTGATGATGACGCTCGCGCTCACGCTGGTGCGGCCGCTGGTCGAGCCCTCGGCGAGCGTGTCGCTGCACGACCTCGAGGTCCTGGGTCACGAGATCCTCGGCAGCCTGTCGCTCGGCACGACGCTCGGGCTCTTGCTCGCCACGTACCTTCGCCTGCTCGGCGGGCGCCTGCTCATTCCGCTGATCGCGATGGGCTTTGGCTTGAGCGAAGGCCTTCGCTACCTGCGCTTCGATCCGGTGCTCACGTTCTTGGTCGCCGGCTTCGTGGTCGAGAACCTGACCAAGCAAGGCCCGAAGCTGATGCACGCCGTCGAAGAGACCGGCGCCGTCGTCTACGTGGTGTTCTTCGCCACCGCGGGCGCGCACCTCGACGTGCCGCTGCTCAAGACGCTTTGGCCGGTCGCGCTGTTCCTAACCAGCAGCCGCGCGCTGATCACCTTTCTGACCCACCGCCTCGGTGCGCGACTCGCCAATGACGAGCCGATCGTTCAGAAATGGGGTTGGTCGCCGCTGGTATCGCAAGCCGGCCTCACCATCGGCATGGGCATGCTCGTGGCGCGCGCCTTCCCCAGCTTCGGTGAAGGCTTCCGCTCACTCACGATCGCGACCGTCGCGATCAACGAGATCGTCGGTCCGGTCCTGTTCAAGTTCGCGCTCGACCACACCGGCGAGACCGGCAAGGGCACGACCTCGCCGCTTGGACACTAGGCATCAGTCGCAGGGCGGTAATGGGGCACGCGGCTCGGCGGGATCTTGCGGCACGCGCAGATCGAGCGAGCCCTCGGGAGCGCAACGCTTTTCGATCAGCGCGCGCATTTGGCGAGCGCCCGGGCTCGGCGGCGGTTGCACGGTGACGGCCGGCGGCGCTGGCTTGGGCGCAGCGCGCTTGCGCTTCTTCGGCTGCGCCGCAGCGACCAGACCGCCGCCGACGAGCATCGCAACGCCGCCGCCCGCGATCAGCGCGGTCCGCGTCTCGAGCGTTTCCTCCTCGTAGTAGGGCGTGTCGTTCGGGCACAGGTCGCCGTCGTCCGGGTCGCAGTCAGGGTCGATCGCCATCATCACGACCAGCGCGCCGAGCCCGCCGATCGTCGCACCTGCGCTGCGCGTCGCGCCGGCGGTGCACGCGGCGAGCTGCCCGCACGCCAATGCCATCAGTCCGAAACGAATCCCCGACCACGCGCTTCTGTATCTCATCGTCCACAGATCCCCTCAGCCGGTGTATCTAAGCGACCACGCGTTCGCCGTCGATTATGGGAGCGCGCCGCTTGGCCGCCTCGCGAAGCGCATTCGCAAATCTCGCTACCAAAGGCCGCGCCCAAGTCGTCTTGCGCGCGACCAAAATCACCGGTCGGGTCAACCCCGGCGCCGGCATGCTCGCCACATCTGCACGCGCCGCGCCAAGCGCGCGCGCCAGCGGCCACGGCACGAGCGCCGGCCCGAGCCCGGCACGCGCGAGCTGCACGATCGCTGCGTACGACTGCAGCTCGCGCGCGACGGTCAGCCCCAAGCCGCGCGCCCGCAGCGCCTTGAGCTGCGGCTCGAGCGCGCGGTGCGTCCCTGAGCTGCGCTCGATCGACAGCACCGCCAGCTCCTGGGCTGCCCGCGCGCTCGCTCGCAGCACCGTGCGGCGCGGTAACCCGAGCACCACCATCTCCTCGTGCACGACGGGCTCCGCGGTCAGACCATCGCCGCGCTCCGCGTTGCCCGCGACCAGCGCCAGATGCAGCTCGCCACTGCGCAGCGCATCGAGCGCGACCGGACTGCGATGCGCGCGCAGCACCAGCTCGACATCTGGCTGAGCACGCAACACGTCGGCGAGCACCGCCGGCGCCCACGAGGTCAAGAGCGACTCCGAGACGCCGAGCACCAGCCGCCCGCGCTCCAGATGCTGCTCGCCGGCGAGCGTCGAGCGCAGCTCCGCGAGCAGCGGCTGCGCACGTCCGATCAGCTCGAGCGCCTTCGGGGTCAGCCGCACGCGCCGCCCTTCCCGCTCGATCAGCTTCGCGCCCAGCTCGTGCTCGAGCACGGCGATCCGCTTGCTCACCGCCGACTGCGTGACGCGCAAACGCGTCGCCACCCGCCCCATGGTCTGCAGCTCGCCCAAAAGCCCCAGCGTTTCCAGCGCGTCCAGCATATATGCCGGTAAGGCATAGATTGCTTTCCATCGAATCGCTAGTCCCGCGCGCTGCGCCAGCGCAGCTTCGAAGCATGGACCTCGCATTTTTATTACCTTGGGTGCTCGGCACCGCCGCGCTGTCGGCTGTCTTCGGGATGGCGGGCGGCATGGTGCTCTTGCTCGTGCTCACCTCACGCCTGCCGCTGGCCGACGCGATGGTGCTGCACGGCGCGTTGCAGCTCGTATCGAACGGCTCGCGCATGCTGATCTCTGCACGGCACGTGCGGCTCGACATCGTCAAGCGCTTCGCACTCGCCGCCGTGACCGCCGCGCTTGCGTGCGCGGGCCTCGTGCTGCTGTGGCCCGCCTTCCGCAGCGCACTGATCGACGTGCGCGTCGTGCTGATCGCGACCGGCGTGATCGCCTGTGCCGAGCCGCTGCTCGGCTCGACGCGCCTACGCATCCCGCAAGCGGACACGAAGCTCGGCGCGCTGACCTCGGGCGCGGTGGTTTCGGCGCTGCACCTCACCGCGGGTGCGACCGGACCCTTGCTCGACGTGTTCTTCGTCGACAGCGCGCTCGACCGCCACGCCAACGTCGCGACCAAGGCGGCCGTTCAATCCATCGGCCATACGCTCAAGATCGGGTACTTCGCGCTGCTCGCGGCGCTCGGCCTCGCGGGCACGCAAGGCGCCGTGCTCGAGCTCAGCTCAGGGCCAGCGTTCATGCTGCTGGCGCTCGCCACGGTCGCGGGCACGTGGCTCGGCCGACAAGCGCTCGACCGGCTGACCGACACCGGCTTCCGCCGCGGCACCCGCGCGCTCGTGTGCACGATCGGCATCGTCAGCCTCGCCCGCGGCTTTCTCGCGAGCTAGCTCTCGATCGTCGTCGCGTTAGCTGACTACTCGATCAACGCGGGCGGGAGCTCGTCGCGAATGAGCAGGCCGTAAAGCTCTTCCGCACCGGCATCGATCGGGATCGTGTCGGAGCCCTGCTCCCCGGTAAGCGCTCGATAGTCGGCGCGCAGCGCTCGCAGCAACGCGACGTCCTCTTCCGAATCGATCGTGAAGCCAGCCTCAGCGTCCAGTGGATAGCTTTCGAGGAACGTTTCGATATCGGCTTCGAGCGGCCAAGGTTGCCACATCGGATCGCGCTCCTGGAAATCGAGGTCTCGAACGACCGCGATTCGCAGCGCGCCGCCGACCGGCTCGGCTCGCGCCGACAGCTCCGTGATCACGGATTGAACGCGCGTCTGGAGACCGCGGATCGCTGCCGGCGTAATGCCGTCGTCGCAATTGCAGTAGCAGCTTACGTCGAGCTGATCGCCGCTCGCCTGCGTGGTGTCGGCATCGAAGCAAGACATCGGCGCGTACCGTCCCGGCGAAGCGGCGAGCTCGGGCAAACGGAGCGTCGCGCTCAGTCGTTCGGCTTCTTCCTGCGAGAGGTCTGCCGCGCGTAGGTCGCGCCAAGAGTCCTCACCGACCCAGGCCCGGCAGTCTTCATCGACGATCAGGAACATGCGTCCGAGCGGGCGCATGAATTCGGCATACATGCGCGAGAAGCCGCCGCCGCTGATCGTGAAGCGTGCCGCGCTGTCGGCGCACAGCTCGAAGCCAGGCTCTTGCTCTACTTCCGTGTCTGGTTTGGAGCTCGACGCACAACTACCAGCCGCGATCAGCACTGCCACGACGTTGATCGAGCGCCATGCCATGGATTCCATCATCGTCCTCGCTGCCTGCGCCTTGCGAGGCGCGCGATAAAGCCTAGCGCGATCCACCAAGCGGCTGCGCTGGACGTGCCTGTACCATGACCTGTGATGCGGCATCCGCAACCGGCGTCGCCGCCGTGGTCGTCGGTTACGCCGGGAACGCCGGCGTCGCCGGCCAGCGCCGCGTCAGGGTCCATGCCCGGCGTAGCTGCGTCCCTATCCTCGGCGCCATCGCAGTCTTCGCCGTCATCGATCACGGTGTCATCACAGCTCGCCACCACGCAAGCGATACGGCAGGCGTTCGGCGCGGTGTCGCTGTTGTCCGGACCGTCGTCGCATGCCTCGCCGTCGTCGAGCGCGCCGTCGCCGCAGCGCGCACGCTCACAGCTGGTGCGGCACGCGTCAGAGATCGTGTCGCTATTTCCCTCTCCGTCGTCGCATGCCTCGCCCATGTCGAGCACGCCGTCGCCGCAGCTCGCGTCTTCGCACGTGGTACGGCAGGCGTTCGCGATCGTGTCGCTGTTGCTCGCGCCGTCGTCGCACGCTTCGCCCATATCGCGCACGCCATCACCACAAGCTGGGTCCAGACACGCAGTGCGACACGCGTTCGGCTCGGTGTCGCTGTTGCTCTCGCCTTCGTCGCACTCTTCGGCCTGGTCGATCTCGCCGTTGCCGCAGAACGGGATCCAGCCGATGTCGTGGAGCATCGCCGGCGTGATGTCGAGGTCGTGCAGCGGGCGCGGCACGGTGATCGGCTCCATCAACAGGTTCGGGCGCGCGAGCGGCTCGACGTGAGCGAGGCTGCTCGTGGTCTCAGGGCGCGTGATGTTCAGCATCACCCGGCCTTCGTCGTCGGCGCCGAGCAGCGCGCTCTCGTCGATCGACAGCTCCACCATCACCGTGCCGGCGAGCGCGCCGTCGATCAGGCGGCCGAGGTCCGCAGTGCTGATCGCGATCACCGGAATGCCCACCGGCTCGGGCATCGGCTCGTCGAGCGGCATCACCGGCAGCTCCCAATCGGTCGCGCTCTCGACCAGCACGCCGATCGCGCCGTCGGCTTCGGCCAGCGCGGCCCAACCCGAGTGCGCGCACTCCCACGGCAACAGCACGACCCGGCCGTTCACGTTGGTCGGCGGGCACTGGCCGGTGGTGTCGGCGGCGAGCTCACCGCTCACGGTCGTCGCGACCGACCAGGCACCGTGCGTAGCGTCGGCATAGAAGCCGGAAAGCCCGGGCACTTGAGCACTGGTGACGCGCGGTAAGCCGCCGGTCAGCAACGTCGAGGCCTCGGCCAACGTGCGCGGGCCATCCCAAACCACCTTGCGCGCGTTGCCTTGCGACGTGAGCCGTTCGGCATCGGTCATGTCGTCCCAGTGCTTGCCGATGTCGATGTCGTAGACGCGCTTGAGGTACGCCGAGGGGACGCCCTCGATCAGCCCGCCGGTGGTCGAGTCGTGCAGTGACTGCATGCCGAGCCCGTGTGCAATCTCGTGCAGCGCGGTGTCGATCATATCGGTGTCGATGCCGGGATCGCCGTCGAGCCCGTAGTACCAAGCGATGCCGTCGAGGCAGGTGCGGCTGTCGACGTTCGAGTTGAACTGGATCGAGATGTCGGCTTCGCCCGGCTCCAGATCGGTGTTCTCGATCCGATCACCGAGCGCGGTCGGCACGACCACTTCAGCGCCCTCTTCATCGGTGACGAACTCGAGATACGTGGTGCCGCCGAGCGCGAGCGTGGTGGAGACACCATCGGCGCATTCGATCGGATCATACGTGGCCTCGATCCGGATCACGACGATGCTGTCCAACACTTCGCCCCACTGATCGGCCGCGTATTGCAGCGCTTGCAAGCGTTGCTCACCGAGCGTGGTGCCGGTGTTGCCGCCGACCGGTGCGACGGGCGTCGGGTCGTTGAAGCCTTCGTCCGGGCCGTCGGCGACGATGATCTCGAATTCAGCGAAGGCTGCCGCGTGGTGCGGCGCGGCCAGCACCCAACCGAGCGCGGCGAGCGCGCACACGCGGGCGCTGCGCTTCATGGCGTCGCTCCTTCGATGATCGCTCGCGCGGCCGCGAGGTTATCGACGCACGCCGTGGTCACCCGCCCGTCCGCGCCGACGCGCGCCAGCTGCGCTTGGCTGAAGCCACCGTTCACGCGCAAGCTGCGGCGCCCGTCGCTGCGGGTCACCGGCGTCAGGGTAGCCGGCGCTTGCGACAACCGCGGCGCGAGCCGCGCGAGCGCTGCCGATTGGGCGACCACCCGAGCCGGCTCGCCCTTTTCTTCAGCACACCCGAAAGCGCAGCTCAGCAGCAACCCCACGAGCAAGACCAAGCAAGACGCACGTCCGCGCATTCGCAACCCTCCATCTCGGGCGCACTAACCCAGCCCAAGCGCGCGACGCGTTGTGTCACGCGGAGATTCTGCTCGCCAGGTATGAGATCGATTATGAGATCTCAGGCAGCCCTAAATCCGGACTCTTGAGCGATCGCTTGCACGGCCGGCAACACCGCGTCGTACGCCGCGCCGTTGCAGGCGAAGATGCCGTGGGTGTTTGCGACGTTCTGCGTCGTGTAGTCGATCGGCCGGCCGAGCACGTCGCTGAACCGGCCGCCGGCGGCGTGCAGGATCGCGTCGGGTGCGCAGGCATCCCAGCGGCTCGATTTATCGGACAGGTGCACGTACAGGTCCGCGTTGCGCTCGGCGATGTGGCCGATCTTGAGGCCGACCGATCCGCTCGGCGCTTCTTGGGTGATGCCCAAGCGCGTCATCAGCGTCTCGATCTCTTTCGGACGATGCGAGCGCGACACCACCAGCTTGAGCTCCGCGACGTTAGCGATGCTCGAGACCTGCAGCGGCCGCGAGCGACCATCATGCTCGAGCGTCGCTTGCGTTTCGTTCAATCCGCCGACGACGCCGGTGTACAGCTTGTCGAGCGCCGGTTGGTATACGACGCCGAGCTGAGCGCGGCCGCCGATCGCGAGGCCGATCATGATCGAGAACTCGCCGTTCTGAGCGATGAACTCCTTGGTGCCATCGAGCGGATCGACGAACCAGCAGCGCTCCTTCTGCGCCGCGCCCGCGAGCGTCACGCTCTCTTCGGCCACGATGCCGTCGCTCGGAAAGAGCTCGGCGAGCCGTTCCACGATGAACGCGTTCGCGCGCTTGTCGGCTTCGGTCACTGGGTCCGACACGCCCTTCATCTCGACCTTCGCCGTGCCGTACAACTCGAGCACGATGCGCCCGGCTTCGCGCGCCAAGGACCGCGCCTCCTGAAGCTCTCGTTCCAGCATGGGCTGGACCGTACCCGCGATTCGGCGCGGGGGCAGGCTTTTTATCGCAACAAGATCGCCAGCGCGCCCCGGCCACCATGTGCAGAATGCGCCGTCGCGAACGCTTGGACGAGCGGGGCGGCACCGCCACGGGTGAGCGCGTCGCGCGTCACCGGGCCGAGCACCGACGTGCCGTCCTCGGAATGGCTGCCTTTGCCAACGATGATCAAGATTCGCCGCGCGCCGCGCTTGTGCTCGTGGCGCACGAAATCGTGCACGCGGGTCGCGGCTTCAGGCGCGTGGAAGCCGTGCAGATCGAGCGACGCGTCGGGGGCAAAGCTGCTGCTCTGCACGGCGGCGAGCAGCTTGCGCGAGGCACCTTGTCGCAGCGCTTGCACATAGCCGTCGCGCTCCAGCTGGATCTCGAAGCGCACGTCGCCGGCGATCAGAGCGCCCAGCCGCTCACGCGCCTCGCGATCCGCCGCCACTGCCACGGGATCGGCTGTGCGCGGCGCGGGCTTGGGGCCGACGCGATGCAGCACCGGGCTCTTGCGCTTGATCGGTCGCGCACCGCGGTACGCGTCGCCGAGCGCAGCGAGCTCGCCGGCCGTATAGGGCGAGCGCGGGCGCGGCGGTGGATCGGCGGGCGCCTTGGCAACGCTGGTGGCTGGAGCCGGCTTCGGCAGAGCTGGCTTGGCCGGACCCTGCTTGGCGACAGGCAGGTTCTTTTTCTTGTCCGGCAGCTTCTGGAGACCGGCCGTTCGCAGCGCCTCTTCGAGCTGGGAGCCGATCGGCCCGGGCGTGAGCGAGGCCTTTTCGGCGCTGGCGTTCTCCTGTGCAGCTTTCGTCTTGCGCTTCTTACGCATCTTCTCGGGAGAATAAGCTTTTCTGCGCCCGTTTCAGGCCTTGACGGTTCTTTGCCCCTCCGCTCAATTGCGCGGGCGTGTTTTCCATCGTGATCACCGAGCGCGGCGGCGCTCAACGCTTGCTCGAGGTCGACGCCGCCGAAGCGGGTATCGGCCGGCTCGAGGACAACGAGATCGTGCTGCCCCGCAGCAACGTGTCCAAGTACCATGCTCGGCTCGTGGTCAAAGACGACCGCTGCGTCATCGTCGACCTCAAGAGCACCAACGGTACCTACGTCAACGGCCGCAAGATCAGCGCGCCAATGGTCGTGGGGCCGACGGACAAGATCTACATCGGCGATTTCATCCTCTCGCTGCAGCAGAGCAGCAACGTGACCGGCGAGCGCCGGCTGCGCGGCGACAGCGGTGACGCCGACACCCGCAGCTTGCCCCACGAGCCGGCGCGGCCGTTTTCGCAGCGCCCGCCCGCGCCCGAGCCGATGCACGAGCCCGGCCTGGGCGCGCCCGCAGTGCCGCTCGAGAGCCTGGGCAAGCGCCCGCTGCCACCGCCGCGCGGCGGGCTGCCTCAGCCAATTCGCTCGCCTGCGCTCTCGCCCTTGCCGCCGCCGGCCGGCCCGACCCAGCTTCAGGGCGGCAGTGACGGCTACGTCGGGCCGACCATTCGACCGCAGGAGCCACCGCCCGACGAGCTGCCAGTTGAAGACGTCTCGTTCCAAGACGCCGAGCCGACCACCGGCGAGGTGCTGCGGCTCGACGACGACGCCGCGTCCTCCGCTGTCCGGTCGACGCCCTCGGCGCGACCGCCGCGCCAGGTCCAGCTGACCGGTCCGGCCGCGATCCCCGAGAGCTCGCCGCCGTACGTGCCGCCGGCGCAGACCTCGACCAGCTCGGGCAGGGTCCGCAGCCCGAGCATCCCGCCGCGCGTGCAAAACCCCGAGCAAGCCGGCGGCCCGGCGACCTCGCCGGCGGTGCTTTCACCTTCGGTTCGCCTGCAGGGCGCGCTCAGCACCTTAATGGAGCGGCTCGCCGGCCGCATGGACACCACAGCACCGCTCGAGCGCGCGTTCCCCTCCGAGCACCAGCGCACGCTGGACGGCTTGATGGACGAGCTCGGCCAAGACGGCGTGATCGGCCCAGACCTCGATCGGCGGTTCCTGACCCAGGCTGCGGTCAGCGAAGCGGTCGGCTTGGGCCCGCTCGATCGCCTGCTCAGCAACCGCGCGGTGCGCGAGGTCGTGGTCGACGGCCCGGCGCGCATCCTCGCGGATCTCGGCGGCGGTCTAAACGCCGTCTCGAGCTTCTTCTCCTCGAACGCCGCCGTGATCGTGGCCGGCCGCCGCCTGCTCGCGCGCGGCGGCAAGGACCTCACCAACGAAACGGTCCAGACCGCGCAGCTGCCCGACGGCTTGCAGGTCCAGATCCTCTTGCCGCCGCTGTCCCCGCACGGCGCGTTGCTCTCGGTGCGCTGCCCGCCGCGCGCACCGCAGCAAGCCGACGGCCTGGTCACCGAGGGCATGCTCTCGCTCGACATGCTCGCGCTGCTCCGCAAGGGCATGCAGAAGAAGCTGAACTTCCTGGTCGCCGGCCCGATGGGCACCGGCGTCAGCACGATGCTCGGCGCGCTCGGCTCGCTGTGCCCCGACCACGAACGCTTGCTCGCGCTGCAAGATGGTCCGTCGCTGCCGATCGATCATCTGCACGTCTTGCCGTTGCATCGCAGCGCGCTACCAGGCGACAGCTTCGCCGAGCTGCTGCGCATCGGCACCCGCTTGCGGCCCGACCGCGTGTTGGTCGACGACGTGCGCGGCGAGGACGCGCTCGCGATCTTGATGGGCGCCGCAGCCGCTCGCGGCATGCTCATCGGTATGCATGCCCCGAGCGCGATCGCCGCGCTCGAGCAGATCGAGATCTTGGCGCAGATCTCGCTCGGCGGCGCGCGCAGCTCGCTCGCCGCGCTGCTCGCGCAGGCCTTCCACATCCTCGTGCACGTGAGCATGGACGAAGGCGGCGCACGCCGGGTGGTCGCGATCGACGAGATCCGCGGCGCGCGCGACAACACGGTCGAGGTCACGCCCCTCTTCCGCTACGACCAGGGCTTCAAAGCCACCGAGAACAAACCGAGCTTTATATGAACGACCTCGATAGCCAAGTCTCAAAGGGTTGGACCCTCGAGCGCCACATCCTCGAAGAGCAGCGCGCGCACGCCGGCGCCACAGGTGAGTTCACGCGGCTGTTCCAGCAGATCGCGCTCGCCGGCAAGATCATCGGCAGCCGCGTCAACCAAGCGGGCCTGGCCGGCATCCTCGGCGTCACCGGCGAGACGAACGTCCAGGGCGAGACCGTCCAGAAGCTCGACATCTTCGCGAACAACACGCTCATCCACGTGCTCGAGGCCGGCGGGCAAGTCTGCTTGATGGCCAGCGAAGAGGTCGACAACCCGATCCCGATCCCGACCCAGTACCCGCGCGGCAAGTACATCCTGATGTTCGACCCGCTCGACGGCTCGAGCAACATCGACGTCAACATCTCGATCGGCACGATCTTCAGCGTGCACAAGCGCATCAGCGACAAGGATCCGGGCCTCTCGGATTGCCTTCAGGCTGGCTACAAGCAAGTCGCCGCCGGCTACGTGATCTACGGCTCGAGCACGATGTTCGTGTACACCACCGGCCAGCGCGTGCACGGCTTCACGCTCGACCCGAGCGTCGGCGAGTTCTTCCTCTCGCACCCCGATCTCCGCATCCCCGAGCGCGGCAGCATCTACTCGTGCAACGAGGGCAACCAAGCCAAGTGGGACCCGCGCGTGCGCGCTTGGATCGACCACTTGAAGACGCCCGACAAGGCGAGCGGTCGGCCATACAGCGGTCGTTATGTAGGCACCTTGGTCGGCGACTTTCACCGCACGCTGCTCAAGGGAGGCGTGTTCGCCTACCCGGCGGACAACAAGAACCCGAGCGGCAAGCTGCGGTTGTTGTACGAAGCATCACCGCTCGCCTTCGTCGCCAACGCCGCAGGCGGCGAAGCCTCGACCGGCAAAGAGCGCGTCCTCGACGTCGTGCCGACCGAGCTGCACCAGCGCGTCCCGCTGTACATCGGCAGCAAGCTCGACGTCGCGGACGCCGTGAAGATGATCAACGGCTGATTATCCGAGCATAGAGAGCAGCGAAAAAGGAACCGCCGGCCAAGCCGCGGCGTAAGCTCTTCTGGTGGACACGCAGACGGCACGAGACGTCGACGATGACTTCTTCGCGCGGCTGCCAGAGGTCACGCAGTTCGCGGAGGTCACGGGCCGCGCTTGCTATGCGAGCGCGCCGGCCAGCTGGCTGATCGTGATCACCGACGTGCGCGGCTCGACGCGCGCGATCGAAGAGGGCCGCTACCGCGACGTCAACGCGCTCGGCGTCTCCTCGATTATCGCGCTGTGCAACGCCATGCCCGAGCTCGACCTGCCGTACATGTTCGGCGGCGACGGCGCGACGCTGCTCGTACCGGGCTCACGTTTGCAACTGGTACAGAAGACTTTGCGCGGCGTGAAGCAGCTGGCGCGCGACGGCTTTGCGCTCGAGCTGCGCGCCGGTGTCGTGCCGCTCACCGACTTGGCGCGCGAAGGCCACGGCGCGCGCGTCGCCCGCTACCGCGTCAGCGCCCACGCGCGCCTTGCGATGTTCTCCGGCAGCGCGTTCTCGACGGCCGAGCGCTGGATCAAGGATCCGGCCCGCGGGCCACGCTACGAAGTCTCCACCGACGGCGACTCGGAGGCTTCGTTCGAGGGCTTCGAGTGCCGCTGGCAACCGGTGAAGAGCACACGCGGCGTGATCGCCAGCTTGCTGGTCACGGCGCTCGCGCCCGCCGAAGCCGAGCGCGTCAGCACCTACCGCGAGGTGCTCGGCGAGATCGAGCGCATCGCCAAGCCGAGCGACTCGCAGCCGGTGAAGGCCGAGAACCTGCGCTTCGCGGGCGTGCTCAGCGACTACAAGACGGAAGCTCGCGTGCGCTCGAAGAGCAGCCACGGAGAAGCGTTCGAAGCGGCGCGCAGCTTCGCGCGCAAGCAGACCCAGATCGGGCGCGCGCTGACGCTGCTCGGTAAGACCGCGGGCGGCTTCGACGGCCGGCGCTATCGCGACGAGCTGATCCAGAACACCGACTTCCGCAAGTTCGACGAGACGCTGCGCATGGTGCTCGACCTGTCGAGCGAAGAGCTCGCCAAGCTGCGCGCGTACTTGGAGAGCGAGCACGCGCGCAAGCGCCTCGCGTTCGGGATCCACGAGGCGCCGAGCGCGCTGATGACCTGTCTCGTGCGCTCGTACGAAGGCAATCACGTGCACTTCATCGACGGCGACGGCGGCGGCTATGCCCTGGCCGCCAAACAGATGAAGGCTCAAGTCGCTCAACTGTGAGGAAGAGCGCCTGGTGCACGAGTACCGAGCGCGTCTGAGAGCACGCGCACCAGCCCTCGAGCCGCCGAGCCGTCACGGTCCAAGCTTGGATTGTAGATCGTCAGCTCGAGACCGATCGCGCGGCCACTGTGGAGCGCGATTTGGAGCGCCGTTCGCAGCTCGTCCCAAGAGAGCCCGCCGCCAAGGCGATAGTCCACAGCGGGCATGACTGCGTCGTCCAGGCAGTCTGCGTCGACGTGGATGAAGAACCCTTCGAGCGGCGCTCGCGTGAGATGGCCGACCGCAGCTACAGCCGAGGCCTCGACGCCCAAGCGGCGAACCGCGTCGAGATCGAACGCGAGTAGCTCGGGCGGCAAAGGCTGGCTGCCGTACTTTGCTTGTTCTTCGGCGTCGCGAAAGCCAAACGCGACGGTGTCCTCGGCGCGCACGAGCGGCGCACGGCCCTCGATGTCGACGAGCTGCTTGGGTCCGTGGCCGGTTACAAAAGCGAGGTCCATCGATGCGGCCTCGCCGTTTGGGTTGACCTCAGGCTGATAGAAATCCGCATGGCCGTCGATGAATAGAAGGCCGAAGCGACCACGGCGCCTCAAAGCCAACATCGGCCCGAGCACGATCGAGCAATCACCGCCGAGCACCACGGGAAACTCACCGTTTGCGATCACCGCCTCCACCGCGTTCGCGAGCGCCGGCGTAAAAGCTGCGATCGCCTTTGCGTTCAGCGTCAACGTTTCAGGGTCGCGTTCGGTTTCGTATGGCAGTGTCGCCACGGCGCCTGCGCGCCGCGCATGCAAGCGGGACGCGAGCCCGTGATCGAGCAGAGCCGTAGCGAGCTTCTCCACCCCCGTCGGTTTGAGCCCCAAGATCGACGGCGCTTCGAGAATCGCGTAGCTGCGACTCGACGCGTAGTCGCCGACTATCCGTTCGATGTCCGCAGCGACCTCGGACAGATCTTCGTT
>Ga0193752_1000993_pt1 | contig 24921 bp, 8 predicted proteins | sample H1c1metaG_FD_144924 | JGI IMG/M metagenome (GOLD analysis project Ga0193752, IMG submission 144924) | Soil microbial communities from a riparian zone of the East river system, Colorado, United States - H1c1 | ecosystem: Environmental > Terrestrial > Soil > Riparian zone | place: USA: East River...
ATCGAGATGGATGCCGGCGTTGTTGACGATGCCGTGTATTGCGCCGGCTTTTACAGCGACCGCAGCCAGCGACTGTTTGACGCTGCCTTCGTCGGTGACGTCACACTGGGCGTTGACGAAACGCGGGGCCAGCGCGGCTGGCACATCAATTTCCGGCCCCGCGCCCTTGCGCGTGAGGCAGCCGACGCTATAGCCGCGCGACGCGAGTTCCAGCGCAATAGTGGCGCCGATGCCGCGGCTGGCGCCTGTGACCACAATCGTTTTCGCACCGCTCATTGCATTTCAATCCGCACGCTCACGCCTCATTTATCCTTGAACTGCGCTTTGCGTTTTTCAGCAAACGCAGACATGCCCTCAACAGCATCCTGCGTCTGAAACGCCAGTGTTGCCAAATCGGCTTCGATCTTCAGCCCTTCGTGCAAAGGCGTTTCGCCGGCACGCTTCACCGCGTCGCGCGCGAACTGCAGCACCGACAAACTGTAACCTGAAAACTCTCGCGCAAACGCCACGCCCGCAGTCACCGCGTCACCTTCGACCAAGCGGCTTACCAAACCGATGCGCAGGGCTTCTTCGGCATCCACCGTAAGCCCTGTCATCACCATCTCCAGCGCACGCGCTTCGCCTACCACACGCGGCAGGCGCTGCGTGCCGCCGTAACCGGGGATCAGGCCCAGTTTGATTTCGGGCGTGCCCATCTTGGCATTGCGCGTGGCTAAGCGGAAGGTACAAGCGAGTGCGAGTTCCATGCCGCCGCCGAAAGCGTAGCCATTGATCACAGCGACTGAGGGAATCGGCAAGGTATCGAGCTTGGCAAAAGTCGCCTGCCCGAATTCGCCACCCTGCTTCTGCGCCATCAAGCCTCGGCCCATCAATTCCTTGATATCCGCACCGGCGCAAAATGCTTTCGGTCCCGCGCCGGTGATGATCAGCGCGCGGGCGTCGCTCTTGGCAACTTCGTCAAACTTCGCGGCCAGATCGCCAATCAGCGCCATCGATAGCGCGTTCAGCGCATCGGGCCGGTTAATCGTAATCAGCGCGAATTCTTCGATTCTTGAGAGTTCTATGGCCATTTTGGTCTATCCAATCTTCGTTCCTGCTTTTCCCTCACCCCCACCCCTCCGCTCCGCTTCAAGTGTTCCCTTGTCCCGGAAGGCGAGGGGCTTTTTCACCCTTCTCCCTCCGGGAGAAGGGCCGGGGATGAGGGAGATTTTGAATGAGCGCGAATCACGCCTTCGCCGTCCACCGCACCGGCGCCGGTGTGATCCTGCCCGCCTTGGTCCACTCCACCAGCTCGCGTTTCAATATCTTGCCACTGGCGGTGAGCGGAAACGCCTCCATGCGAATAAAAAATTCCGGCATATCGTATTTGGAAAGACCGACATCGCTCAGGTGCGCCAACAGCTGGTCGGGATCGACATCGACATTCTCGCGCGGAATAATTGCCAGACACACGCGCTCGCCCAGCCGCTGATCCGCCACCGGATACGCCGCCGCCTTCAGTACCGCCGGATGTTTCAACGCCAAGTTCTCAATACGCGAGGGATGGATGTTGTGCCCGCCGCGAATAATCAGGTCCTTTTTGCGGCCGACGATTTGCAGATTGCCCTGTTCATCCATGCGCCCCAGGTCGCCGCTCATGAACCAGCCGCCGGCGTTGAACGAATTTTCCGTCGCGCTCTGGTTGTTGAAGTAGCCCAGCATCAACAGCGCGCCACGCGTGCCGATTTCGCCGATCTCGCCGGGCTTGGACTCGATGTCCGGATTCTCCTGGTCCCACAATCGGGTTTCGTAACCGTGGCACGCACGCCCGCAGGTCGTGGTGATGGCCTCCACGGAATCATCCGGCATGGTGTATTGATGCGAGCCGTTTTCGGTCATGCCGTAAATGTTTTGCGGCTTGATGCCGCGATCCAGAAACGCGCGCGCCGTTTCCGGCGGTATAGTCGAACCGGCCATGTAGAAAATATTGACCTTGCCCAGCGACTTCATGCCACGGCTGCGCGCATCGGCGAGAATATCGATCGCGTGCGTAGGCACACCCATCACATACGTCGCGCCGGTTTCCAGCAGCCAGTCGAGCGGCTTTACGCCAGGTTTGAGATCATGCAACACCACTTCAAATCCAGCGGCCAGGCCCTGCGCCAGCGCCACCGTGGCAATGTGATGCGACAGCGGACTGTGCGTGTACAGCACCGTATTCTCGTCGTGATGCCAGTCGCGCACCATCGCGCGGCCATTGGCAAGCAGCGTGTTATCGGAATGCAAAACACCTTTCGGCATACCGGTAGTACCGGAGGTAAATGCCAGATAGACAATCTTATCGGGATCGGTTTCAACCAGCGGTAACGAAAATACATCGGCTGTTGCGCCCAACGCAGGAAATGCAGCCGTATCCATGCGATACACACGCTTCAAAGCAGGAAGCGATTTCACGGTTTCGAAAATATCGACCTTGTTGGCATCCGCGCCATATCCCGGTTGCGCAAACAAGGCGGCGCTCTGAATGCGCTCGATTAGGGCGACGATATCACCCGCATTGTAATTCTGGTGCAACGACGGATTACACACATAACCATTGCGTGAACACGCCAGCGAGATCACCACCGCTTCGACGCGATTAGGCAGCCACACCGAGACGCGTTGCCCGCGCCTGAGGCCCGCAGTGTGCAGGTCGGCCGCCAGCGCATCCACCCACTGCAGCAGTTGCGTCCAGCTCAGCCGCAGCCGGCTGTCACGCAACGCATAAGCCTGCGGCCGCGCGCGCGCGTGCTGAGCGAGGCGCATGTACATCGTGTCATCGCGCCACCAGCCGGCATCGTAGTAGCGGCGTGCGGTTTTTGGATTATGGAGCGTGAGCAGCGTGGACATCAGAAAATCAATGCCCGAACTTGTCCGTATCCGGCTTGCGTTTTCCGCGGAACGACTCGCCCAGCTCCTTCGATTCATCCGTGTCCAGATACAAGCGCAGCAGCAGATCATGCGACACCCGCGCCAGCCCCGATACGCCGGTATGCCGCGCGGTAAACGCCGCTTTGAGCGAGGCCAATGCAAACGCGCCGCGGTCGGCAATCTCCAGCGCCATTTTTCGCGTTTCTTCTTTGAGTTTGTCGTCGGGCACGACCTTGTTGATCAAGCCAATTTCCAGCGCTTCTTTCGCTGACAGGCGTGGATTGGCGAACCACATTTCTTTCGCCTTTTTCTTGCCAACCAAATCTTCAAGGTACCAGGTGCCGTAGCCCGCGTCGAAGCTACCCATCATCGGCCCGACCTGGCGGAAAACCGCGCTCTCTTTCGCGATAGTGATATCGCACATCACTTGCAGCACTTGTCCGCCGCCAACGGCATAGCCGTTGACCATGGCGATCACCGGTTTTTGCAGGCGTTCAATGCTTTCGTAAATCTCCAGTGTGGGTAGCATGCCGGCGTAGAGCGTTCTGTCTTCAAGTCCATCTTTGCGTCCACCAATGCAGAAAAATTTATCGCCCGCACCGCTGATCACCAGCACGCGCGTGCGCGTTTCGCGGCGAATGTCGTTGATGCAGTCGCGAATCTCGTGACACATCTCGGCGGTGAACATATTGCCGTCGTCGGGACGATTTAACGTGAGCCAACCTATCGCTCCCTCTTCTTCGTAAGTTATTGTTTTAAAAGACATTTTTTATATCGCTTTCTGTGCCCTTAATTGCACAATCTTTTCTGCATCGTAACCCAGCAGGCCGCCCAGTACTGCATTGTTATGCTCGCCCAGTCGCGGCGGCGCGCTGCGGTAACTACGGTTGTTCTCATCAATCGCAATGCCCAAGCCGACTTGCGGTATGCGTTGCTCGCCGTTTCTCGCGGTATAAAAAAGCCCGCGCGCAATCAGCTCCGGATCGCTGGCGACTTCATCGGCGCTGTTCACCGGACCCGCGGGCACATTGTGGTCCACAAAAACGTTCAACCAATGTTCGCGCGTTTGCGTGCGCAACACGGCCTGGATCTTTTCGATAATTTCTGAGCGCACCGCGCAACGCTCCGCGTTGGTGGCATAACGCGAATCATCCGCCACGCCGGGCTGCCCTACCGCCTGCCAGAAACGTTTGAAAATGCCGTCGTTGCCGAGCCCCAGCGTGATCGGCCGGTCTTGGGTGTCGAAGGTTTGATACACGGAGATCACACTATCGCGCGCGCCGCTGCGCTGCGGCACGGTGCCGGAACCGAGATACGGCACAATGCGCGGCGACATGAAACGCGTCATGCTGTCGATCATGGCGATGTCGATTTTGTGACCGCTGCCGGTACGCTGGCGGTCAAACAGTGCGGCCAAAGTCGCATACGCTGCATCCATGCCGGCAATCAAATCCGCAGCGGGTGTGCCGATTTTTTGCGGCGGACTGTCGGCTTCGCCAGTGAGATCCATCACGCTGCTGTAGCCCTCGGCGATCAGATCGTAGCACGGAAAATCCTTGCGCGCGCCGTTGAGGCCAAAGCCGGAGAGCGACACATGCACGATGTCGGCGCGCGCAGCCGATAGCACCGCGTGATCGACGCCCAGTTTCTTCTGCACACGATCGGTAAGATTGACAATCACCACATCCGCCTTGCGTACCAGATCGTGCAGCACGGTGCGACCCGCGTCCGCCGTGTAATCGAGCGTCACGCTTTGCTTGTTGCGATTGACACTCAGAAACCACAACGACTCGCCATCGAGCCAGGGCGGCCCCCAGGCGCGGCAATCGTCACCCTTGCCGGGGCGTTCGATCTTGATAACGTCGGCGCCCATATCGCCGAGCAGCATGGCCGTATAGGGGCCGGCTATCGATGTGGTGAGATCGAGCACGGTGATGCCGTTGAGCAACGCAAGCGGCGCGCCGGCGGGCGGCAATGGCAGAGATTCCAGTGGCAACATGAGCGAAGCAGGCAATAATCGAGAGGGTGGTAATGGAAAACACAGGGCAATACCAGAGGTTACTTCTGTAACTGTTCTGGCGGCTATTACCCTTCTAAAAACTCGAGTCGCTTGAAATTATGGCACACGTGCGGCGCTTTAAGGTGTAACACCATGATGCACGGCCTCGAAACTGTTCTGGCCATGCTCTTGAATAGCACCAGGATCACCGGCGCCCGCTGAGCACCTCCACAGCGAGGCACGTCCACATCGTTACATCGCGCCCGGGCTTTCTGGCGGATTCGTGGGAGCGCGCAAAGCGTGTTTGTAGTCGTGACGCGTCCTCGTTGTAGTTCGGAGCGCAGCGGTTTTCGCCCGCATACCTTGGATTCACTGGAGGCAAAATACCCGATTGACGAGTTGGGCAAGACTATCGCAAAAAATCATTTAAAAATAGTTAGTTAGGGATTTCTTTTTTGTGTAGTATTTGTGTCTTGATATCTTCCTCAACCGAAGAGATGCAAAACACAAGCGCATGATTCACCTCCCGCTGGAGAAGTCTATGCCCAGATTGACCAGATTGTGGAAATATTACGCGTCGAAGACAGCGCCAACAACGAGGAATCCATACTAAGATCGTACGCGACAAGCACCGTGCCAATTACATACACGTCTTGCATGACGAAATGTGGAAGCACTAGAACTACCAAGTTGCAACGGCCGTTATGAAGGCATTGACTTGACCAAGAGCGAGGTATGCAACGTAATGGAGACCTACGACCTTTGCGTTTACAGTTACGTCGTCAAGCTGATGAAGTTCGAGCAGATCAATGAATCAGTGCGCCAAGCCAGTACAGACTGGCGGCGGCTCAATCCGTCCCCTGTTTCCATTCGCGGCATCACATAAAGCTACGCTGGCTAACGTGCCTCACCACCTTAACGTTCTCCTCGTCGAAGATAACACCGACGACGTCGAGATCCTTTTGACCCAGTTGCGCGATGCGGGCTACGACCCGCGGGAACAAGTCGTGGCGACTAAAGCGGACTACCTGGCCGCGCTCAACCCTGAACTGGATGTGATCTTGAGCGATTACCGGTTGCCGTGCTTCAGCGCCACGGAGGCGCTTGAACTGCTCAAGGCGTGCGGCATGGATATTCCGTTCGTGTTGGTCTCCGAAACCGTCGGCGAAGCGTTGGCGACCCAGCTTGTACGGGACGGCGCCGCAGACTATTTATTCAAGGACAGACCGGCACGACTAGGCACTGCCGTGTCGCACGCAGTTCAGCAAAAGCATCAGCGCGCGCGCGAAAAGCGCGCGCTGGAAGAACTGCGGCGGCTGGCGACGATCGTCGAATCGTCGGAGGACGCGATCATCAGCACTTCAACGCACGGCAGGATCGTAAACTGGAATCAGGGCGCAGAACGCATGTTCGGCTATGCCATGGCCGAGGCCATTGGCAGTGAAGTGCTGATGCTGGTCCCGCCGGTCGAACGGAATCAAATGCGCTCGAACTTCGACCGCCTGAGGCAAGGTCATCGGGTGCAGCCGTTTGAAACGACACGGCTGCACAAAGATGGCACGGAAATTCATGTGTCTGTTTTGGCATCACCGATCAAGGATCAGACGGGAGAAATAATCGGCATAGCGACCGCTATACGCGACGTCGGCGCATTGAGGGCGGCCCATGAAGCTTTGCGGCGCAAATCGTTGCTGACGCAAATGCTGGCGGCCACCGCGGCTGCGGCCAACGCATCAGAAAGCCCCGTGGAAGCCCTTCAGTCCTGCCTCTCAAACATCTGCGCGTACGGCGACTGGACCATCGGCCATGTCGTTACTTTCGGCGTGGAAGGGCTCGGACGGCCGGTGCATTCCCTGTGGGACACGGCAGATCGCGCGCGCTTCGAAAGCTTTATCGCGCAAGCCAACCGAATGGACTATGCCGATTCTCGCGAACAGTTTTTGGGACCTATGCTTGCTACCCGGCAACCGCTGTGGATAGCGGACATTCAAACCCTGCACCTTGTCGGACGCACCGCGGCCCTGATACCGCTGGGTATCCGTTGCGCATTTGGCATGCCCGTGGTGGTGGACGGGACAGTGGTGGCGCTAATTGAGGTTTTCTCCGAGCAGGTGCGCCCCCGCGACGATATCCTGATGGGCGCGGTGCCGGGCCTGGCGGCACAGTTAGCCCAAGTGATCCGGCGTCAGCGCGCCATCGATGCGTTACGCGCCAGTCAGGAAAAACTCGACGGCATCCTCGGCAGGCTCCAGGAAGTAGTATGGTCGATTGATCCGCGCAACGGAGCAATCCTGTACGTCAATGCCGCCGTGGAGCCGGTTACCCGACAACCGGCCGCTTATTTTATGGCCGGGGCGCGCCGCTGGCGGCGCATGGTCCACCGTGACGACCGCAAGAAGCTGCAAGGGTTCGTACGCAGGCTGATGCGGGAAGGCACGCTGCACGACGAGTTCAGAATCGTGCGCGGTGACGGCGAAGTGCGCACCCTGGAAGCGCGGGCGCGGCGCAACGACAAAGAGGGTACCGAACGCATCGACGGCATCGTTAGCGATATCACAGAACACGTGCGCGCCGCCGCCCTTCAGCAACAGCATTATGCATTGGCGCGTTTGCAGGCCTTGCTCGCCGCGGCGGCAAATGGTGCCGGCACGGTGGAAGAAGCGCTGCAAGCGTCGCTCGATGTGATTTGCGAACAGGGCGATTGGCAACTGGCCCACATGGCGCTGTTCGCGCCGGATATGGCCGTCAAGCGCAGCATCACCACCGCCTCGTTGTGGAGCGTCGACGATTCCGCGCGTTACACGGCGTTTATCGGGCTATCCAACGATTTGGACTATACGACGTCCAACCGTATCGCGGACAGGATAATCACTGGCAAAGTGCCCGTTTGGATCGAAAATATGCAGGCGATGAAGCCGCTCCATCGCCTCGCGGTCGAGGCCGGATTGAATTGCGTATTCGCATTTCCCGTCGTGGTACAGGATGACGTAGCCGCTATCATCGAACTTTATGCCGACAACGCGCGGCCTGCGGACCGGTTTCTGATTGACAATATCGAGAATGTTTCGATGCTGTTGGCGCGCGTCATCGAGCGGGCGCGTACCAGCGAAGTGCATGACCGGCTGGCGGCAATCGTCGAGTCTTCACAGGACGCGATTGTGAGTTCAGCACCCGACGGAACGATTCTGACATGGAACCCCGGCGCCGAAAGAATGTTTGGCTATACGGAAACCGACATCATCGGCCAAAACCTGACCGTGCTGGTGCCCGAGGAACTGCGTGAGGAAATGCAGCAGCGCAGGGGCCGCTATTTGGCCGGTATCGGCTACGAACCGATCGAAACCGAGTGTCTGACGAAAGATAAACACAGACTCCCGGTCTCGGTAAACATTTCACCCATTAAGGACGGAACGGGTAAAGTGATCGGCGTCGCCACGATCTACCGCAACATCACCGAGCGCGTGCAGGCCGAGGAACTGCAGCGCAATCAACATGGACTGACGCAGTTGCATGCCGCGCTTGGCGCCGCGGTGAATGAGGCTGTCGACGTGACTGCGGCATTCAAGGCCTCACTCGATCTTATCAGCCGCCACGGCAGTTGGCGGCTTGGGCATATGGCCATCTTCGCTTCAGGAACGCCCAACAATTACAACGCCAGTAGTTCGTTGTGGCGGATTGACGATAATGACCGCACCCACTTCGCGGCGTTCATCACGATGTGCGAGCGCTATGACTACACGTCGGGTAAACGCTTTGTGGGTAAGGCGATTGTGGAGAAAGTTCCGGTGTGGATCGAAGACCTCGCCACAGCCGGGCTCGGTCATCGTAGCAGCGTCGCGATTGCCGCAGGGTTGCGTTGCGCGTTCGCATTTCCGGTGATCGTACAAAACGATGTGGCGGCCGTGCTCGAGTTTTACAGTGACGAGGCGCGCCCGGCTGATCAACTGCTGCTTGGAAATATTATGAATATTACCGCCCAATTGGGGCGGGCCATCGAGCGCGCTCGTGCCGGTGAAGTTCACGCGCGGCTTGCGGCGATCGTCGAGAACTCCGACGACGCCATTATCGGCCGCGCGTTCGACGGCACCATTACCTCGTGGAACGCCGGCGCGGAAAAACTCTTTGGCTACACTGCCGCGGAAACAGTCGGCCAGCGCACGCTGCGCTTGACCCCGCCCGAGTTGCGCCACGAAACCGTGCGGAGCCGGGAGATGATTAGCCGGGGATTGCACGTGCCGGCGTTCGAGACCGTCCGCGTGACCAAGGATGGACGCCAACTCCACTTGCAGATAACCATGTCGCCCACCAAGGACGGCAGCGGCAACGTCATCGGCATGTCGTCTATATGCCGGGATATCGGTGAGCGTGTGCGTATCGAGGAGCGCCAGCGCAAACAATATAAGTTGGCGCAGTTGCAGACCGCTCTCACCCAGGTGGCAAACGAAGCCGTTACCGCAGAAGCGGCACTTCAGACTTCACTCCGATTGATACGCAACCACGGCGGTTGGACGCTTGGTCACTTAACAACCTATGCACAGCGTCAAGGTCTACGCACCGTCGTTAGTTCATTTTGGCAAACCGAAGAAACCGAAGATACTGCGCGCTTCACTGCACTTATTGAGCGCTCCGAAGAGTTCGTCGGGGCTGACAGAAAGCAATTCAGGCACAAGGTGCTTCACGAGAAAATCCCGATATGGCTCGAGGATCTGGCGACAGTTCCGAAAAGCCGCCGCATCACCATTGCCCTCGATCTCGGTCTGCGCCGCGCGTTTGCATTTCCGGTTGTAGTGCAGGATGAGGCGGCGGCATTGCTCGAGTTCTATGCCGAAGACGCGCGCGTTGCCGATACTTTATTGATCGAGAATATCGGCCAGATCGCAGCACAATTGGCACGCGTCATCGAACGCTCGCGCGCAACCGAAGTGCAAAGCCGGCTGGCCGCGATCGTCGAGTCGTCGCAGGATGGAATTGTGAGCTCAAGCCTTGACGGCACTATCCTGACCTGGAATCCCGGTGCCGAAAAAATCTTCGGTTATGCGAACGACGAAGTTATCGGGCAGAATTTGAGTTTGGTGGTGCCCGATGGTCTGCAGCAGGAGATCGAGCAGCAACAGCGAGTCCTTTTGGCGGATGACGACCTTGATCCTTTCGAATCCGAGCGCCTGACCAAAGACAATCGCAGGGTTGCGATGTCGGTGAACGTGTCCAACCTCAAAGACGAGACGGGTACAGTTATCGGTTTTGCCACGACCTACCGTGACATTACCGAACGCAAACATCAGGACCAGAAGATTGAAAAGCTATCCCGGATGCGCGCGGTTTCGAGTGCAGTCAACGCCGCCATCGTCCGTTTCCAGAACCAGGGGGAATTGCTGCAAGAAGTTTGCCGTATCGCAGTGGAGTACGGCGGCTTCGGCATCGCCTGGATCGGACTGCTGGACTTGGAGACCCTGGACATCATCCCCGCGGCCTGTGCCGGCGCGGGCGCCGAGTCGTTGATGGCGACCAGCCGCAATAGCGCGCGCGCCGACGCGCCGCTGGGACAGAGCATTTTGGGTAGCGCCATACGGGCCAAGCGTCCGCTGTTCAGCAATGACCTCGCTGCTGAAACCTCGCCGGGGAGCGCCCGCCGCCAGGAAGCCCTGCGACGCGGCTATTGCTCGTACATCTCACTACCGCTGTTGGTGGCGGACAAAGCAGTGGGCGGTTTGTCGCTATTCACCAAGGAGCACAATTTCTTCGACGACGAAGAAATTAAGGTGTTGACGGAACTCGCCGGCAACGTCTCGTTCGCATTAGACTTATTGAAAAAGGGGGAGGCACTCAAGGAAAGCGAGAAAAAACTCGACGACATCCTCGGTACCTTGCAAGAGGTGGTGTGGTCCATGGATGCGCGGAGCGGGCGAATTCTGTACATCAATACCGCCGTCGAACGGGTTACCGGACGGACGGACGGTTATTTTGCAGGACAGGCTCGCGCGTGGCGAAGCATGGTGCACCGCGATGATCGCCCGTACATTTTCGCCGGCATACGCCGGTTGTTTCGGGAGAACAGTCAGCGCCAGGAGTTCAGAATCGCGCTTGCCAGCGGCGAGGTGCGCACGGTGCAATCCAACGCGCGGGTACGGCGCGACGAATTGGGAAACGCGGTGCGCGTCGATGGCACCGTTACCGATATCACTGCGCGCGTGCGCGCCGAGGAACTCCAGCACAGGCATTACGTGCTGGCACAACTGCAAGCCGCAATCGCCAAGCTCGCGAACGAAGCGGTCGCCCCTGAAAAAGTGCTTCAGACTTCGCTCAGACTGATCAGCGATTACGGGGGCTGGCTGATCGGGCACCTGACCACGTTTAAACCGGGCTCTGGTCTGCTCAGTATCATCACCTCGACGTGGGAGACCGAGGATCGCGTGCGCTTCGTGCCACTGCTCAAACTAACTGATAATTTTACCGGCCGATCACACCGGCAATTCCGCTACAAGGCAGCTTGCGAAAAAGTGCCGGTGTGGATCGAAGATATTGCATCCCTGCCACCGGGCCGGCGTACCAGCCTTGCCCTCGATCTGGGCTTGCGCTGCGCATTCGCCTTTCCTGTCGTGGTGCAAAACGAAACGGCGGCATTGCTCGAGTTTTACGCAGAAGATGTCCGTCCTATCGACACTTTGTTGATTGGAAACATCAGCCAGATCGGGGCGCAATTGGCGCGGGTCATCGAGCGCGCCCGTGCCAGCGAGGTCCATACCCGGTTCACGGCGATCGTCGAGTCGTCGCAGGACGGGATTGTGAGTTCAACACCCGACGGAACCATCCTGACCTGGAATCCCGGTGCAGAAAAAATGTTTGGCTATGCGAGCACGGAGATTGTCGGCCGGAAATTGAGCACGCTCGTACCCGAAGATCTGCGTGAAGAGATACGGCAGCGCCGGCAGCGTTATTTGGACAGCGGCAGTTTCGACCCTTATGAATCCGAGCGCCTGACGAAAGACCATCGCAGGTTCGCGGTGTCGGTAAACGCCTCACCGCTTAAAGACGTTACCAATAAGGTCATCGGCATTGCCACGATCTACCGGGACATCACGGAGCGCAAGAAAGCAGAGGCCAAGCTGCTTCAACTCAACGAGGAACTGGAGGAAAAAGTCGCCGCGCGCACGGTCGCTTTGGATCGTGCCCGCACCGATGCCGAAGAAGCTAACCGCGCCAAATCAATGTTCCTGGCCACCATGAGCCACGAGATTCGCACGCCCATGAATGGTGTAGTGGGCATGATCGACGTACTGCACCAGACCAGTCTGCGGGGCGATCAGGTGGAAATGGTCAATCTGATTCGCGAATCGGCGTTTTCCCTGCTCGGCATCATCAACGATATTCTTGATTTTTCCAAGATCGAGGCCGGCAAGCTGGACATCGAGCGCGAGGTGGTTGCTTTGGCGGACGTGGTGGAGGGTGTCGGCAATCTGCTGGACAGTCTGGCCGAGAAAAAACAGGTTATATTGGCGCTGTTCACCGATCCAGCTATTCCGGCGGCGGTCATGGGCGATACACTGCGTCTGCGCCAGGTGCTGCTCAATCTGGTCAACAATGCGATCAAATTCTCCAGCGGCGAGTCGCGCGCCGGCCGCGTATCCATCCGAGCACTGCTGATTGAACTTGGCGCGGAGCAGGCGCTTGTGGAGTTCCGGATCGCCGATAATGGCGTGGGCATGGATGATGATACGCTGGCGCGGCTGTTCACGGCGTTCACACAGGCCGACGCATCCACCACCCGGCGTTTCGGCGGAACCGGGCTGGGGTTGGTTATTGCCAACAATTTGGTAGAACTGATGGGCGGTGAGATCACGGTGCAAAGCGCGCCAGGCGAGGGGGCTACATTCAAGGTGCGCTTGATGTTTGATCTATTGCCGAACAGCAGCGGTGAGGCTGTCGTGGAATCGCCCGTCGCGGGACTTGCGTGCATCGTGGTGGGCGACCACGGGGGGTTAGCCGACGATCTCGCGGTCTACCTTCAACATGCACAGGCCTTGGTAGAGCGGGCGCCGACGCTGGAAATCGCGAAGCGGCAGAGCGCGGATGGTAACGGCCTGTCGGTGTGGATCGTCGATGCCGGTGACCGTCAACCACCTGTGGGACAATTGCACGCAGCCGTGCGGGGCCAAGTCAAGCAGGACATTCGCTTCGTGTGTGTGCTCGCTGAACGCGGCAAGCGGCGCCGGCCGCGCGTGGTAGCACCCGATCTGATCACGATAGACGGTAATTCCCTCGGCCGCAGGACGTTATTGCGGGCGGTGGCTGCCGCTGCCGGACGGGCATCGCTGGAGATTGAAGGCCGCACACCCGTCCACGACGCGGTAGTATCGGCCATGCCTTCGCGCGACGATGTTTTGCGCGACGGCAGGTTAATCCTGATTGCCGAAGACAATGAAACCAACCAGAAAGTCATTATCCGGCAGCTCGCCCTGCTGGGCTATGTGGCCGATGTCGCCGGCGATGGCCTAGAAGCGCTGGACCGCTGGCGTGGCGGGGAGTACGCGCTGCTGCTCACCGATCTGCATATGCCGAGGATGGACGGCTATGAGTTGACACAGACCATACGCAACGAAGAAAAGCGCGGGCACAGAATTCCGATTATCGCCTTGACCGCCAACGTGCTCAAGGGTGAAGCCGACCGCTGCCGCGCCGTGGGCATGGACGCTTACCAAAGCAAACCGATGCCGCTGGCGGATCTGAAAACCATGCTGGATCAGTGGATGCCCGCTGCCCGCACTGCATTGATGACAAGCGCGCTTCCCGATTCGTCGAATGCCGCAGTCGCGCAAGCCCCGGCGCGCAAGCCCGTGGATGTTAGCGTGCTCAAGGCGCTGGTGGGCGACAGTCCGGATATCGTTCGCGAGTTTCTGCTGGATTTCAATGGCAGTGCAACGAAGATCGCGCAGGAACTACGCGCGGCTTACGCGGCACAGCACACAACGGACGCGGCGGCGGCAGCTCACAAACTGAAGTCTTCGGCCTTCTCCGTTGGCGCGCTGGCGCTGGGCGAATTGTGCGCGGCCATTGAACTCGAGGTCAAGAGTGGCGGTATAGACGCACTTACCGCGCTGCTGCCTCGTTTTGAAGCAGAAATGGCGGCAGTAAAAATCTATCTGGATAACGTGTAAAATTTCGGGGATACTTCGGAACTAACCATGGCTGATAAATCTGCAATAAAGATTTTAGTGGTGGATGATGACCCCTTCATCCTGAAGTTGCATGCGCGCACGCTAACCAATCTGGGATACACCTCGGTGACCATCAGCGAAGGTGCCGTGCGCGCGCTGGAGTTGATGGACTATGCAGACGCGCCCCCGGATCTGATTTTGCTCGATCTGAACATGCCGGGCATGGACGGCGTCGAATTCATGCGCTACCTGGTCAAACGCGAATACCCGGGCAGCCTCATCCTGCTCAGCGGTGAGGATGAGCGCGTGCTGCAGGCGGCCGAGAAACTGGTGCATGCGCACCAGATCACGATGCTCGGTCATATGCGCAAACCGGTTAAGCAAGAGGGGCTGGAAACGCTTCTGCAAAAATGGCGGCCCGTGGCTCAAGGCCGCGCGGTGTCGGAAAAGAAAGTCTATACGGCCGAGGATGTACGCATCGCCATCGCCGGCGGTGAGTTAGTCAGCTATTTTCAGCCCATGGTGTCGCTGGTCACCGGTCATGTGGTCGGCGTGGAATCGTTGGTACGCTGGCGCCATCCGGTAGATGGCCTGGTGTTTCCCGACCAGTTCATCGGCATCGCGGAAGAGAACGGCTTGATACGCGATCTCACGCGTGTGGTTATCGATGCCTCAATGGCGCAGGCCAGCATCTGGAAGTCGTCGTCGGGGCTCGCGCTGCATTTGGCCATCAACGTGTCGATGGACGATCTCGCATCGCTGGAGTTCGCCGATTACGTCGCCGGACAAGCCGCCTTTGTAGGCGTGGCGCCGCAGGACGTCACGCTGGAAGTAACCGAAAGCCGCTTGATGCACGATCAGAAAGTTTCGCTTGAAGTACTGACACGGCTGCGCCTCAAGCGCTTCCGGGTGTCGATCGACGATTTTGGAACGGGGCACTCTTCACTTGCGCAATTGCGAGACGTTCCGTTTGACGAACTGAAGATCGATCGCGGTTTCGTGCATAACGCGTGGAATGACGAAACCGTACGCGCCATCTTCGATACCAGCGTTATTCTCGCCAAGCAATTGGACATGACCATCGTCACCGAAGGTGTCGAAGACCGCGCCGACTGGGATTTTGTACGCCGCTCGAAATGCGATATCGCCCAAGGATATTTTATTGCCAAGCCGATGCCCGCCGAACAGGTGCACGACTGGATCGATGACTGGGAAGAACGTAATTTGATTAGCTCGTAATCGACAGTAGCTTCGCCACGCTTTTAATGGCGTACTTAAAAAAATACCTTATAAATCAAATACTTACAATAATACTGTCACGGCAATAAAACCGTCGAGCCGGTAGTCTTGCGCCCTTCCAGATCGCGATGCGCTTGCGCCGCTTCACGCAGCGGATAGGTTTGATTGATGGCAATTTTAACCGCGCCTTTTTTCACCACCGAGAACAACTCTCGCGCAGCGGCTTCGAGGTCTTCGCGCGTTGCCGTGTAGTTCCCCAGCGTAGGACGCGTTAAAAACAGCGACCCTTTTTGCGCCAAGATACCGATGTTCACCGGCGGCACCGCGCCGGACGCATTGCCGAAACTCGCCATCACGCCCAGCGGCGCCAGGCAGTCCAGTGAATCCATGAACGTCTCTTTGCCGATGCCGTCATACACCACCGGCACGCCTTTGCCCTTGGTGATTTCGCGCACCCGTTGCGAGATTTTTTCATTGCCGGCGACAATGACGTGTTTGCATCCGGCTTTTTTCGCGATGGGCGCCTTGGCGTCGCTGCCCACCGTGCCGATCACTGTCGCACCCAGATACTTGCCCCACTGGCACAAAATCTGTCCCACGCCACCCGCCGCTGCGTGCACCAGGATGATGTCGCCTTTTTTAACTTTGAACGTGCGGCGCAGCAAATACCACGCGGTCATGCCTTTCAGCATCATCGCGGCGGCCGTGTTATCGCTGACGCCGGCAGGAATTTTCACCAGCCGCGTCACCGGGCGCAGCAGCACTTCGGCATAGGCGCCGATGGGCTGCGCGTACGCCACGCGATCTCCAACCTTGAAACCTTTGACTTTCGGGCCTACCATCTCGATCACGCCTGCACCTTCGGAACCCAGCGTCAACGGCATCGGCATCGGATACAGCCCGGAACGATGATAGGTGTCGATGAAGTTGAGTCCGACGGCCGTGTTGCGCACGCGAACTTCGCCGGGGCCGGGATCGCCCACCGTTACCTCTTCCCACTGCAGCACTTCGGGGCCGCCGGTCTGATGCGCGCGAATAGCATGTGGCATGATCTATCTCCTTGGATATTCAGAATCAGGGATTGATGAAAAAGCGCTCGAAAACGAGATAGGGTCGTGCCTGCGCCCTTGGCGAGCATTCCAATAGGGATTGTACAGAAAAAACCGGCAAGTCGGACAACGATGCACGACCGCCGCTAACACGGTCCCGCCCAACGGGGTCACGCGGTAGTTAACACATCACTTTATGCGCACCCGGAACTGCAGCTGGAAATTCGACGTCGGGAGGAAAATTCCCTTTGGGTTGATACGGATGTGCGTGACGGTGGGATCCACACCGTTGGCATTAGGCGTCGGTGTGTAGACAAATGACGTTCCGCCGTTGTTAGAGAAGCTCACGTCGTCGGCAGCGCTGGCGAGCGAAATAAACGTGTAGGTCAGGCCGCTGGTCGGGACACCATTGGTGAAAGCCACCGGCCCTGAGCCGGCAACGCCCATATCACCGACAAACAGTTCGGTATTTGCAGGCACCGCGTCCGTGAGGATCGTGTTGTTCAGATCTAACGATACCGCTAGAAGATTGCTCACCATCAACGTGTACGTGACAAAAGCACCGGGGATTGCTTTCGGATTCGTCGTGCCATTGACCGGATCGGAAAAGGTCTGCGCGCTTTTTACGATAGTCGCTGCCGTCGCCACCACCGTCAGCGCGGCACTGGCCGCCACGGTATTGGCACCGGCATTCGTTGTGGCGAGGCCGCCGACCGGTATGGTATTGGTGTGAGCGCCGGCCGTGCTGCTGGTCACGTTCACCGTTATCGTACACGAACCGCCTGCGGGTATGGTGCCGCCAGAGAGCGCAACACTCGGCCCGGTTACCGCGGCAGTGACCGTACCGCCGACGCAGGTGGTGGCACCGCCGGGTGACGCGGTGTTGGTAATCTGCGCCGGATAGGTGTCGGTGAACGCCGCACCGGTGATCGCCGTTGCGCCGTTCGGATTGGTCAGTGTGATGGTGAGCACGCTGGTACCGTTGCTCGGCATGGTGTTCGGCGAAAAGCTTTTCGTGAGCGTGGGACGATTGAGCACGATGATAGTTGCCGATGCCGTATTACCGGTCAGGGCACCGCTAACAACAGCGCCACTCACGTTGTTGTAGGTGTTCGCTGTAGCGCTGGTCACGCTCACCGATACGGTACAGGTGCTGTTGGCCGGCATATCATTTTCGTTGGTGCCGGGATTGCCGCCCAAGCCGATGGTGTTGCCACCCGCCGCACCGCCGGTCACGTCGTTGGCACCGCCAGCAACATTGTCGCAGTTGCTGCTGACATTGGGGGTGGCAGCGTTCACCAGGCCAGCCGGATAGGTATCGCTGAAGGTAACGTTATTCAGTGCCGCGTTGTTTGGATTGCGTATGGTAAAAGTCAGCGTTGCCACCTGATTCACGCCCATGATTGACACGCTGAACGCTTTGCTGATGACTGGCGGCTGCAGCGCCGCTGATAGGGTAAGCGTAGCGGAAGCCGTGCCGCCGGTACCGCCATTGGTCGATGTCACAGCGCCAGTCGTATTGTTGTAGGCAGCGACGATTGCGCTGGTCACATTCACCGTTACCAGGCACCTTCCACCGGGCAGCAGGGTTCCGCCAGACATGCCAATGGTCGTGCCCCCGTTAGAGCCTCCGGTGACCGTTCCGCTGCTGCCTGCGGTGCAGCTTATCGCGGGATTAGCGGTCGGACCGGCGGTTCGATTGAAAAGGTTAAGCGGGTAATTGTCCGTGACAGCAACGCCTGTTAGCGTAGTAGTGGCGCTGGGATTGGTAATGGTAAGCGTCAACACCGATGTACCCTGCGTCTGTATCGTCGTCGGGCTGAACGATTTCGCGATGGTCGGCGGCGGAGTGTTCGCTACCGTCAGCGTGGCGGTATTGGATACGGCTCCGGAGGTCGTGGTCTGGGCCGTGGTTACGCCGCTGGTGGTGTTGTTATACGTTCCGAACGCGGCACTTGTCACGAGAACGGTGATGGTGCAAGTGCCCGGCGCGCCGCCGGGTATGGTGCCAGCCGTCACGTTAAAACTGGTGCCGCCTGCCGTCGCGGTATGTGTCACGCCAGCGCAAGTGCCGCCGACGGTCAGCGGCGTTGCATTGACTACACCGACGGGATAAGCGTCGGTGAAGTTGATGCCAGATAAGGCCGCCGCATTCGGATTGCTGAGCGTAAAAGTCAGCGTTGAAGTGCCATTGACTGGAATCGTCGCCGGTGCAAATGCTTTTGCAATGCCCGGATTCTGGTTGATCGTCGTGGTATCGGTGGCACTGTTATTCGCCGGCGTATTGTCCGTAAAGAACGCAAACGGCAATGCAACGCTCGCCGTGTTGGTCAATGTTCCGGTTGCCGCTGCGGACAATGTTCCCGTCACGGTATAGGTTGCGGTTCCCGCCGCAGCCAGCGTTGCGGTGGTGTTGATCGCATTGCCGTTGCCCGATGCAGCAGTACAAGTTGAGCCACCGCTTGCGGCGCAAGTCCAGGTCACGCTGCTGATGCTCGCCGGAATGGCATCGGTGACGGTGCCGGTCACCGCGAAGCTGCTGTTGTTGGTGACCACGATGGTATAGGTGACGGTGTCGCCAGCGGAGACAAAACCTCTTCCGTCGGTCTTGGTGATCGAAAGATCCGGGTTGGGCACGATGTCCTTGCCAGCCAAGTCAAATACCGCCGGCATCGACCCGTTTGCACCTACCGCGGTCGCGGCACCACCGGTAACCGGCACTGTGTAAAGACGGGTTTCGTTGGTCACTGAAAGTCGAAGATTTCCCGCATTGTCGAACTCAATACCGTTAACGACATTCGGCAGCCCCGAGATCGCACCAACGTTTACGATCGTGTTGGTGGTCAGATTGATGGTCCATAGCCGCTCGGTTGCAGCGGTTCCCGCCGTGACTTCACCGACAAAGAACAACGTGCCTGCGGTGTTAAACGCAATGTCGCCGCTGCCCGATGCTGGCGGCGTCGCGCCGGGCAATGTGAGCGCAATGCCGGTGGCGGCGCCGGTGGCGGCGTTGAAGGTGTAGATCGTGCTCGGGGAAGTGCCCATGCCATAGAGAACCTCCGTGGCAGGGCGGCACGAGAGGCGAATCATGTCGGGGGCGCCCGTGGGGCCGATTGCAACCGGCGCAATCGCAGGCGTGTACGGATTGAAACGGTAGAGCGTCCCGTTGTTACCGCCAGATACAAAATACAACAAGCCGTTCGAACATTGCGCCATCGCCGCAGAGCGGTTTCCCAAGGGGAATGGCGCGCCGGAGTAAATGACCGTACTGACGCTGGTTGCGGAATCGATGCGCAAAATTCCGCCCGCATCGTTATTAACGGCGTAGATGGTTACCGCTGCATGCGCGGCGAATCCCGCGCACAAAAGCGCAATCAATAAGCCTAGCTGGAACAGGGCGCGGCGGATCATGGTATTGGTCTTTTCGAACGGACGCCACTTAACCGAACCAACGCCACTATGGAGCCGGTAGGCCGAAGCACAGAGATATTTTTGATAGTAGTGGTTTTCATATCATCGATTGGCTTCTTCAAACGCCAATCGCCGTTCTGGTGCCGTGTCTTTGGCACCTTGATCCGCTTTCATGCGCAGATACAGATACCAGCCCTTGGCCGTGGCGTTGGCGCTGGTGAAATCACGGTCTCTAAAGCCCGCGAAGTTGTAGCCCACACCGAGCCACAGATTGGTCACCGGCGAGAAGCCCACCGACAAGCCATACGACGATACCAGCGCGTTGGAACTCCAGGAATGCAGCAGTGAGGCATGTGCGCCTATGTCGAAGCGGTTACCGAAGTCGTGACGCACTTCGGCACCATACAAATCCGTGAAACCGGATGCGTTGACGCCATCAAATGAATCGAACACATATTTAGCGCCGTACTGGAACGCGATCTGCGTGGCGCGATTGTACCGATAGTTGACGTTGTTATTGGTCACCAGACGGCGGCTGCGCGCGCCGCCGGTGGCATCGGATTCTTCCTGAATGTAATCGATGCGGCTCAACACAATCCACAAGCTGTCGATCGGACGGAACGCATACGACAGGCGCAAATCAAACGCCTTGCTGTTGCCGCCGAGTCCGCCATTGCTGTTGCTGTAGAGCGCGGTAGCGGCAAGCGCCTCACCCGCCTGCAAATCACGGTGCACGCTGGCCACGGCATTCACCTTGTCCAAGGTGTCGCCATGGCGGTATTCGGCGCGCACGGTGGCGCCCCATGGCCCCTGGTTCCAGGTCGCGCCCGCGAAAATCGCGGTGTAGTCCTCGACCGGCGCGGCGGCAATGCCTACCGGCGGCAGTGTGCTTTGAGATGCAGCACCGGCAGTCGCGTTGGCGCCTTGCGCCGACGGCACATTGGCATTAACCCGCCCGCTGCCGGAATTGGCCGGGTTGTGCAGCGTCTTGGTGCGGTCCATGCCCGCGCTCACGGTCAGCGCCGGCGTGAGGCGCATGGTCTGTGTCGTGCTGCTGGTGGTGGAAATCGCGGGACCATCAGAGGTCTGTGTCAGGTTCAATGCGCTTGCACTCTCGCTGCCCTCCCACAGCCGCGACTTCAGGCCGATGCGTGTCGTCGCGCCATTTTCGCGTCCGCCGAAAGCGAACTCCTGATCCATGAACAGCGAGACTTTCTCGCTCACCCTGTAATCCGCGCCCACGCGTATACGGTTCGGAAAATCAACACTGCTGCTGCCGCCGGAAAGGTCGAACTCGCTGTCCACACGCAAATTGAGCCGGCCATCCATAAACTTCTGACTGCCGCCCGCGACAATCTGATTCGACGACAGCATCTCGCCGGATGCTGGCTCGTCGCGCACGATGCGCCCGCCGACATAGGCGCTGTGATCCGGCTGCACGTAATTGGCGCGCGCTTCCACCTGTGAACGTTGTGCCTGTGCACCCGCGTTGTCAGTGCGTTCGTGCAGGGCGCGTGCGTTGATCGTCATCTCCGGCGTGACCTTCACCGACACATCACCGCCCATCTTGGTGGTGCCCGACTGCGCCGCAGCCTGCTGCCCCAGACCAAAACCGCCCTGCTGCCCGCGCACATAAGCCGTCGCAGCGACGTTCGCGTCCTGCCGCTGCACTTCAACCACGTAGGCGTTGCCGGAAACATCCACACCGGCCACCTCGCGCTTGCTTTGCGCGTATTCCGCGCGCAACTTGGTCTTGTCGTCGATGTGGTAGGTCGCATCGACGCCTTGCAGGTCGCCGCGCGCGCCGCGCGTGCCTTCGTGTATCGCACTGACACCGACTTCGGCTTTGCCGTCGCTGGTGCGCACCGCAACGCGTCCGCCGGCGGTGATTTTTTCATCGCGCCCCGGGTCTTCGGATTCATAATCCGCGATCACATAAATCGGATTGAAATTCTGATCCTTGCCTGGTATCGCCTTGCGGAAGAACAGCGTGCCCGCCGAATAATCAATTTCGTAGTCGACGCCGCGTGACAATGGCTCGGACTTGATAATGACTTCGTTGCGGAAGCGGTCGCGCGTTTCCACCGTGACCTTATCGCTGTTGGGCAGGATGTTGCCGCGGGTAAGGCGATAGTAGCCGGAGGTACCGTCGGGACGCAGTTCGTCCTTGACGAAGGCCTGCGCGGTCTTGGTGGCGAAGGCGGTGTACGAAATATTTTCACCGCGGAATTCGCTCTTCACGCCGTTCAGCGTGCGCGAGTAACGCGACAGTTCGGTCACACTCATGCCGGTATCGAAATCGCCGAACAGCGCATACCACTGGTTCTTCTCGATCTTGAGGTAAAGCTTGCGTGTGCTCGCCGCGTCGTGCTGCGCGCTGGTGGTGTCGCCATAGATCGTATAGTACTGTTTGCGATCGATGGTCTGCAGCAGGCGGTCACCTTCATTGCCGCCGAGACGCTTGCGCTCTTTGTCGGTGTCGTAGGCCATCGTCACCAGGAAATCGCCTTTGACCTGGCCCTTGGCATAGAACGCGACGCGGCCGTCTTTCCACAGCTTGTCATCGGCTATATCCGCCGGCAAATTCTCCAGCGCACCGGAAATTCTGCGCTGGCCTACGGTGCCTTCGCCCAGGCCCACCAGTATCCATTCGCGCAGTTCAGGCTTCAGCCAAGTGCGTATCAGTTGCGGCGCGCGACCCGGGAAGTTGAAGGTGAGCACCACTTCGCCGGAGGTGGTGGTCGGTTGCAGGCGGATCAGCGCGATGCCGTCGTCGGTGACGCGCCAGCGCGCCTGATTGCCAATATCGTCCAGCAGCGGACGCGAATCGCGGCGCTGCACCACTTCCAGCGATTGATACGGCGCCGATACTTTCAATTCGCCTTCGGTGCCGTGGCGTGCCGGTTTGCCGTCGCGGTCAAATATGCGCACGGCGATCACCGGCGTCGTGCGCCCGTCGGCCACCAGTGTGGACGCGTCCAGCACGAAACGTCCTTCGACACCGGCCCCCGAAAAATGCAGCATCCGCTCGGCGCGCTCAACTTCCTTGCCTGATTCATCCGCCGCAATGGCCACGATTTTGTTCGAGCCGTCCTGCAAACCTACGCCGCCCCAGCGCGATAGCGAGACGCTCTTCTGCGCGTTTTGCTCGCTGCCGTCATAACTGAGTACGGGCACCGGCACACCGTTCATGGTCACTTTGATTTTCAGCGACGGATGATGTTTTACAAAAACCTTGGTCGCATTGATGCCGGGGATAAAATTGGCCGAAGGGTAGACAATTTCCAGACCCTGTTCGGCCGTCGCCAGCCACACCGCGTCAAACTTTTCCGCGCCCGGCGCATAGATGTTGAGGTTGCCCACACCCGGCTGTGCCGCGACAGGTTTTGTATCCGGCTTGGCGCTAGGCGATAAAGTAACTTCTTTAACTATTTGATTATATTGAATAATTTCTGGATTACTCGACACTACCACTTCCGGTGTTAAACGCACATCGAGCGACACCTGCACCGGTGGCAGACGGCGCGTTTCGCCATCGGCGCTCTGGAACTGGCTCATCGCCTGCAACACTTTCTCGGCCTCGGCGACACCCTTCACTTCGAATTCGAGCTTCTTGCTCCACTTGCCGCTGACATCGCCGGCGCGGAACACCAGCATGTTGTCGTTCACTTCCGGTTCGGCCATTGCGGCGCCGTTCATGCGCGCGCTGCCGGGTACATAAGCCAGTCCTTTGGGCAGCGCAATCGTCGTCGACAAATTACGCGCACCGGCGGTAACGCCCTTCAGTTCCAGCGTTGCTTTCAGGCCGCCATCGGCTGACGTCACCAGCAAGCGATGTCCGGCTTCATAGCCGGCGCTGCTCTTGCCGGTATTGCGCACATAGAAATCGGCGCGCCACAGAGTGCCGCCGCGCACATTGACGAATTGCGAATACGCACGGCCGGCATGACGCGTGTTGTCTTCGCACAATACCGGCTCGTAGCCGTCGGGCAGCGACTTTAGGTCGAGCTGCACCACGTGCGTGCCGGACTTCACGCCTTCGATATGCCATTTGCCTTCTTTGTCGGTACGCACATAAGTGCCGTCTTCCATGAAGATGCGTGCGCCCTCAACACCCTTGCCGAAGAATTGCTCGGGATTGCACAGTCCTGCGTCCGCCGACACCAGCGGCGACTGTCCGGTAGCGCCGGCCGTGGTGCTCGCTTGGGCCAGCTTCGGCCCGCTGTTGCCCACTTCAATCACACGTCCGAGCAATATGGTGCGGCTGCGGAACAGGTCTTCTTTCACATGCACGATGGCGCGCACTACCAGCGAGCTCACGCCGCCGGCCCCCGCCGCCTGCGCGGTATTGATTGCATCACCCAAAGACGCGCCCACCGTGATCTCGGTGACGTAGCGAATTTCCCGTGACGCGCCGCCGCCCAGCGTGCCGATAGTGAAAGTGAGCGTACGGCCATCGGCAGAAATCGTGGGATTGGCAACCGTCACGCCGTTAATCTGCGCGGTGCCCGCGCGATAACGGAAGCCCGGCGGCAGGCGGTCGCTGACGCTGACACCGTTCACCGGCGTCACACCGGGATTGGAAAGCGCTAACTGATATTGAACAAAGTCGCCTACCGCGGCCACCGTCTTGCTGGCGTTCTTGCGTAACAACAGGGTGCCGCCGGCACCGGCCGTAGGATCCAGCGGAACGTGATTGTTGATTACATTCGGGTCGCCTGACGCGAGCGAGAATGCGAGATGGTAGATCGTCGGTTGCGCGCCTGTCGGCGGTACGGATTGCGCCTGCACCGGGAACACGCCCGCGAAGCCCTGTCCGGTAGGATCCAGCGTGCCTGCAGGCGGTATCAGCGCTGAAGGCGAAGTGTAGCCGACCGGTGGCGTTACACTAATTGTATACGTCCCCGCTGGCGCACCGTTAATCAGCAGGAACTGGTAGAAACCATCCGCGCCGGTCACCTGATTCTGGTTCGTTGCACCACCTATCAGATGCTGGGCCGGGTTAAACCCGGCGGGTCCGTTGAAGGTTACCGTCGCGCCGGCTACCGGCTGGCGCGTCACCGCGTCATACACCACGCCCGACGGATCGAGTGGCAGACTTTGCTCGACGACGTTGTCGCCCGGCTGCAGCGCAACCAGGATACGGCCCGTACGCTGCACCTGGGCCGTCGAGCCGCCGCTG
>Ga0193752_1000994_pt1 | contig 24896 bp, 21 predicted proteins | sample H1c1metaG_FD_144924 | JGI IMG/M metagenome (GOLD analysis project Ga0193752, IMG submission 144924) | Soil microbial communities from a riparian zone of the East river system, Colorado, United States - H1c1 | ecosystem: Environmental > Terrestrial > Soil > Riparian zone | place: USA: East River...
GCCCGCGAGGCCTTCAAGGCAATGAAGCCGCAGGGCTCCGGCGCCATCCTCTTCATGGCAGGCACGCACGGCCGTCAGCCTCGCACCTACTCCGTCACCGCCGGAGTGACCAATGCCGCGCTGATCAATGCCAGTAAGGTGCTGGCTGAAGCAGCCGCGCCCTTCAATATCCGCGTCAATGCGATCAATCCCGGCCCGATCGACACCGAACGGATGGTGTATCTGGTCAAGGAGAAGGCGGCGGAGCTCAACATCTCCGAGGTCGAGGCCAAGCGGATCCTGGCCGATGTGACCTTGCTGAAGCGTTTCGGCGAGCCGCGCGAACTCGCTGCCGCTGTGGTCTTCTTCGCCTCGGCGCGGGCAAGCTTCACGACCGGCACCATGCTCGATATCGACGGTGGCCAGGTACAGGCGATCTAGGGAGCGCATGATGCCAGACGTGGCCAGGCGGAAACGATGAGAAAGCCGGCGCCCAGTCCGCGTTACGAGGAACTGCGCACCATCCTCGAGGAAGCCATTATCAAGGGCGAGCTGGCGCCGGGAACACGGCTGGAAGAGCAGGAACTCGCGCAGCGCTATGGCGTCTCACGCACGCCGGTGCGCGAAACCTTGCGGCTGCTGGCCTCGACCGGCCTTGTCGAGATGCGGCTTCGCCAGGGTGCGGTCGTGGCCACGCTCACGATCCCGCGGCTCATCCAGATGTTCGAGGTGATGGCGGATCTCGAAGGGCTGTGTGCCCGGCTCGCGGCACGGCGCCTGCCACCGAAGATGATGGCGCAGATGGAGGAGAGCCATCGTGCCTGCGCCGAGGCGCTGAAGACCAACGACCCGCAGGCCTTCTATGAGGCCAACCGGGTTTTCCACGAGGCGATCTATGCTGCCTCGAACAATGCCTTCCTCGAAGAGACGACCCGCGCACTGCGCAATCGCGTGGCGCCGTACCGGCGCTACGTTACCTATCAGCCCGGCCGCATGATCGAGACGATGCGGGAGCACGAGGCCGTGATGGCGGCGATCCGCAGCGGCGATGGCGACGCCGCCGATCGCTGCATGCGCGACCACGTGAACCTGCTGGGCGACAGTTTCGCCGATTTCATCTCGTCGTTTCCGGCTGACCCCGAGACGGCGGGTCGCAAGCAGGTCGCCTGAACCATTCGAAGGAGAACGTAGCGATGGGCTTTGCGAGGACCGAAGACGGCGTCCGCCTCTTCTACGAGGAAGCGGGCAGCGGCACGCCGATCGTCTTCGTTCATGAGTTCGGCGGCGACCATCGGAGCTGGGAGCCGCAGATGCGCCACTTTGCGCGGCGTCATCGCTGTATCGCTTTCGCCGCGCGCGGCTACCCACCGTCGGACGTCCCGCAGGATATCGGGTCGTACAGCCAGGCCCGCGCGGTCGCCGACATCCTTGCCATCATGGATCACCTCAAGATCGACCGTGCCCATATCGTCGGGCTGTCAATGGGCGGATTTGCCGCCGTGCATTTTGGGCTCGAGCATCCCGATCGCGCCTGCTCGCTCGTCGTCGCCGGAGCCGGCTATGGCGCCGAAAAGCAGCTCGAGGAGCATTTCCGCGGTGTTTCGCTCGAGGTCGCAGACCAGTTCGAACAGCAGGGCGCACCGCAATTCGCCAAGACCTATTCGCTCGGCGCGAGCCGCGTGCAGTTCCAGAACAAGGATCCGCGCGGCTGGCAGGAGTTCGCAACGCAGCTCGGCGAGCATTCGTCGGGCGGCGCGGCGGCCACGATGCGTGGCGTCCAGGCACGCCGACCCTCGCTCTACGATCTGGAGGATCGCCTTGCACGCATGATCGTGCCGACGCTGATCGTTGTCGGCGACGAGGACGACCATTGCCTCCAGCCCGGCATCTTCATGAAGAAGACGATTCCGGCGGCGGGATTGCTGGTCCTGCCCAAGACAGGGCACACGCTGAACCTCGAGGAGCCCGCGGTCTTCAACCAGCATGTAAGCGAATTCATCGGCCTTGCCGAGGCGGGCCGCTGGGCGCCGCGCGACCCGCGCGCGAAGCCGGCCGAGATCATGAAGACCTCATGAGCGGCGCGATTGCGGGCCACGTCTCCGAGGCACGCCTGTGGGACCGCCATATGGCCATGGCGCGACACGGGGCAACGGCGGCCGGAGGAGTCAACCGTCAGGCGCTTTCGCGCGAGGACGCCGCTGCGCAGGTGGAACTCATCCGCTGGGGCGCGGCCTTCGGCTTGAGCGCGGCGACCGACCCCGCGGGCAATCTCTTCCTGAGGCTCACAGGCAGCGATGCCGAAGCACCGCCGATCCTGACTGGCTCCCACATGGACAGTCAGCCCACGGGTGGCAAATTCGATGGCATCTATGGCGTTCTCGCCGGGTTGGAGGCGGTGCAGGCCATCGTCGAGGCGGATATCCGGCCGCGCCGGTCGATCGAGATCGTTGCCTGGATGAACGAGGAAGGCTCGCGGTTCGCGCCTGGCATGATGGGATCGGAGGCTTTTGCGGGCCAACGTGCGCTCGATGAGATCCTGGCCGTGCGTGATCTCGACGGTGTTTCGGTCGCCGAAGCTCTTGCCGCCACCCGCGCGGCGTTGCCGCGTCTGCCTGAACTACCGCTCCGCCGTCCCGTCGCCGCTTACGTCGAGGCCCATATCGAGCAGGGCCCTGTGCTGGAGCGCGAGGATCGGATCATCGGCGTCGTCAGCGGAATCCAGGGCAAGCGCACTTTCCGTGTCGAGGTGAGGGGAAGGGACGCCCATGCCGGCACGACCGCTTTGTCCGAGCGCGCCGATGCGCTGCTCGCTGCCACGCTGATGGTCCAGCGCCTCCATGCCATGTGTATCGAGACCTCCGAACAGGGCGGCGGCGGACAGGTGATGTTCACGGTCGGCCGTTTCATCGTCGAGCCGAACGCGCCCTCGGTTGTTGCCGGGAAGGCAGCTTTCTCGATCGATTTGCGCCATCCCGACCAGGCGACGCTGCAGCGACTTGGTGACCGAATTGCCGCGGTTAGCGAGGCGGCGCGCGGTCCTTGCTCGGTTTGCGTCACCGAGCTTGTAAACGCCCCCTCACTCGAATTCCCGACGGACATGCGCGACCGCATCCATCGTGTCGCTTGCGAACTCGGGCTCGCCGCGCTCGCGATGCCTTCGCTTGCGGGGCACGACGCCCGCCAGATGCATATGATCGCGCCATCGGCAATGATCTTCATCCCCTGCCGTGGCGGCATCAGCCACAACGAAGCGGAATGGGCGGAGTCCGCCCATTTGGCCGCCGGTGCCCGAGTGTTGGCCGAGGTGATAGGCGAATTAGCGCTCGCCGCCGGGTGAGACGCATCGACAGAACAGCGAACAGACGCCAGGTGCGGAAGCTGGAGTTTCCGCATCACCGGCGTTGTCGCATCGAACTCCTCCGGCAATGCCGGTTCAACATTCTCAGACTTGTCCGCCGTACCCTTCCGAAGGCTTAGCGTCCTTCGCCGCTGGAAGCCGGCACCGTCTGGCCGGGTGAAGCATAGGAATCGGCCGTTCCCCCTGCCGGCGCCACATAGGGCCCTTGCTTCGGATGGATCCGGGCAAGGTGGTTGGCGAGGCGTGGCGCCGCAAACTCGGCTCCGCAGGCAAACCTCACGACCGGCCCGAAGCTGTTCGCCGCGAGGGCGCCGACGAAATAAAGCCCGGGCACTGACGATTCGAAGTTGGTGCTCAACACCGGCGTTCCGGCAACGCTCTTGATACGTTGCAACAAAGTGGGAGTCATGAACGGCAGGCCGGCCAACGTCGACTTGTAGCCGGTGGCACAAATCACATGATCAGCCTGGAATTTGCGCTCTTCCCCGCCGCTGTTGGCGAGCGTCAACTCTATCCCGTCTCCGCTGGGGACCGCGCCTTTGGGCTCGAGACCCAGATGCGTGGTGACCCGACCCAGCACCATATCCTTCGAAAAATACGCCGGTGCCGGTCCCAGATAGGTCCGGACGAGCTCAAGACGCTTCTCCACCGGAAAACGATAGAAAATGAGCGGAAACTTGGCGAGGAGGAATGACCGCCAGCTCGGCCCCATGACGCTGGCCGGCCAGCGCAGCCGGTCATAGAGCGATCTGGGCAGCTTCATCTTGTTGTGGAACCAGATGATGCCCCGGCAGATGAGGTGCGTCTCGGCACCCTGCTGGTGCAGGAGCCCGGACACATCCGCGGCCGACGAGCCGGCGCCGATTACCGCAACCTTGCGGCCCTTGAAGACCGACAGGTCAGCGTGCTCGGAGCTGTGGGTGACCAGCGTGTGAGGCAGATTGGAAAGTACATCCGGGATATAGGCGAAGTGACTGATGCCGGCGGCCACGATCAAGGATTTGACGATGCAATCCGGCCCTTCGGTGAATTTCAGGACATGGCCTTCGCTGGTGCTTTCAATCGCGGCGACCGTCCGGTCTTCGAGATTTGGCACCAGGGCCTTCTGGAAATCCAGGCCATGGGCGATGAAGGATTCGATGGTTGGAGCGATGCCCAGCTCGTCATAGGGAATGCCGTGATCGGCACAATATTTTTCGTACGAATGTTTGCGGCCCGGATCGTACAGGCTGGTGGCAAACCCGTCGGATTTCAGGTGCATACCCTTGGGCATCTGGGTCGACCAGGTACTCATTGCCTTGCCGAATATCCGGAATTGTATGCCGCGGTCTCTCAAATAGGCGGCAATCGAAAGGCCAAACGGCCCGGCACCAATGATGGCTACGTCGCAACGATCGAGCATGAGCTGCGCTCCTTCCTAGGCGTAGTGACTGGCGTCACTTAAAATGGCAACCGAAGAAACAGGGAGAATTTCTGCCACAGCCCCGCTTGTGGCCGCTTGAGAATTTGCACCAATACCTTGGAGTCGTCCCAGGGTACTGCGTGACGGGAACTGTATAAATATGGACTGCACGGATCTCGCTTTAATTCGCCCGGGAAAAGCGCGATCGGGCCGTCCGTATCCTTCTCGGAAATTGCATCATCTGGCGGCGTTCCCATGATGGCGTGGCCGAGCGCGGTGCAAACATCACTGTCGATTGCTCGCCCCAGATGACACGTTGGCGTGGCGCGCGGATTCAGTTCGAGGAAATAAGGAAGTTCAGTTCCCGTCTCGATTACGAAATCCAGGCCACATATGCCAGATAGTCCAAGCGTACTCACCACTATCTCTGCCATTCGATCGATTTCTTCATTGCGAACAATCTGCACCACTGTCGCGGGCCTTGTCGGATTGTTCTCACTTGTCTCAATAGCAACTACCGTCAGTCCCGCCAAGATTTTGCCTTGCCAGCAGCCGATGGCTCGGTTTGCCGGGCGGCCTTCAATATACGCTTGGGCGACGACGGCGGATTGAGGCACTCCAAAGAGGTCTCTTAGGGCGGAAAAATTGGCCTTGCGGATGACTTGCCGCATTGTATCGCGAAGCGTCGGTGGAGACATCAGGCGCTGATAGGCTTGAATGGCCTCCTCGAGATCGCGACAGATCGCGACGCCCGTTCCTCCATACGTGCGGTCGCGCTTCAGAACGACCGGAAACTTGAGCGTCCTGCAGATTTGCTCAAGCGCGTTCTTGCCTTCGATTGGAAGAGTCCGGGGCAACCTCACGCCACTGTTTGCCAATTTGGCGAGCAGCTGTGATTTTTCTTCGGCCAACTGAAAGTGCTCGCGCTGCCCGAGTGAACGCTCGATCAATGCCCTGGTCTCGACGGCCTTGGAATCGTTACTGTTGGCGTTCGCGCGATAAAGTCTCGACAGGGTGTAGCGGGCCGTGTCGTCGCACGGGATGATCAGGCCGGCAGCGGAAGCCGCAATCGCCGAGCTACGGTTGGACAGAGGGGTTGCGAAGCCGTAGCGGAAAACCTTGGCGACGGCTGCGGAGTAGGCAAGCACATGATGGCGTGGGCACAGCGCGTCGACCGCCACATCCATGCGTTTCAGTCTCGAAGCAATCAAGGGGGCGAAGTCGCCATCCATGGAAGAAAACAGCAGAACCTTGCATTTGGGTCCGCGTGTTCGGCCATGCAGCGCGTCGGTGGTATTGCAGTTCAAGTGTTCGCCGACCAGCGCATCCATGTAAGCAACTTAATATTGGCAACCGTGACCTAGGAAAATCTCCAGATAACCGCGCCAGCATATGCTTCTTGCGCGATTTGATAGCCATACTCAAGCGCTAAATGTAACTATTATGACCGGCGTCCTGGCTGGCGTGTTTTTTGCGTCGAGCCACGTGGGTTCAACGGTTAATCCGGTTGACTTTTTCGATCCGTCGGACACTGTGCGGCCCTGCTTTTTGATGCCGGCCGGGCCATTTTGCTGCTGGGATTGGGTTTGGCATCAGGCATGTCCGGGGTGGCGTTCAGGCAGTATTCGATGAGCTTCATTAGTCGCCATCCAGCAGCTTCCATTTTCGTCCTGGCCCATCTGTTGATGGGCGCGGCGTTTGCTACGTTTGGCTGGGACCGCACCTGGATTTCGCTCGGCTTTGTGGAGCTGCCGCCCTATTTTACCGACCTGCGCACGGTCGCGGCTGCGCCCGAGGCCATGGCGCTTGGGCTCGATCCCTTGATCGAAAACCCCACCGACCCGCTCCAGCGTCCGATGAATTACCCTCGCATCTGGGCCTATATGGCTCAATACGTGCATTTGGATCTGCCCGGGCTGACGGCGGTCGGCATCGGGTTCTGGCTGCTCTTCATCGCTTCGGTCTTGATCATAATACGTGTCAGCGGTCCGGAGTGGCGGAACAATCGGTATGTCCTCCTGGCTGCGTTGTCGTCGGCAAGCTGGTTTCCGCTGCATCAGGGGAACAACGACCTGCTCATGTTCTTTCTGACCGTTGTCGGCTTGTATGTCTTCGAGCGCTGCAAGAGCTGCTCGCTTGCGATGGTGGCCGCTGCCACGATGCTGAAGGTCTACCCGATCATCCTGTTTCCCGTTCTCGTCAGCCGGGACAACGGCAAGATCGCCAACGCCGGCATCGTCGGGACGTTCGCGGCATGCTTGGGATTCTGGCTGTACAACGTGGCCGATCTGCAATTGATCCGCGCCGGAAACACGGCGCTGGTCAATCACACTTATGGTTTTGGAAGCCTTCACAGCATACCCAAGATATTGCCGTCATATGAGGGAATGCTTTGGGCGACGAACGCGAAATGGGAACTCGTGTTCTTCATCGTCTGTGCAGTTTGCGCGGCCGGCATTTTTCTTCTTGGCTTTATCAGCGGCAGTAAGTCGAGCAGGAGGAGTGACGCGACAACGGAACTGCTCTTCATCGGCGGGGCGACGCTTTATGCGGGTACCTTCGTTCTCGGCAACAACTGGGATTATCGGCTTATCTTTCTCATCCTGTGTGTACCCTATATCGCTCTGATGCCGCGGACGCTGCGCTATGTCGTAATGACGGCATTGCTGATTTCAATGAACTATTGGACATTTACCTATATCGGTGCGCTGCTTTCCCATTCGAGCTCCAAGGTGCAGTTCGTCCTGACGATGTTCGTCCAACTGGCGAAGTGCTCCCTATGCGCGCTGCTGTTGTACGAGCTTGGCCAGGTGATGCGACGGCGGCTCACCGCTGACTCGGAATCGCACCAAGGGACACGGGCGGAAAAGCCATCGTGGCTCGGAGCCCGCATGGCGCCTTAGGTTTCGGCCGAGGCCCTGTCGATGCGACGAAGGCTCTCTAATTTAGTTGTCAGGCGATTGGAAGTTGCCTTAACGTCCCGCTCGGCATCGTCGAGTATTCGTTCCCGATCAAGTCGCATCGACATATTCAAGGGAGATCAAATTGGCCGAAGATCGTCGTTCCTTGAGCGTCCTGGCCACTTTGCTGCCCGCGGGTGCGCTTGGATTGTCCATCAGTCTCGCATCTGCGGGTGCAGCGGCGACAACTGCGAATGACCCAGGCACCACGGCCCTTGAAAAGTCCCGCGCGGTGGCCTCTCGGCTACAGGAGATCAGAGATTCCGTGTCCGTCGTCCTGAAGACAGACATGAAAGACAGCGAGGATCCCTCGGTAGCAGCGACTGAGACTCAGTTGGCATGGTGGGGCAACGGCGGCTGGCGGAACGGGGGGTGGCGAAACGGCGGCTGGGGCAACGGCGGTTGGCATAACGGCGGCTGGGGCAACGGTTGGCATAACGGCTGGCACAACTGGTGAGGTCGTCCCGGGGGCGACCGACCTATTCGACCCGACCCGACCCGATCCGTGCTGTCGCAGTGCAGTCATCGAGGATGTCATGAATAGACCGTTGATTCTCGCCATCGCCGGCTTGGCTGCGACCTGGTCGATCTATGTATCGGGAAGCGCGAACGCACAGACGGCGCCTGTGGCGCCCAAGGCGACGGCATCACCTTCCGCTGCCAAACCCGCAGCGGCGCCTGCTCCCAATGCTTCGCCAGATGGCTCCTCGGCCGCTCAGGCGCCCGCCGACGGGCCGCCTACTCCTGTCATGCTGGTGACCAGTGTCGAGGTGCTACACTCGGATCGCGCCGGCGGCATGGATATCGTGCGAGCCCGGGGGCTGGTATCCTCGTCCGAATGGGATGAGCCCCATTTGCTGCCGATCAATCATGGCGATCCGGTCGACGGCATGCTGAACTTGATTTTCCAGGCCAATCCGCCCACGGGCATCGTGCCCCTGGGGCCGTTCATGGTTGTCGAGGCGCTTCTGCCGATCGAGAACGGTCACCCTTACAAGGGGATTATCGTGCGCTCCGGCACCAATGCGATCGCGGTCAAGCCCTTGCCAGGCTACGCCGAGATTGCGCCGCCGAAGGAGGATTGCAGCAAGTGCCTTGGCAAATATTTTCAGGCCAAGGGCGCAACGGCGCCGGCCGGCGTGGCCGTGACCGATATCGTACGTGAGGAAGACCTGCCCTACACCCTGCGGGTTATCCGGCCGACTGACGGCATTCCGAACTACGTCATGGATCCCAACCGTCTTACACTCGTCCTGTCCGAGGACGGCCGTATTGCCGACGCAGCCTGGGATTGAACCAGCGAACGCTCTTCTTCACCTGCTGGTTCCTTTGCCCGCCCTTCAGGAAGGCACGGGAAGCGGGGGAAGGGCGTTGCGCAGTGAGTGGTTGGAGATTTGCATCAGGCCCTCGAACGGCTCTCCCAGCTCGACGATAAGATAGATCGCAACCGAAGCCGCCAGAATGCAGATGCAAAGAACGCTGATGAGCGTGGCATTCGCCTTCGAGGACATGCTGAAACTGGCGAAAATGAACATAAGCCAGAGGATCAGCACGATCACGAAGGGTCCCGAAATCGAATCGGCGGGCTGGGCGAACAAGGTGAGCCGGGTCTGCGCCATGTCCGTACTGACCTGCAAGGCGCGGGCCTGAAGGGAACTCTGAACGGAATTCTTTGGCGTTAATTCCCGGATCATGTAGAGGACCGATTCGCGATGATGCGGAACCTGCTCTGCGTCGTTCGTGGCGGCATCATGCCAGATCGAGTGGATCAACGGACCAATATCGTCACGCAATGTTTTTCGGAGCGGCACCGTTTCCGGACCGTATTCTCTCAGAAGCTCGTCCAATTCAATCAGGTCTGCCGTCAAGCGGCTGACGGCACTGCTGGTTTGCTCGTACGACGCACGTGTCGAGGCGAACAGCAACGCCAAGACGACGGCCGACATCGTCGCGATCAGCGCGGTTGCCAGCCGGATGACTTCCTTGGAATCTCCGCTCAGATGTTGCTCGGGCAGTCTCGAGCGCAGGAGCATTCCCAGGATCGTACTTGCAAGAATCAGTGCGAACGCGATCAGGAATATTTCAACGGCACTCAATTCACACCTCTAGACATTCGCACCGACGAGCGTTTGCAACGCCCGACAGAGTGCCGTTCGGCTGATTTCATTCGGCCCATTCGGCGGGCTTAGTTTAATCATTTTAGGAAGTGATGCACGCTGCGGTTGACGGCAATTGCAGGCGTCCCGCCTCCAGACTAGGCGGTGCGAACCGGTGCTGACGGAAGGTCCACCTTTCGGAAGCCCGACATAAGCGTCCCCAGGGCGCTCTTCGGGCAGCGACGAGACGCCTTGCCGCGATAGGCACTTCTTTTGGTATAGAACGAAGGGGAATGATGGGATTGAGCATCAGCAGGGGCTGTCGTCTCAGGGGGAGAGTTCCATGAAGTTTCGTGTCTTTGCGCTGGTATTGGCGGCGAGCCTTTTGGCGGGGCTTGCGCCAGCCGCAGCTCAAATCCCCCCCATTCCTCAGGGATGGCAGCTCGAGCGCGCGGTGCTGGTCGTGCGGCATGGCGTGTACGCGCCGGTCGAAGCTCCGGATGGTCCTGACAAGCGCGTGGCCACGCCATGGCCGAGCTGGCCGTCAACGCCGGGCGCACTTACGCAGCGCGGGGCGGAACTGATGCGTGAGATGGGCAGCTATTATCGGGCGCTCTATGGCGAGCTGGGGCTGATCGAAGCCGATATTTGCCCGGCCGCCGGCAGCGTCGCGGCCTGGGCCGATGTCGACGAGCGCTCGCGGGCCAGTGCCCAAGCGTTGCTGACGGGACTCTATCCGCGTTGCAACCTCGTCTCGCACGCTCAGGCCGATCTCGCGACGCCTGACCCGCTGTTCAACCCGCAGCCCTCGGCTTCCTGTCCTATGGACCCCGCAAGCAACAAGACCGCGATTCTCGCACGCATCGGCGGGGACTTCAGCTCGGTGCTGCGTGAATACAAGCCGCAACTCACCGCCGTGCAGACGGTACTTTGCCCGCCGGCCCTGTCGGGCGGCCTGGCGCAATGCGGTTTGTCGGCCGCCGTCCCGTCGATCGAGGCTCGTCCGGACGGGCGGCTCGAGATGAAAGGCCCGATTGCCGTCGGTGCCAATGCGGCCGAGCTTTTCCTCATGGAGAGCGCTCAGGGGCTGCCAACCGATGAGGTGGCATGGGGACGCCTGTCGGGCGATGCAGCGCTGACCAATGTCCTGGAGATCCGCCGGTTGAGGGTCGACCTCATGGACAAGACCATGCCGGTGGCGCAGCAGAAGGGATCGAACCTGCTTTCGCAGGTCGCGGCGACGCTGCAGGACGGCCACAATTTTCCAGCGGAGCCGCCCATCCGCGAGCCGGTGCGTCTGGCGCTGCTCGTGGCCCACGATTCCAACATTGCCAACATTGCTGGGCTGCTCAATCTCGCCTGGACCATCCCGGGGCTGCAGCCGAACGATCCGTCGCCCGGCGGAGTGCTTGCCTTCGAATTGCTCCGCAATCGCCGATCGGGGGAGCACCAGGTGCGGCTGGCTTACTACGCGCAGACGCTGGACCAGCTACGGCAGGCGGCGCGGCTGGATCTCGCGCGCCCTCCCGGAATGGTGGCGGTCAGCCTGCCGGGTTGCAGCGATCCGGCACAGGGCGGCGCCTGCACGCTGCAGCGCTTCACAGCACTGGTTTCGTCCAAGGTCGAACCGGGCTGCGTTACGGTGAAGTCCGTGGGCAAGACATCCAAATAAGATGACATTGGGTACGGTTGCGGTGGCATGTCTGCGTCCATATTCTTGAGCTCTGCGCGGCTAGCCGGCCGCGAGAAGGGCTGTTACAACGGCGGCATTGTTCGATGACTGATGCCACCCCTCATGCGGCCGATATCGAAGCCACCGCTGCAATCCGCGCTGGGGCTTGGCGGACGACGAGTCCCATGGTGAGTCGATGACCATAGCGACGGCCGCTGTACATCGTCGCCGACGCTTTCCGCTCGTCTGGATCGTGCCTATCGTCACCGCCCTGATTGGCGGTTGGCTCGCTTGGGACACGCTTTCCAAGCGCGGCCCGACAATAACGATCTCCTTCGAGTCGGCGGAGGGGCTTCAAGCCGGGCAATCCCAGCTCAAGTTCAAGGACGTCGTGATGGGGACGGTGAAGACCATCGTCGTCGCGCCGGACCTCACCAAAGTATTCGTGACCGTCGAGACGGTTCGCGAAGCCAAGAATTTGTTGACGGACAAGACGATATTCTGGGTCGTCCGGCCGGGTCTGTTCGCCGGCAATATCACCGGTCTCGATACGCTGTTGTCGGGTTCGTATATCGGCATGCGGCCATCGACGGAGAACGGCGAGCCGCAGCATACTTTCGTCGGTCAGGAGAATCCGCCGATCCTGGAATCGGACGTTCCCGGAAGGACGTTCAAGCTGCAGACGAAGCGGATCGGCTCGATCAGCCTCGGTTCGCCGATCTTCTTTCGCGATCTCAATGTCGGCACCGTGCTGGGATGGGATCTCGGCGACCTGGCCCAGAATGTCACCATTCACGCCTTTGTCCGGGCGCCGTTCGACAAGTACGTGCGTGATGATACGACCTTCTGGAACGCATCGGGCCTGGCGGTCAAACTCGGTGCGGACGGCATCGAACTGCAGTTGGAATCCTTCAAGGCTCTGCTGCTGGGCGGCATCGCCTTCGACACGCCGGTGGACAATCCTGCGAATCGGCCGGCGAGCGCCGCCCACCACGGTTTCACCCTCTACTCCAACCTGGATCAGGCGCGGGCTGCGGGTTTCGGCATTCAGCTCCAGGTCCGCTCGGATTTTCCCGGCTCCGTCGCTGGCCTGGCGGTCGGGGCCAAAGTAACGATGCATGGTCTCAAGATCGGCGAGGTGACCGATGTCGGTCTCGTATTCGATCCGAAGACCGACCGCATTGTGGTTCCCGTGCGTTATCGCATCGAGCCGCAACGCATCGCCGGCATCGCCGCGGCCACCGGCTTGCCCGTGGGCACGATCGCGGCCGATATGGTGAAACACGGGCTGCGCGCGACATTGCAGTCGCCCAGCTTGATTTCGGGGGAAAAGATCGTGGCGCTTGAATTCGTCCCGGATGCGCCGCCGGCCGAGCTGGCGATGGACGGCGGTGTCCTGGTCGTGCCGACATCGGATGCCGGCAGTTTCGACAGTATCACCAGGTCGGCCAACGAGCTCCTCAGCAAGATCAACCGAATCGACTTCGACCGCATCGGCAAGGACATTTCCGGAATCACGCAAGGCCTCGACGACATCCTCAACGGACCGCAGATGAAGCAGACGTTGTCGTCGCTCAATGCGACGATGGGTGACGTCAAGAACGTGGCCCGGAGCCTCGACACCAACCTCAATCCCGCGTTGAAGCGTCTGCCGCAAATCGCCACCCAGCTTCAGGAAGCCGTCACCAAGATCAATGGGTTGGTCGTGTCGATCAATTCGGGCTATGGCGACAATTCGAAATTCCTGCGCGACATCGATCGGATGCTGCCGCAATTCACCGATGCCGCGCGTTCGATCCGCGCGCTCGCCGATTTGCTGTCGCGGCATCCGGAAGCGTTGATCAAGGGTCGTATCAATTCGGGCACGGAATGAAACGCATGCAGCTCAATCGACGCCGGCTGGTGGCTCTTGGACTGCCTATCGCGCTCGCCGCCTGCGGGTCATCGCCGAACCCCGTACTTTACACGATCGCCGTGAAGCAGGGCCCTGCGCTGCCGGCCGGTCCGCGCATCGTCCTGCTGCGGGACATCGGGCTTGCCGGCTACCTCGACCGCAAGGAAATCGTGCGGTCGTCGGCCGATTATCGGCTTGCGGTTCAGAGCAACGACTGGTGGGGCGAACCGCTGGGACCGCTGATTGGCCGGGTGCTCGTGGTCGAGCTTTCCCAGCGCCTGCCCGCCAGCAACGTCTATGCCGAGGGGGGCGCGATCTCGGCCGATCCCAATGCGACGGTTGCGGTCAATATCCAGCGCATCGATGTCGACCAGAACGGCGTCCTCGTGCTGCTGGCGCAGGCGGTCGTCGACTTCAACCGGCCTACGCGCACGGCGGCAAGAACTTTCAGCATCACCAGGCCGGTGTCGCCGGCGAGTATCGCCGGCCAGGTCGCGTCCATGAGCGACGCGCTGGGAGAGCTGGCCGATGGCCTGGCTCAAATGCTGCAGCCGTCGTAGGCGGAGCGCATGCTGAGCGCCACTGCCGCGACAGAGCCGCAGTTGCGCGAATGCTCCGGCTGTGGCCTTTTCCAGGTGATTCCCACGCTCGGTCCCAACGAGCGCGCGGATTGCCCGCGCTGCGGCACGGTACTTCGCCGGACCCGACTTGATTCGCTGGAGCATTGCCTGGCGCTGGTCATCGCGGCACTTGGCCTCTTCGTGGTCCTGTGGGTCGCGATGCTGATGAAGGTCTCGACCGCCGGTATCGTGCATGAGACGACGCTGCTCTCAGGGCCCGCCGAATTGGTCCGTCACGGGCTGTGGCCGCTGGCGATCGCCGTCGGCTTCACCACGGCGTTCGCCCCGCTCGGCAAATTCGCCGGTACGGCCTATGTGCTGCTGGGCCTGCGCGCCCGCCGGCCATGGCCCTACCTGCGCGGTGTCTTCCGCTTCGTGCGGAAGATGGGTGTCTGGGCGATGCTGGACGTTCTGCTGCTCGGCGTGTTCGTGGCCTTCACCAAGCTCGGCGATCTGGTCACCATCGATATCGGACCCGCGGTCTATGCGCTGGGCCTGCTCACCATCGTCACCGTCTGGGCCGACAACGTGCTCGACGAGGATCTCGTATGGTCGGAGATCCAGCGCACCGGACAAACGCATCGCCCGATCGATCCCGCGGACATCGCTCTCGCGCCGCGGCCCGGCGCCGTAGGGTGCGAGGAATGTGGCCTGGTGAGCGTGCCGTCCGAACATGACGGTCACTGCCCGCGCTGTGGATCGAAGCTGCATGCCCGCAAGCCCGACAGCCTCGGCCGGACCTGGGCCTTCATCATCGCCGCGGCGATTCTCTACATTCCGGCCAACTACTATCCTGTGCTCACCGTCATCCAGCTCGGCGCCGGCGCGCCCAGCACGATTCTCGGTGGCGTCGAGGAACTGATCGATTCGCGGATGTATCCGCTGGCGATCCTGGTGTTTTTCGCCAGCATCCTGGTGCCTATGCTCAAGCTCGCAGGCCTGACGATCATGCTGATGGTCACGACGCTGATCAGCACCGAGGAGGGGGCGTCGGCGTGGCTGCGCGAACGGACGGCGGTCTACGGCATCATCACCTGGGTCGGTCGCTGGTCGATGGTCGATATCTTCATGGAATCGCTGCTGGGTGCGCTGGTTCAGTTCGGTACTGTCGTCAGCATCGCGCCTGGCATAGGCGCCGTCGCTTTCTGCGGCGTGGTCTTCTTGACGATCTTTGCCGCCGAGGCGTTCGATCCCCGCCTGATGTGGGATGCCGCTGCCGAGCGCCGCAGAAAGGCGCACGGTTTGGTGGTCGACGATGCAAGGCTGGGTCCGTAACAGCCGCCGACGTTCCGGTCTTCCGATCGAGTAGCGTTGCAAACCACACGGTGCGCGTGCAAACTGGGAATATTCCCGATTTCCCGTTAGGCGACAGGATCGACATGTTCAGCAGGCGCGTGACTATCGCGGCCACGATTTTGGCTATCCTGGCCCCCTCGGCCTTCGCCCAGTCCACGACGGATCCCATCGTGATCGGCGCGTCGACACCGCTTACGGGCAGCGTGTCGCATTTCGGCCAGCATGCGCGCTGGGGTGCGGAGCTGGCGATTGCCGAAGCCAATGCCAAGGGGGGGGTGCTCGGTCGCAAGATCGAGATCGATTTCCAGGACAATCGCTGCAATCCGGCGGAGGCGGTAAAAAGCGTCACCCAGATGCTGGCCACGAAGAAGTACGTGGCCATTTTCGATGGACTTTGCAGTTCGGTGGCTCTGGCGATCATGCCGCTGGTCGAGCGGGCAGGCGTGCCCTTCATCGTCGCCAACGCCTCCGCGACGTCGATTGCGGAGAAATCGGGCGTCGGCGGCAACAAGTGGACATTCAAGGTCAATCCGACCGATGCCAGCATGCTCGACGCGCTGATCGGCTGGCTCGACAAGGCCGGCAAGGCCGGCAACATCGCCTATCTGGGCGAGGACACGGACTATGGTCGCGCCGGATCGGCCGGGCTCGAGGCCGCCTTGAAGAAGCGCAACCAGAAGCTCGTCATGGTCGATTACTATCAGAAGGGTGCTGCCGATTTCACTTCGGTGCTCACAAAGATCAAGGCGAAGAAGCCAGGCCTTCTGGCGCTTTATGCCATCGATGCCGATTTCGTGAACACGATCCGGCAATGGTACAGCCTCGGCGGCGGCATCCCGCTGACCGGCCGCGTGCTGGTGGATCAGGTGCCGAAGGAAATCATGGCGAGCGGCTTCCTCGACGGGACGACCTCCGTCCAGCCCTATGATCCCTCCGTCGACACGGCCGCCAACAAGGCCTTCGTCGAGGCGTTCACGAAGAAATACAACGAAGCGCCGATGCTGATCAGCTTCGAGTCATACGAGACGATCAACATCCTGATCGATGCCATCCGGCGCTCGGGCGACGCCAGCCCGGCAGCCATCCGCGATGCGCTGGCTTCGACCAAGTACAAGTCGATGCTCGACACGACGATCGAATTCGACGCCAACAACCTCATCCACAACAATGCGATCATCTTCGAGATCAAGGGCGGCAAGGTCGTGATCGTGGGCATGAGCAAGACCTGAAGTGGATGTGAGTTTCTTCGTTCAGCTCCTGCTGAACGGCATCGTGATCGGGGTGATATACGCCCTGATCGCCATGGGCCTGTCGCTGATCTTCGGCGTGCTGGAGATCGTCAATTTCGCGCATGGCGAGTTCTACATGCTCGGCGCGATGCTGGCTTATTTCCTCACCGTGAACTGGGGATTCGGCTATTGGGCGACGATCGTGATCGTCACCGTCGTCGCGCTGATGGTGGGCTACGTGCTTTATGAGGGCTTGCTGGCATCTTTGCGCGGCGAGAGCTTCGAGCGCAGCATCCTGCTGACGCTTGGCCTGTCGATGATCCTGCAGAATGGCGCGGTGTTTTTCTTCACCACGACGCCGAAGATGATGGAGACCCCCTTCAGCTACAGCAACGTCGTGGTGGGCGACCTGCGGGTGCCGTTGGCACGTCTGTTTGCGCTCGGTCTGGGGCTTGCCGCTTTCGGTGCGCTGTATTTCATCCTCTACCGCACGCGGGTCGGCAAGGCGATGCGCGGTGTGGCCCAGAACCGGGATGCCGCCCTGATGGTCGGTATCGATCCGCGCGCCGTGTCGCGCCTGGCGGTAGCCATCGGCATCGGATTGTCGGGCTTGGCCGGCGCTGCCCTGGCGCCGGTCTACGCCGTGCATCCGTTGATGGGTTTCAGCTTCGTGTTCAAGGCCTTCGCCATCATCATCATTGGCGGGCTGGGAAATGTCTCCGGCGCTGCCATCGCCGCGGTGATGCTGGGCGTCCTCGAAAGCCTGGCGGGCGGCTTCTTGCCGCTTGCCATGGTCGACGCGCTGGCCTTCGTCTCCATGATCGCGGTTCTGCTGCTGCGGCCGCAGGGCCTGTTCGGGCGCGGCGTCCGCGTATGAGAGTTGCGGCAGGAAACCGCTGGCTTCCCGCGGCGGCTGTTACCGTGGGCCTGGTGGCGCTCTTCGCGCTGCCCCAGGTCACCGGCAACGAATATGTGTTGGCACTGGGGGCAAGCTTTGCCGCCATGTCGGTTTTGTCTGGCGGCTTGAACCTCGTTTACGGCTACACCGGGCTGCTGTCCTTTGCCCAGGTCGGCTTCTTCGGCATCGGCGGCTATGCGGCGGCCTTGCTGGTCACCGAGCAGGATTGGCCGTTTTGGGCGGCCATCGCCGCGGCGGGCATATCGGCCGCTCTGGTCGGGCTGCTCATCGGCTACTCGTCGCTGCGCCTGTCGCGCCATGCCTTCGCGATCGTGAGCCTGAGCTTTGCCCTGCTCTGCATGATCGTGGCACGCGACTGGGTCGAACTCACCCGGGGATCGATGGGTATTCCCGGCTTGCCGACGCCGACCGTGAACCTGCCCGGCGGCTGGCGGTGGCGTGTCGTTCAGCCGGCCGATTTTTACTATCTGCTGATGGGCTTTGCCGTTATCGCCCATGCGTTGATCTATCTGGTCGTCACTTCGCGGTTGGGCCGCGCCATGCGAGCCATCAAGCTCAACGAGGCCCTGGCCCAATCCCAGGGGATCAATCCGCTGTCCTACAAGCTGCTGGCCATTGCGCTCTCGGCGTTGCTCGCAGGCATCGTCGGTGGCTTGTTCGTCTTCTATCTCACTATCGTCGATCCTTCGATCTTCGATTTTTACTATACCGAAACCACGCTGATCATGGTGATCCTCGGTGGGCCAGGCAGCTTTTGGGGTGTGCTGGCGAGCAGCGCGGTACTCACCGTGGTGCCGGACATGCTGCGTTTCACCACCGATCTGCGCATGGTGCTGTACGGCGTCGTCCTGATCGTGGCGATGATCGTGTTCCCGGGCGGATTCGGCGGCTGGCTGCAGCGTCGCCGCATCGCGCGCTGGCGCCGGCCGCGTGCGCCTGCGCCCTCTGTGGCACCATGACCACGCTGCTGAAGGTCCACGGCCTGACCAAGCATTATTTCGGCCTGACCGCCGTCGACAATGTGTCGTACGAGGTCGAGGCCGGAACGATTGTCGGGCTGATCGGCCCGAATGGCTCGGGCAAAAGCACCAGTATCGACTGCATCAGCGGTTTTCAGCGCGTGGATGCCGGAAGCTGGTCTCTCGACGGCCGCAATCTCACCGGCCTGCCGCCGCACCGCATTGCGCGCGCCGGTCTCACGCGGAGCTTCCAGACGGTGCGCGCCTACGACGAACTGACTCTGCTCGAAAATCTCTGTGTCGCGGCGCAGGAGAATGACGGCATCGGCTGGCTGAAGGCGCTGCTGCACGGCAAGGCACTGCGCAGGGCCGATGCAGTGGCCGAGGCGCGGGCGCGCGACCTGCTCGCCGTGGTCGGGCTCATCGACTATGCCGAGGCGCCGGCGGCGATCCTCTCCTACGGACAGCGCAAGCTGCTGGCGATCGCTGCCACCATGATGTCGCGGCCGCGCCTGGTCGTGCTCGATGAGCCGGTGGCCGGTGTCAATCCGACCATGGTGAAGCGCATCGAGACTGTGATCCGCAAGCTGAATGCCGAGGGCGTCACCTTCCTCATCGTCGAGCATAATGTCGATTTCATCATGTCACTCTGCAGCCGTGTCATTGTCCTGGAGGCCGGGGCCAAGATCGCCGACGGACCGCCGAGCCTGATTCGCAGCGATCCACGGGTGCTGGCAGCTTATCTCGGACAGACACGCGCTGCCGAACTGGATACAGCCGGTGGCTGAGGGCGGCATCATCCTGGAACTCGACGGCCTGTCCGTGGGCTACACCGATGAACCGGTGGTGGTGGATTTTTCCATTGCCATACCGCGCGGCAGCATCAGCACCATCATTGGTCCCAACGGCGCCGGCAAGTCCACCCTGCTGCGCGGCATCTATGGGATGAACCGCTATTTCAACGGCAGCATCCGGTTTCGCGGCCAGGCGATCGAGCGGTTGCCGCCCAAGGAACGGTTGAAGCGCGGCATCGGCTTCGTGCCCCAGGGGCGCTGCAATTTTCCGCTGATGACCGTGCGCGAGAATCTCGAGCTCGGCGCCTTCACCTTGAGCGGTCCGGACGCGACCCGGGCCATCGAGCGGGTCCTGACGCAATTCCCGCTGCTGGCGGCGAAGCTGTCGGTGCTGGCCGGCAATCTCAGCGGTGGCGAGCAGCAGATCCTCGAAACCTCCATGGTGCTGGAAGCAGGGCCGGAACTGCTGCTGCTCGACGAGCCATCGCTTGGCCTGTCGCCCGGCAATCAGGATCAGATCTTTGCCACCATTGCCGACCTGCGCAGCCATGGCCTCACCGTTCTGGTGGTCGAGCAGAACGCCCACGGCGCCCTGCAGATTTCCGACACCGGCATCGTGATGGAACTCGGCCGGCTGTTCATGGTCGGACCGGCAGCCGAAGTGACCGCCGATCCGCGTGTCAAGATCGCCTATCTGGGCGGCCAATAGCCCTCACGTCACCCGGCCGCGCTTCTCCGGAATCGCGGCGATGATTTCAGCCCGGACTTTCTTCGCCTCCTCGGCCGGAATCTGGGTAATGCGGATCGTCCGCTCGACGAAGTTGTTCTCGTCGCCCTCGATCTCCAGGTCGAGGAAACGCGTCGTGCCGGGCGTCTGCGCGCGGCGGCTGGCGCCCTTTGCGCTGTCCGACTTCTTGCTGAGCAACGCCTGGATGGTTCGTACGGTGCGGACGCCGACATTCTGCGGCGGCTCGTCGTCGATCTGTACGCGATAGGCGCCCTGCGGATCGACGCCCTCGACGCTCAGCGGCTGCTTGCGGCAGACGCTGACCAGGAGGCGGATTTCACCGCTTTTGGGATGGTGGCGCGCGTCGAGGATCACCAGGCCCTTGTTGCTGGGCTGCCGCACCAGCAACGCCTCCACCACGTCGGGCTTGAACCGCAGCGTCACCGAGGCGCCGGCCGCCAGCGGCGGAATGGTGACGAAGGCATTGCCGGCAACATGGACCAGCTCCTGGTCGCGGTCCCACACGCTGCCGAACGGCAGGCGCTGCTCGATGACCATCGACGTGATGCGTCGGTCCGTCGTGTTGGACACCGTCACTTCGCGGCCTTCGGCGCGTATCTGGAACGACAGGCCTTCATAGTCCGCCATGCGCTGGTAGAGTTCGGCCTGCGTGGCGATCCAGTAGTTGCTGCGCTCGGCCAGGTTGATGCAGTAGCGCACATAGTCCAGCGAACCCTTGCCGTTGTTCACCGAGGGATCGCGTGCCAGCTCGGGATGATACTGGAAACTGTAGACGCCATTCTCCAGGCGATCTTCGAGGCCGCGTTGGCGGGCGTTGTGTCCACCGAAGATCGTTTCGACCAATTCGTAGGCCGCATCGTATTCGTGGGTGCGGTCCCAGCCGCGCAGCTTGCGCCACTCCTTGTCGGTGGTGACGACGGGTCGGAAGGGAAACCAGACGCCTGAAGTGGCGATGGTGCGCCGCACGTCGGTGACATAGGTGAGCGGCTTGCCGCCGATCGTACCGCCCACCATGACATCGGGGTTGCGCACCCCGTATTCGATCATGTGATAGTAGCAGAAGGTGCAGAGGCCGAGGATCTGCGCATCGTGGGCATAAAGATAGTCCATCGCATCGATGGTCTCGGGATGCATATGCCCGCCGGCGTGACGGCCGCAGGTGCAGATGCGGATGCCGAGATTCCTGCCGGCATTCGACACATGCTCGAATAATCCCTTGCCGAAGATGGCGGTCGGCGGATCGCCGATCGAACTGTCGTTGTGTAATGCCGGCTCGATGAAGCTGTGCTGGGTGGTGCGTTTCACCCAATCCGTGGCCATCTGCTCGTCGATGTTGGTTGAGAAGGCCGGGTCTTCGATGTCGTAGCTCGCCGGGATCAGGTTCTGGATCTGATAGTCGAGGAAGGTGTAGTCGCGCATGCCGTGCACGTCGTGACGGAACGACAGCACGCCGTCGTAGGTGCCGAACGAGCGCAGGCGGGTCTGCCATAGGGAACCCAGTCCGACATCGAGCAGCAGGCGGCGCAGGAAGAACAGCAGCGTGTCGCCCCAATGGGTGGCGTTCGCCCAATGGCGCACGGCCTCGACGTTGAGGTGCGCCTGCAGCATGCCGCCGATCAGCTCGAACACCTGGTTGGCGATGTAGACGGTCTTGTCGGTGAGCACGATGCCCGGCCCAAGATCGGCCACCGTGGCCGTGCCGGCGTCGCTGAGATCGCCGGTGAGCTCGACCAGGTTGGCAAGCACGCGGCTGCCGGGTGCCGGCTCGACGTGCTGAACCGGGTGGCCTTGATAGCCGCTGACATACAAGCTTTCCCAGGCATCACTAGCGAAGGGGGAGCCCGGCAGCCAGCGCCAGCCGGTGTATCCCTTCACCGATTCGAGCGTGCAGGACGTCAGTCCGAGCAGGCGGGGCGGGAGGTTGGTCTTGCCGGTGACGATCAGGCGGCGGCCGGGGCCGCTCAACCAGCTTTCGATGCGCGCCACGGTGTCGGCTGTCAGATGGGCGGCGTTGGGAATGAACAAGGCGCGGTAACCGTTCAGCCGCTCCGCGCTCAAATCAGCTTCGTCGCAGAGGTCGTGCCTGATGTTGCAGCGGGAGAGCAGGACTCCGGCGGCGTTCGGCGCCAGGTAGGCGTACTCGCCCTTCACCCAGGTGCGCGGCATGCCCCAGGCATCGGTGAATGTGTAGGTTTCACCGTGTGCGGCGGCCTCGGCGGCATAGGCGTCACGGCTGCGGCTGCTGAACAGCACGGCGACGTCATGTCCTTGCGGGGCTTCCCGGCGAGTCTGATTTGTCATCGATGTCCTTTGAGTGCCTGGGTCGAACGAGTATCACGAGGAGCAGGAGCCCCGCCGGCAGCAGCAGCGGATAAGGGGTGAATGGAATGATCAGTGCACCCACGATCGCGCCCAACCCGTATCCCGCCCAGGCGAAGAAGAGTGTCTGCAGGCCGGCGATCACCGGCGGCTCGGATTTTCGAGTTGGCCACACCCAGTCCACAATGGCGTCGGCCGTTCGCGTGAGCGTGCTCGTCACCACCACCGTGCTCACGGCGTTGCCGCAGAAGGGACCGCTGGCGGACGATTGCAACCCCATGGCGACAGCCACGATGAGGACCGCCGACTCGGCCGCAATTGGCAAGAAGCCGACGCCGACGAGCAAGGCCGCCTCCAACAGCAACGCCGCCATCGGTGTGGCCAGGAGGCGCGACAGGACGCGCGACAGGATGCTGCCGAGGAAGAACGCGATCAAAGGCAGGAAATGATGCGAGGCGTCCGTGTGCTTGCGTGCCGCGACGGCGATACCGGCGAGGACTGTGTTGCCTGTCATGTTGGCTGCGAATACGCCGCCCATGGTGATGTAACCCACGGCATCGGCCATGCCGGCAACCGTCGTCAGCGTCGTCGTCCGGACAAGCTGCCACGCGGGCGTCGTCGCTGCCACCGATTACAATCTCCATGCCACGCCGAAATATGACGGTATTACATGCGCAAGGCCAGCCGCGCGACATGCAACCATGCGGCATCGTAGATCATTATCTCGTCGACGATTCCAAATCGAGCGCTCTGAAGCCAGGAGACTGTTATGGCAAAACCGGTCCGCAATGACACGGGCAAGCGAAGCCTGCCTAATGCCTATGGCCGTTACTCCGCATCGGATCAGGTCGGCGACAATGCGTTCAGAGAACGAGGGCGCGCCAGTGGCGGCGGCGAAGATCATCGCGGCGACCGCTCGGACGAGGTGTCAGGCGCTCGTGAGGGGACGAAGGATACCAAGGACGAGCGCCATCCCCGGATCGCGCCCAAAGGCCGGGGCACGGGTGGGATGCCAGGAAGGCATCCCGACGACTACCCCGAGGACGCAAAACGGAAAATTTAACTGAGAGAGAGCGTTCAGTTCGTGTGGCTGCAACGAGCTGTGGCAACAAATGGCTTCGTGCAGATCTAGCCATCCCGCGCCGAGACTAGCCATCCCGCGCCGAGAGCGGGGACGCGACGTCTTCCAGTGAGCGCCCCTCGGCCTTGATGCCGATCCAGAGTTCGACCAGGGCGGCGGCGATCATCAGGCCCGCGCCCAGCAAATAGCCTGCCATGATCTCCTGCCGGCTGCCGCTTTCGATCAGCACGCCGAACAGCCACGGGCCGCCGACGCCGCCCAGCAGCGTGCCGAAAGCGTAGAACAGGGAGATGGTGAGGGCGCGCAGCTCGAGCGGAAAGCTCTCGCCGATGGTGAGGTACCCGGCGCTCGCCGCGGCCGAGGCGAAGAAAAAGACGATCGTCCAGGCAATCGTCTGCGTGGTGGCGTCGAGCAGGCCCATGGCGAAGAGCTGAGCGGTCGCGGCCAGCAGAAGGCCCGAAAGGGCATAGGTCGCCGCGATCATCGGCTTGCGGCCGATCGTGTCGAACAGAGGGCCGAGCAACAGCGGCCCCAGGAAATTACCGACTGCAAAAGGCAGGATGTAGAGGCCGACGCGATCGGACGGCACATCGTAGAAGCGCGTCAGAATCAGCGCGTAAGTAAAGAAAATGGCGTTGTAGACAAAGGCCTGCGCCGACATCAGCGACAGCCCGAGACAGACGCGCCGGGGATATTTCTTGAGGAGCGTATGCGCAACGCTGCCGAGCGTGAGCTTGTGCGGCTGGCCCAGCGTTATCCTGGTCTCGCAAGGAGGCAGTTTATGGCCTTGGTCTGCTTCTATCTTAGCCTCGATCTCGCCCACCACTTTCTCCGCCTCTTCCACACGACCGTGCGTCATCAGCCAGCGCGGGCTCTCCGGGAGAAAGCGACGGAGATAGAGGATGAACAGACCGAGGGCTGCGCCGGTACCGAAGGCCACCCGCCAGCCCATGTCCGGCGGCAGCAGCGCCGGGTTGAGAAGCCATACCGAAGCGGCGGCGCCCACCGCAGCGCCCACCCAGAAACTGCCGTTGACGGCGAGATCGATTCGCCCGCGCAGCCGCGCCGGCACCATTTCATGGATCGCCGAATTGATGGCCGCATATTCGCCGCCGATGCCGGCGCCAGTGAGGAAGCGGAAGACCAGGAAGCTCTCGAAATTCCACGAGATCGCCGTGAGCGCTGTGGCCACCAAATAAAGGCCGAGCGTCACGCTGAAGAGCTTCTTGCGTCCGAGCTTGTCCGTGAGGTGACCGAAATAGAGGGATCCGACGACGGCGCCGGCGAGATAGGCGCTGCCGGTCAGTCCGACCTGCTGGGCGGTGAGATGCAGGCTGGGACTCTCCTGCAGGGCGGCCGCCACCGAGCCGGCAAGCGTGACCTCGAGTCCATCGAGGATCCAGGTAATGCCGAGCGCAGCGATAACCAGCCTGTGGAAGCGGCTCCAGGGCAGACGGTCGAGACGGCCAGGGACATCCGTCTGGAAGGTGCGTTCAGCCTCCATGAAAATCATATAGGGGTCTTCTGGCTGCGAGACCAGTGCGGGCGGCCTCCGAGTCGACCGCAGTGC
>Ga0193752_1000995_pt1 | contig 24894 bp, 19 predicted proteins | sample H1c1metaG_FD_144924 | JGI IMG/M metagenome (GOLD analysis project Ga0193752, IMG submission 144924) | Soil microbial communities from a riparian zone of the East river system, Colorado, United States - H1c1 | ecosystem: Environmental > Terrestrial > Soil > Riparian zone | place: USA: East River...
TTCATCCTCGCTACCCAACCTCCATAATGCTGTACCTGCGGTTCCATATTCATCGGCAAACCGCATTGTATTAAAGTTGGTGATTGCGTCAGTAAAATAAACATGATGCTTTACGGCTTCCGCATCGATGTATGTGTAGTCGTTATTATACGTATGATTATTGAAATTTATTTTTGCGTTATACTGTTTTGCATTTGCCAATGCCTCCTGATAGGTCACAGTTGAACCTTCATCACCATCGGCCCAATCATACCCATAACCAGCAACACATACAATAATTTTCTCTGACGGTATTTCTTTTGCCGTTTCATCCAGCACTTTTTCAATCCATTGCTGACTGCTGATAGCACCCGGTACGCTGGTACTGTAGTGCTCATCGTAAGCCATCAGGAACATGTAATCGTTGACGGCTGATAATGCTGACACATTGAAATCTTCATTATTCGCCATAATATCCTGTGTAACGATAAGTCCTTGCGGATGTAGTTTTTCATAGAGCTCTTTCTGGAAGGCAATAATCGGCTCATCACTTTTTTCCCTGAACTCTTCAAAATCTATATTGATACCCTGTAACTGGTATTTCTTTAGGTACTTTAAGATGTCATTTATGAGCCTTTCTCTTTTTACAGGATTGTGGAGGATGCGTTGAATTATCCTTCCATCGAATTCACCTTCGCCTATTTGTTCGTTGATATTATTAATCAGCGGTACGATTTTCACATGATGTTTCTTCATCAGGTCCAAAGCTGTCATATCAATTTGGGGCCGGAGCGTGTCTGTTGATGGGTCGATAAAGAACCACTCGGGCAGCACCATATTCAGTTTATCGATGTTCTTTTGCAGCGAATAGGATGACTGAGGATCCCAGTCAACATAGAAAGCCGCTCTCACCTGCTTTATGTTAACTGGTGGATGATAATTCTTTAAGCGGTCTATTTTTTCCTTTGCCAATAAAAAATTGCTAAAGGACTTATATCTCTTTAATTCCCTTAGAGTCAGGTCAGCGGGAGTAGCCGGATTCGAAAGGTGATGGAGTGAGTCACTTTCATTTACCAGTATCGGCAAGCCCGGTTGTATACCCCTTTTAAGTGTAATAATAACCAACGGCACCATGAGTAATATGACAATCACTATGAGACGGCCCGTCCACATGAAGGTTCTCCATCGCCATTTTGAATTTGTTTGAAATATCTGTTCTGTGTTGCTCATAAACAATTAGTTGGAGTATTGGGGGCAAAAACGTTCCTCAAACCTTTTGTGGCAGAGTAATTTCTTCTCGAAACAGGACAGAGAGAACTTTTCATAACGCCTTTAATATTTTATCAAAATTATCTCAACCGGACCGCGGTCACAATTACGAGTAGGCGAGTGGGCAAAAACTGTCGACAGACCTAATCGTACTTTTTTGCGGGGTGATATATTTAACCTAGTTTTTACGTCATTTATGACACAGTATGAAAACTGCGACCGCGGTAAGCTCCTGGTTTCGGGGATCAACCTGAATGGATACAGGCTGCTGCTCGCTTCCGCATTAATCTGGGGCTCAGCCCAGGCTCAAAATCAGGTACTGGACACAAAAATGCACAACCTGCGGATGGGCAGCACCAGGGAATGGGCCGACTTTCCTGTTAATGTAAATGACAGCCAGCTGGTCATATACTTTGATGTAAAAGACACGGTTTCCTCAGGTTCCATAGAACTAAGGCAATTCGAAGTCAAACAAATCTGGGAGGTCCGGCTCAATCAAACTAAGCTGGGACAACTGACCGTGGATGAAAAGGATATGCGGACCTACCTGCCCGTACCTAAGGATGTCCTGAAAAAGAAAAGCAACAAATTAGTAATCAGGTCGCGATCCGCACGCCCGGATGTTTCCGATGATATCAAAGTTGGGAGGATCTTCCTGCACTACCGGTCGGTTAAGGAAATGCTCTCCGAAACCTCGCTAACGGTGAACGTCAACGATGCAGAGACGGGCTCACCGCTTCCATCTCGCATCACCATCACGGACACCTACCGGTCTCTGCAGCCGGTCAATGCGGTTAATGATTCCCTGGCTGTAAGAACAGGAGTGATATATACCGGAACCGGCGCAGCCACCTTTCAGTTGCCTGCTGGCGGATACACCATCTATGCCAGTCGTGGTTTTGAATATGGAGTCGATTCGGTGACGATAACATCAAAACCAGGTGACAATATTCACAAAACTCTATCTATCCGCCATGAAGTGGATACGCAGGGATGGATCGGCTGCGATCCGCATATTCACTCACTTACATATTCCGGTCACGGCGATGCGACTCTACGGGAACGGATTTTGACCATCGCCGGTGAAGGCATAGGGTTGCCAGTGATTACCGAGCACAATGCGGCAATAGATATTTCAGATACTGTCCGCGCTATGGGAATGAATGCATGGTTTACTCCTGTGACTGGGAATGAGGTAACCACAAAGCTGGGGCACTTCAACCTGTTTCCCGTGACCCCCACTGGCAAGACCAACATCGATCAGGTGGGGGACTGGAATGAACTGACCCGAAATATTCGCGCCACTCCGTCTGTCAAAGTGGTGGTATTGAATCACGCGCAGGATATACACAATGGGTTCAGGCCTTTCGATCTCAAACACCATATTGGAATAGCTGGCAAAAGCGGATTAGATTGGTCCTTCCCGGCCAATGCAATGGAAGTGATCAACTCCGGATCCCAACAGACCGATCCCCGCGAATTGTACAAAAACTGGATGGGCATGCTGAACCGGGGAATTATGCTGACACCGGTCGGCTCCAGCGATGCGCACGAGGTAAGCCGTTTTCTTGTCGGCCAGGCAAGAACTTACATCCGGGACAGTAAACAGGACAATGGTATAATCGATGCCGGGCAGGTGATCAGCAATTTTGCAGCTGGCAACGTGACGGTAAGTTTTGGATTGTTCACAGAGATCGTTGTGGACAGCTTGTACGGCCCCGGCGACCTGGTGCCGGCTTCGGGAGCAGTTCAGGTATCGGTGAGCGTTATGGGGCCTGGGTGGGCCCAGGCAAACCATGTCAGTCTTTACGCGAACGGCCAAAAGATCCGTGAGATGCGGATCTCCCAAAAGAAGACCGGCGGCCTGCAATGGCAGGGAAAATGGGTATTGCCAAACTTGACTCATGATGTATTGCTTGTGGCGGTTGCCGATGGACCGGGCACCCAATGGCCGTTCTGGCCCATTGCCAGGCCATATCAACACACATCACCATTATTTGTTCCAATGATCATGGGACTAACAGGGGCTGTAAGGATAGACGCCGACGGCGACCACCAGTTCACAAGCGCCTATCATTACGCCATGGCCTTGTGGGACTCATGCGGTAAAGATGTCAAGACTTTTATTCGGTCACTCGCCCGCTATGACCGGTCGGTTGCCATACAAGCCGGAGCAGTTATGGAAGAGCAAGGAATTACATTAACCGGCCCGGAGATGGCGAAAGCACTGTCGCTCGCTTCAGTGAAGGTTAGAGAAGGAGTTCTGGAGTTTATCAAATATTGGAAAATGACAGATGCCTACCGTGAATGATGAACCTTTTTCTCAACACTCATACGATGTGTATGCCCCAGCTGTTGCTGAATAGATGCTGCGGGGATTTGAGTAGACAAGACTGAAAAATGGATAGACAAGGGATAGGAGAGATTCGACGATGCCGCAACCTCCTGATCGACTTTTTTTATTTAGATTGGCCAATATTGTAAACCTTTATAAATTCAGGGATGACAACAAAATTTGAGGGAGGCGTTAACATTGCTATTAAAATACCCAAGGCCAAATACGATCAGACTGTTTCGTTTTATCGTGATATCTTAAAACTACAGGTAGAAGAAAAACCCATAGACAATCCGACGGTTTCAAAAACCCACGAGGTTAAATTTGGCAATAATATCGTTTGGCTTGACTGTGTCGACAATTACACCCATTCCGAGACCTGGCTTGAATTAAATACCGACGACGTTGACGGAGCCACAAGATACCTGGCTTCGAATGGCATCCAGACATGCGACGAATTAGAAAAACTGCCGGAGGATATGCACTGGATAGCCGACCCGGCAGGCACCATACTTATCGTTAAAAACCGGGATTAGGTTTTCCTTGCCACAGTTTTCGCAAGGTTTTCAAAAACCAATCTGATGTCGTCGGAAGCGAAGACTTCTCAGTTCTTCAAAGTCCGCTGGCTCAAGATAGTCGCAAAACAGTGTGTGTAGGGCTGTTGGAGTTTCTCGCCTTAATTCTTTTTATAAGGATAATTCGTTGACTAACAAGAATTAGTCTTGGTTATTTGTAATTGTTAATGAAGATTAATTGGGTGGTAGGGTTCCAGCGGTTGTAATTCTCGGCAAATAAACAATAATGACTGTTAATCAACAAGAATAGAATTGAGAGACTATTCGATCCTGTTATTTCGCTCGCATTTTATTGCCTTTTGGATCATGTGTGAGTTCAGCGAGACCAAGTTTTTCCATTAGAGGGGGAATATACATTCCGAAACGTCCGCGAAGCCCTTTCTTTAATCCATACCAGCCGCCTATAGGATTTTTCTCTGAACGCCCCCATTCTTCAACAGTGTTTTCTTTTGCTGGCTTTTGTTCGTCGGCACTTCCAAGTTCCATCCAATCGCCGTGCTTTTTTAGCATCGCGTGGAGATCGGACAGGCATCGAAAGTCGTAATGAAGTACCGTCTTGCCAACAGTGCATACCAAAATTTCATTTCCGTCTTTCACGTCTTTGTGCATAGTATAGTCGGAGGATAAAGGTGGTGTCTTAAGGATCCAGGGATCGTCTTTTGTTCCTTGTTCTTTTGCCATTGTGTCTTTGATAAGAATGTTAAAGAATTTTTTTTGAACCTTAGCGTGTAGACATCCCTGCTTGCGGCCAACGCGTAAATTTAAGATATTCTATAACAGGCTGATTTCATTCAACCCGCAGATGTACTTTTGCATGCTGTTATTTTATTTCGAAGCAATTGCTGCTCGGCCGGCGAAGTAGTCAGATCCAGCGCCTTCTGAAAGCATTGTTTTGCCTGCTCGTCCAGGCCTTCATCGAAATAGATTTCACCGATGGCCGTATGATACAAATAATAATTATCAAGGTTTTTTATCTCCCTGAGCTCGCTGATTGCGGATTTACGGTCAAGGGCATAAGATGCAGCAATGGCTTTATTGAGTGAAACGATGTCTGAGGGATGATGCCTGGATAATTCACTGTATAGATGGTAGATCGCTTTCCAGTTGGTGTGCTCAAAATCAGGGGCAGAAGCATGCAGCCAGGCAATTGCGGCTTCAAGGTGATAGGCGGAGGTTTCATCTTCTGTGGCCAGTTCGAGATAATAATTTCCTTTTTGAATCAGGGGCTGGTGCCACCGGCTGCGATCCTGATGTTTCAGTAAAATAATATTTCCTTGGTCATCCAGTCTGGCGCTTAACCGTGATGCCTGGAAGCAGAAAAGCGCAAGTAAGGCATGGGTGCCAGGCCCGTTTGTGGCTGGATGCTTTGTAAGCAGGTAAGTTAACCGCATTGCTTCTTCGCAAAGGTCTTCACGGATCAGGTGTTCGGGTAGCGAGGAATTATAACCCTCGTTGAAAAGCAGGTAAAGACTGTGAAGTACGGCAGCCAGGCGCTGAGCAATTTTAGAGAACGCCGGCAATTCCAGTTTAATATGTTCTGACCTGATTTTTTCCTTCGCCCGGTAGATCCTTTTGGCAATGGTTTCTTCGTCCTTCAAAAAGGCTTTCGCAATTTCTGCAGTACTTAAGCCACAAAGCGTTTTCAAGATGAGGGCCATCTGCGCTTCCACCGGGATGGACGTGTGGCAACACGCAAACATCATCCGGAGCTGGCTGTCCATTATTTCCTCTTCTTCAAAAAACTGCTGTACGGTCGCGGACAAAGTGTACTCGGACTGAAGTAGATGTCGAAGCTTAGGCTGTAAGTGTTTGAATATCTTTTCTTTTCGTAAAAGATCTACTGCCTTATTGCGGGCTACCCGATGAAGCCATCCCGCGGGATTGTCAGGCAGGCCACTAAAAGGCCAGGTCGTCATCGCTTTTAGTAAAGTGTCCTGCACAATATCCTGTGCCATATGCAACTGCTGAAGCCCGAGCAGTTTGGATAAAACAGCGATCATCCTGCCCGACTCGTGGCGAAAAAGATGATCGACTGTTTCATGAATAGAAGGTCCCATACGGCAATTTACATATCCATTGCCATGACAGGGCGAACCTGCACCTGACCGCCAAAGTCAAAGTCTGGATATTGTCGGCATTCGACTACGGCTTCGTCGATGGATGACGCATTGATGATGAAATATCCTCCTACCACCTCCTTCCCTTCGGTGTATGGACCGTCGGTTACGGAAGCGGGTCCGCTTACCAATTTACCACCCGGCAGAAGCGGCTCACCAGAGACGTATTTGCCTTCTTTCGAAAGTTTTTCTACCCAGGCCATCCATTTGCCCATGTTTGCCTGCATTTCGGAAGGGGAGGCGTCGGATTTCAATCCTCCCTGGAAGATCAACATGAATTTTTCCATGATAGTTCATTTAAAGTTTACAATGATTTCAGCTATGACGAATGGAAGAGGGAGAACCGGACAATTATATAAAGATTTTTTTCTCCGGTTAGTAAACTGCTGGAAATATAGCGTGGAAGACAGGGGGAATGAAGGTAACCAGCCGACTGAGTCCATTAAAGAACAGTCTAGATTATGGGAGGCCGGACCGAAGACAAGCCGATTATTCAGACCTCAAACTCCTCACCGGATTCGCCAATGCAGCCTTCCCAGCCTGATAAGCAATAGTGATTGCAGCAATAGCAAATGATGTTGCGATGGCTATGAGGAATATCTTAATTCCAAAACTGACCTGGTACGCAAAGTTTTCCAGCCAGCTATGCATTACATAATTGGCAACAGGCGCCGCTATTACAAATGCCACAAGAATAAGTATTGCCGATTCTTTTGCAAATAGAGAAACTATATTCATAATGGATGCTCCAAGCACTTTACGGATGCCGACTTCTTTGGTTCGCTGCGCTGCAGCAAAAGCGATCAGGCCATATAAACCCAAGCATCCGATTAATATCGCAATGGATGAAAACAACTTAAAGGCTGTATATACTTTTTCTTCCTGCTTATACAGCCCCGCAATATGGTCATCGACAAATTCATATTCAAAAAGGCGATCCGGGAAAAGCGCAGACCATTCCCTTTCGATCCTGGCGATTGATTGAGGCATTTGTGTGGATTGAAGTCTGACGCTGGCCATATAAAAACCCTGCGGCTCATAAACCAGGACACATGGCCGCCTCAATTTATGTTTTGATTCACTTTGAAAATCCTGCACTACGCCCATGATCGTTGAATATTGTCCGGACTGTCTTATGTGCTTTCCTATGGCCTGTTGAGGATCCTGGATGCCAAGTTTATGTATCAACGCTTCGTTGACTACAACGTTGACAAGGGTATCACCTTTGCTTATTTTCCTGATTTTCTGGCCAGCAAGTAACTTTAACCGGAACATATCCATGTACCTTTCATCGACATTTTTTATTTCTGTAACGTCATCTTTCGGCACGCCCAGCTCAGGCGAAGAAAAAGGGGCAAAGGAATTATTATATACCGGTGCACCCGAGGAAAAACTGACATCGGTAACTGACGGCATTTCAGAAAGCTTTTCATTAAACAGATCATGCTTCGACTCATCAAACAGCCGGAAATTAATAACCGCCCTTTTATCAAAACCGAGATCCTGGTTTTTAAAGAAATCCATTTGCAGTGCCACTACCAGGGTTCCGATAATTAAGACCTGGGATATAGCGAACTGAACCACCACCAGAGTTTTGCGCAGGCTCAATCCCTTTAATGAAACGCCGGCCGTGCTCTTCAGGGTTTTGATTGGGGCAAAGGCAGACTGAACAAAGGCCGGATACAACCCGGCCATTAGTACAAGGGCAACAATCAATGAAGCGATTAGTGTCAGAACAGACCGGTCTCCTAGCTGAGCAGGATCTATTTTCACACTGAGCCAGGTATTTACCTGAGGTAGACAGAAATATGTTGCCAGCACCCCTATGATTACAGAAAATAAGACCAACACAGCCGTTTCGCTTAAGAACTGAGCGATTAACTGCAGACGCCTGGCGCCAAGCACTTTTCTTACCCCAACTTCTCTTGCTCTCCGAATGGCCTGAGCCGTTGCCAGGTTGATAAAATTAATACAAGCAATTACAATGATCAGCAGAGCAACTGCCGCCAGTACATAGTAGGTTTCCCTTGAAGTGGTCGGGCTGAAAGAAGTATGAAGGTAGCGCTGGTCAAAGTGAATATCTTTTAAAGGCTGCAATATCAGTTTTGCTTCTTTGGCGATATCTTTTCCCCAGTGTTTTTCTATAAACGCTGGCATTTTTTTCTGAAGTGATTCGGCAGAATAATTTTTTGGAAGAACAATATAAGTATACCCACCATTGATATTATAGAAATCCCTGTTTGCAACGTCCAGTTGCTTTCTTAGAGTTTCGAAGGAGATGATAAAATCAAAAGGGAGGTGTGTATTCCCCGGAAGATCCTTGATCAGACCGGTAACTTTGAGATCCACTTCGTTCTGGATATTTATCACCTGGCCCATTGGCTCCTTATCTCCAAAATACTTATGTGCTATAGACTCCGTTAGAACTACTGAATTTGGCGCCGATAATGCGGTTTGCGGATCTCCGGCGAGCCAGTCGTAATCAAAGATCTTCATGAACTGGTCGTCTCCAAAGGCAAACGCTCTTTCCATATAGCGGCTGTCACCCACTTTAACCAAACCTTCCTGTTGAAACCAAAACTGCGATACATTTTCCAGTTCCGGAAACGCCGTGCGGAGATGGTGGGTAACTACCATGGACACACTGGGATTAAAATCCAGAGCGTTCATGGTAACCCGATAAGTTCGGTCAGCTTTTTTATGAAAGCTGTCGTAACTCATTTCTCACGAGCAGGAAGATCAGCAAGCAGGAAGCAATGCCGAGAGTCAATCCAAAGACATTGAGAAAAGTATAGGTGAAGTTGCGGCGAATGTTTCTGAGAGCTATGAGCAAATAGTTCTTAAGCATAACCTGGGCTAATTAAGTGGTAATTTCCGGAAACTTTGTGCCACAGTCATAATTGACTGATTAGCAACTGTTCTTTCGCCTCGACAGCCTACAAAATTGGCCGTTTCCGATACAGTGATTTTGTTGAAACAGAACACTTTATGCTTCCCGGGACTGTCGTTCGAGCCTTGACAATACCGTGTTCAGTGCAAAAGGGCGAAACGTTATTTCGGTCGAGAACCTCGCCGTTGTTATTGCAGGTGAACCTGAGCATCCAAAACACATCTTCGTCGTTTCAGGTTAAGCGATTGATCTATTTATTGTCACTGTATTAAATTTGCACTTATAAAAGGTATATCATGAAAAGAATTGCAATTAATGGCTTTGGCAGAATAGGCAGGGCCTCCTTAAAAGTGATCCTTGAAACCAAGGATATGGAACTCGTTGCTATCAACGACTTGCTCGATATAGACAATGCAGCCTACCTGCTGCAGTACGACAGTGTGTATGGAATATACGAACGAAAGGTCTCGGCGAAAGATGGCAATTTGGTTGTGGGCGACAAAAGGATAAAGTATTTTTCTGAAAAGCAACCGGCGAATCTGCCATGGAAGGAACTGGGTATCGATGTGGTAATTGAGAGCACAGGAATATTTACTAACAGGGAGGATGCCGAAAAACATATTGTGGCAGGCGCAAAGACGATAGTTATCTCGGGACCGACAAAAAGCAAAGACACCCCAACCGTGGTGCACGGGGTCAACACAGATGACGGGAAAGTGAATATTTATTCCTGTGCGAGTTGTACCACAAACAATATCAGCCCCATCATCGAGATACTGGGAAGAAGAATTGGCATAAAAAAAGCGATCCTCAATACCCTTCACGCATATACCGCCTCCCAATCCCTCGTAGACGGACCCTCGAAGAAAGAACCGAGGATGGGCCGTGCAGCTGCAATGAACCTGGCACCTGCCGCAACGGGTGCCGCCGTTGCAACCACAAAAGCGCTGCCGCAATATGAAGGCAAGTTTGACGGCGTTGCGGTACGAGCTCCTGTCGTTGTCGGATCTATCTCCGACATTACTTTTATCTCAGAACGCAATACCTCTCCAGCGGAGATAAATAAAATTCTGACTGAGGAATCAGCAGCAAAAAGATACAACCTCGTTTTGTCGGTTAGCGACCAGCCCCTGGTTTCAAGAGATATTATCAAAAGTCCCTACGCAGCTATTGTTGACATGGAAATGACGAGGGTTGTCGATGGTGACCTCGTTAAAGTGATGGCCTGGTACGACAATGAATGGGGGTTCACAAATCAAATGATCAGACAAATTTCGATATAGACGCTCTTTTACAAAGAGGAAACCTGACTTACTTTTTTTTAAAAAAAAGTAGACAAAAAAATCCGGCGGTGTCAGAATAAGGACTAAAACTTTCTGCCAGCCACTACGGCGAAGGAATGCTCCGGTCAGCTGATGTAATTCTCGTGTGCAGTTGCATTTACCGACTGCATATTTTCAATCGTCATCTTCGCCGTTTGCCGTGGCACATGAAAATTTTGCCTTCGCCCGCTTTTACCCGCCATAACCCCGAAGGGGCGACGGCGGGCGTTCGGCCGGCCTTATTCTGAAGGCGCAATTCAGTTTTCTTCATCCTCTTCCTGTTCCTCTTTCTGTTTCTGTTTCTCGTTCTGTTTCTGCCCTGTTAGCAAGTAAAGTGTTGGGGGGATAGCCAAAATACTTTTTAAAAGCATACGAAAAATGCGAAAAATTTTCAAAGCCGGCTTCAACATACACATCGTTTGGCTTTCGCCGTTTTTCCGAAATCTGATAATGTGCCAGTTGGAGCCTTTTTTCTGTCAGCCATTTTTGCGGCTTTGTATTATAAGCTTTTTCAAAATCCCTTCGAAAAGTTGCCAGGCTGCGGCCTGTCAGATAGCCAAATCTTTCCAACGTCATGTTTAGCATATAATGACGTTCCATAAAGTCGGTAAGGTTTATTTTTCCTGGCTCTTCAAAATTGCCCAGTAAACCATCCACACTTTTATCAATCAATCTCAATATACTTATGGCCTCTTCAAATTTGATTTTTGCTATTTCTGCGGGGAGAGTTTCATTGAGATCAAAATAGTGAATCAGGGATGCAAGACAACTTTCCAGCAATGGATGTTTTGTAAATTTGTACACTTTTTGGAGAGGCTGCGCTTTGCCGACAACGTCGTGACGGGAATAAAATTCTTTTAGCTTTTCTTTGGTAAGGTGCATAACTACCGTTTTGTGTGGAAATCCATCTTTAGGATAGTTGATAACGGTAGCCAGTTGGTTACGGGGAATGAGAAATATATCGCCTGCATTGAAAGTAGAATAACCGTCGGACTGCACAATTTTTGTTTCGCCCGAAATGAACCAAACCAGCATGTGATGGTCAAATATCACTTCCGTTTGAAACGACTTTCCTTTAAATAGCGAAAGTTTAATATCAGGGTGAATATATTTCGTCTCAAATTCCGTATTCATTACTCGTGAATTTACAAAATAAAACAAGACGCATTAATGACTTTGGTTTGACACCGAGTATGGTCGTCTAATTGACCGGAAATGGTATATTTATCATTTTCTCAGATAGTGCCCACAATTTCACTGCGTTCTTGGCGTCTACAGAGTAAGGCTTCACCCCGCGCAGTGATGAGGGTTCATCATAGTTGTGTTCAATATTTCCTTCGTCTAGTTCGGCCACGTCTGCATCTTCGCAATATACACCGCCGATATCATTTAGCTTTGGACTAGTGGCACACCATACAGATGTTGCTGCGCCCTGTTCAACGTTTTTCAGTTTGGCTGCAACCTCCTGCTTGATAATTCCATTTTCGTCATGAGTTCCCATTTGTTGAAACAAAGTCATTGGCGCCACTCGACCTAAGTCCGTACCATTTACTGAGCCAGGATGCACAGAAAATGATCGTATGCCAAAAAATTTTCCACGATGGTCGAGTTCCACTGAAAATAGATTGTTGGCAGTTTTTGATTGTCCATAACCACTCAACGATTCATATTCCCGATTTTCAAAATTTGGGTCGTCGAAATGGAAATCTGCCATTTGGTGGCCAAATGATGACACGTTAACTACACGTGCTCCATTCGCGTTCTTTAATGCCGGCCAGAGCTTTGCCGTGAGCTGAAAGTGTCCCAAATGATTGGTGGTAAGCTGCGATTCATATCCCCTTCTATCTCGCTGCATGGGAACCCACATGATGCCGGCATTGTTGACAAGGAGATGAAGTGTGTTTTGTGTTTCAAGGAATCGTTCTGCAAAAGAATTTATGGATGCTGGATCCATAAGATCCATTCCTTCGATTGTCACGTTGCGCAGCCCATTTAAATTATGTCTGGCTTTACGGATGTCGCGGGCGGGAACGATTACTTTCGCTCCTGCAGAAATAAAGGCGGCGACGGTTTCAAGCCCGATACCCGCATAACCGCCGGTGACGATTGCGATTTTTCCAATAAGGTCGATGCCATTTATGACGTCATGTGCGGTCGATTTTGAGTCAAACCCCGAGTGAACCGGGTTTTGCAGGGCTCCGTTGTAATTGTCGGTTAAGTTCATCTTTTGTGTTATTATATGTAGGACAAACTTAGTATAGGCCTGATCAACCTATTTTGTTCAAAATGTCAAATTATTTTGTTTAAAACGTCATTTATCTTTCCTTAGTAGTTCGATTGGTTTGTTCGACTGGCATTATGCCCGCCAGGCTACGTAGAGCGAAGCGGGCATTCAGGCAAAAAACGTGAAGAAAACCCACTCGCCTTCGCTGATGCTCCCACCTTCGCTGCTGTCGCAGCTACGGTGGGCAAAGGCGGCGGGCGAGGAAGAAATATGGAATGGCATTCAGGCAAAAAACGTTAGGAAAACCTGATCGAAATGCGTCCGAAGAAAAACAGTTGTTACTAATGCCCGGAGATATTCTTTGCCAGTAAGTCCTACAACAGCCCGGTTATATTCTACAGCTGTGACTTGTTTTTCTTCAGCATGAAGATCAGGTTTTTAGTTTTTTGCCTGACAGCCTTGATTTTTTTTGGTTACTTTTTTTTATCAAGAAAAAAAAGTAACTAATGGCTCAAGAAAAAAAGGTTTTCAATTAATACCGATTCACATCAACTTACCCAGATGACAAATCACACACACCAAACATCACCAAATGTCTACGCCCGAATAGGTGGGTTAGCATATCTCATTATCATAGTCGCCGGCATCCTTGGTGAAATGTTCATCAGAAATACAATTGTTGTTTCAGGTGATGCAGTCGCCACCGCCAGGAATATTGTAGCCCATCCTTTACAGTGGCGAATTGGGATAGCTGGAGATTTGATAATGCACGTATGTGACCTGGTTGTAATAGTTGTCTTATATCTTTTACTCAAGCCGGTCAATAAAAACCTGGCCTTGCTCGCTATGCTGTTCGTTGTCATTCAGACCGCGGTGCTGGTAGCTAACAAGTTAAATTTGTTCATGCCTTTGTTTCTGTTGGGATCGGCGGACTATTTGGCTGCATTCGACCCATCTCAACTGCAGTCTCTGTCCTATATTTTTATCAAAGCACACGGATATGGCTTTGGTCTCGGTCTCATATTTTTTGGTTTTGGATGCATTGTTTATGGATATTTGATTTTCAAATCGGGGTATTTACCCAGGGTTTTGGGAATACTAATGCAGGTCGCTGGTTACTGTTATTTACTCAACAGCTTCTCATTAATTCTGGTACCCGAATTCGCGACTGTGCTGTTCCCTGCAGTTCTGTTACCTCCCCTAATTGCGGAAGTCTCCCTTTGCTTATGGCTCATTATTAAAGGGGTCAATATTCCAAAGTGGAATGAGAGAGAACTAATCACCAGCTGAAATATATGCGCGATAGACAACTTTTTACATTCCGGACTACCTGTTTCTCATTTCGATATCATAGTTGCATTTAATGTGAATTTTTTCTGGAAAAATCCAGTCGAGGAGTTACTAATCATCAGAAAATCCCTGAAGCCAGACGGCACATTATTTGTATTTTACCAGGCACCGTTTGAAATTGATATTACAGCAGCAGAACCGATAAAACAGAACTTGCTGGAAAGTGCTTTTAATATTGGTGCAGTTCATTTAAAAAAAATGTTGCCGACATCTGCGTTTTGTATTATTGCAAAGCCCCAGTGACCATGAATAAGAGGGGCGAAGCCCTTTCATACGCACCATTACTGGGACTTGTAATTGCCAGCCTATGCATTATTCAAATCAATCGCTATGTCCAAAGTCATTTTTTCGACATCTATTTCCGTCGATGGACGACATTCCCATTACTACTTGTTATTATGAGCTTTATTAAAAGGCAGACGATTTACCGCTTCCCCAACCTTCCTTCCCTGTTCCAGTCCCGTCATTACCGATGGTCGGTAATGAATTCCGGCCAGTATTCTTGAACGCCCTGCTTCCCACGCATAGTCTTCAAAAGAATTGAAGTGACGAGGTCCATAAAGTGTGTCGTATGTATGATCTGTAAAACTGAAATTTTCCCCAAAAATATCTTCCATTACTGTGGAGCCAGCAGCAGAGATTACGCCATGCGCTGCGGTATACTCCGGATGTGGAGGGGTGGGAATGACAGTATTCCAATCAGGATGGTTCATGACACCCCGGATATAGGAAACCGGACGGATCAAATTGTAGATGTATTTTGTTTTAAATACAGAGATCAATGCATCATTCTGGGCAATGCCATGTTTGGCATAAGCGACAGCCGCTTCATCAAGTTTAAACTTTTTTAATTGAATCAGCTGAGTAAGAATATTGGTGGCGTGAGCAGGTACATTGTAGTTTTGGGGCAGATCACCCCAAAATTTTGCAATTATTGAGTCCTCGTGTGACAGCGACAGTGAAATGGAATACAATTCATCTACCATTTTGTAAAACGACGATGCGGTATCTTCTGAATAGGGAACAGGAGGACCAGGTTGGGTCGCATCCGCGATGCCTGGAACAAAGGACCGGTTAGCCCCCCAGTACGGATGTATGGGTGCTCCAAATAAAGGCGGTGTGGGTATCCACAATCCAGGCCCTGATGGTGGTACATATTCAGGTGATGTAACATGAGCATAAGCTTCATGACCGCCATCAGTTTTTGACCATTGAAATATTGCATCAGCTACCTGCCTTCCAAATGCTTCCGAAATATCTAATTCTTTTGTCGTGGCCTGTGTCTGAAACTGTGTGTGGAAGGCCATTTCAAGAGAATCAATTGTAGCAGTGTTTGCTGTCGAAGTATTGCCGAATAACGATTTAGTAATCAATGCCATCGCTGCATTTGCCGACGCTGGCCAGTAATAAGGAAGATTGTCCTTTTTCGCTAACTGGTAATCTAGTGAACTCGCATCGTTCATGTGGCTTACGATGGATCGGCAGTCTTTGATACCAGGCACAATTGATTCATACAGAGCCAGTCCTGCGTAAGCAAAAGACCTGGATGCAACAATAGAATTGAAACCAGGTGTCGTCCTGGTCAGCCTCAAATGCAAATTCATCCAGGCAATGGCAACATCAGGTGAATATTTTTTGGCAGAGGGGATGTGAAAGTCTGGCTTTTTGCAACCGGCATTGAGAAAAATACATAGTGATCCGAGAACGAACAGCTTTTTCATTTCATAATAGTTTGGTTAATGAATTTGATACCCAGGTTCCATGAAGGTAGGTGGCGCATTCAGGCTCCGGTTTGCAGAATAGTCCAGAAATCTGACTATTTAGTTCAGTTCTCGTATTGACTCATCGTGTTTGTAAGCGATACCGCAATGGAGCTGATCCGTACTGTTTTTTAAATACCCGGGCGAAGTGTGTACTATTTTCGAAGCCGCTTTCAAACGAAATATCATTAATTGGCTTGTCCGAGTTCCGAAGTAAGCGCATGGCGTACTGAAGGCGTTTACTTAATAGCCAAGTGGCGGGAGCTGCGCCATAGATCTTATAAAAATCCCTTTTAAATGACGACAGACTGCGGTTGCACAATTTGGCATAGGCCTCCAACTTAAGATTATAAAGGCAATTGGCTTCTACGATCTTATAAAGGTTGTCGCCACGTGGTTGAAGCAAGGTTTGAAGATACCCATTCAATATGCTATTCGCAGGATTGGAAATAATATTGAATAACAACTCTCGGAATTTTAGTTCCAGAAGATCTTCAGGTGGTTTGATTTCAGAATCAAAATGAGGCATAAGGGATTCATAGTATCTCGCCATGATCTCATTTACATCCAGGGGGATAATAAGACCATCAGGAAGATCAGGCAATTGTCTTTTTTGAATAAGTCCCGCATTTTCATTTAGAAAGGAACATAGATATTGATCCGGGATAAAGAATGCCAACAGACATAAGGTCTCATCAAAAAACTTTTCAATAACGCAGGCTCCTTTTTTCACAAAAACCGCATCGCCCGGATTGAGAGTCACAGAGTGACCTGCAAGCAGGTTAGTTTTTTCGGCCCTCATAACATATTTTCCCGTCACCACATACAGGATATAATTAAGATGCGACCATTTATCCTGTTTGTTCGTTTCTAAAGGACAGTTGTAGTTGACAAATAAAAGGTCCTTGCAGCAAAGCTGCTTAAAAATTTCTGGTTGGGTTTTTACTGTATCGTAATAGTTAAGCATCGATCATTCAGTCCATTAAAGTTAATTAAATGGATGAAAATCGATGCTTCTATTTGATGTATTATTTTAGCCAGGGAGCAGGCAGGTAGGACGCGCAAAGTATTACCTCTCAACGTTTCTCCAATGCCAGGGCAGGCCTGGCAGATTTTTCAACAGATGTTTAAACTCTCATCGTTTTCTTCCAGTAGACGTAAGACAATATTCCCGGCACTATCCATACCAGCATAAACAGCAACATCGGGTCAAATTTACCTCCAACGGCTATACTTGAGTAAATTGCAGCACTCAGGTCAATAAACAAGGCGGCGTATGCCCATTCTTTTATAGTTTTTAACCCGGGAATTAAGATCACGAGGGCTCCCACTATTTTCGCAATACTTATTAACTGAATAAAATAGATCGGATAACCAAGTCCATCATGCATCATTGTAATCGTCTCTTTACTGGGTTTCACGCCCGAGGTAGCAGAGAAGACCATGAGGCCGGCAAATAAAACGGTAAAGATCCAATAGAGAATTTTTGTCCTTTTCATGTTTTCGAATTTATAGCTTGATTATGATTGAACATACAACATATACAAAACTTTTCAGTGCAACGCCCAAAATCTGCTCTATCTGAAAGAAAAGCTTTTTTGAAGCCCTGAATCACTGTCTATCTTTCCGAAGTCAACTCTTATAGAGTTAACATCCGCCTTCTTAAAAACCCATTGCCTCGGTTTTCGATGTTAATAGCATGTGCGCAAACCGTCGTTCAAAAAAAATCTTTGGGTGTGAAGGTTGGTACGGTAGGAGTCAATTTATATATTCCACGACAAGACCATTTTTTTCAAGATATTGATGGACCAACAGCAGGACCTCACTTTCCGTTTCCTCGGATTTGGCAACATCCCTGCACCAAAAAAATACACTCATCCCAAAGCCATCCGGCAAAACCTTCGTAAACAAGATCTGCGGTTCTCTGCCCTTGGTAATATTAGTCGATTCCAAAACAGCCAGTTTGATGAATGTTGATGCCCGTTCCATGTCTGTGATGCCATGGACCGTAAAGTTCATTTCAAGCCTGCGCTGATTATCAGAAAGTGTCCAGTTTACAATTTGCTCAGATAATATATCCCCGTTCGGAATTATGACTTCTGCACCATCGGCAGTAAGCAGGGTACTTGACCGAAGTCCTATTTCTCTGACCCGCCCTGAATGATCACCGATCTTAACTGTATCGCCTATTCGAAGAGGCCTGTCAAATATTAATATAATGCCTGAAACGAAATTACTGACAATATTCTGAAGGCCCAGTCCAATACCCACACCCAACGCCCCAAGCACAATAGTGATTTTATCGATCGGCACACCCGAAGCCGCCACCGCGAGCAGGTAGCCCAGGCACAATAGCACCAACCTGGCTATAAGCAAGCGTGAACGTTGACCCTTATGTTGTATCTCATCGTCTGCACCCGTATCGCCGAAGAAGTAACCAACATATCGCTGTAAGAGATGGGCTATCCAGATGATAAGGAAAAAAAGAAGAATGCCGCCAAAACTAAAGGATGCATTCCCAATATATCGGGTAGTTGAGAGTATGTTATGCAAACCATTAAACACACTCTGATAAATCCCGAGATTGGTAGTGAGTACGACCAGCCAAAGTAAGCTAACTATCAACAAAATAAGCGGGCGAAAACTGTTGAGCACCGGTTGATAGTCAAAGGTAGCCGGAGCTCCCTTCCTGATTCGGCTTGTAACAATCTGCATTGAAATGGCCTCAATACATATTTTGCTGAACACAGCCAGCCCGACGACCTGCATGAATGAAAAAATTGCGGCGTTGCCCAACAGTTGTGCCAGGGTAAAGCGGCCAAATATATTGAACAGGATAGAAAGGGCATTCATGACATTGTGCAGGATAATGACGAAACGAAGGAACCCCTTGAAATAGAGATGATCCTTCATCATCGACAAAAAACGAAAACCTAATAAAATGGAGAGCAGATTGAGCGCTATAAGCCCGAACCGGTGTATGTACCCAGGATCAGCGATGTGATGCATGAATGAGAATACCAAATAGAGCCCAACCATAGCGAGCCAGACCAGGAAAAGCTGCCGCGGCCATTTTCTCCAACAGATAATGGTAAGCAGTATCAGCAGCAGGAACTGCATCATTTCGATATAAACCGCGGGGGCGTGGAGATCAAAGAGCGGGGCGATGCACAACATCACAGCCAGTGATGACACGACATAGCCCGATCGAACATAACTGAAATCCAGTTGGTCGGGGAATGCGGTTGTGCTGTGTTTATTCAGCACGCGGATATTGCGATACATCCACAAGCAGAAAATTAGCCCGATCAACAAAAGGAAAAGCCTTTTATGACCGCTGTCTTTGAAATAATACCTCACCGCTTTTTTCTCTCCGCGATAAGCCCGGGCGAAGGATAGCCGAGACTGCTCGGAGAGCCGGACGGTGTCCTTTTCCCACAAATAATTATATTCTTTTCCAAAAATCCTCGCGGCAGAGGTCGTCAACTGGTTATTGACCTTTTCCAGCAATTGTGTTGAGGATATCACTCCTGAAGAAACATGAATTTGAAGGGTGTTTATTTCTGACAGACTTTTTCTAAGTCGGATCGCCGTCGAGCGAAAAGCCCTTCTTACATCTTTGAGTTGGGATGCAAACTGAATACGCAGGGCTGAATCGCGCATAAGCTGCCGCATAACCGTATCTGCCATCAACGGTTGTAGGGATAGGCGAAGTTTATCGAGCCTATTTTCTGCCGAATCCAGTACTGAACGGTGCTCTTTAAGAGTGACCTGCATATTTTGCAAGAGTGTCCTGAACACCTGTAGGTTTCGAAGGTTGAGCGCAGCGGCATTGTTAAGGAGATTGTCTTTCAGGACGGCCAACATTGAATCGTTGTCGGGCATGGCCTTCTTTACGAGAAGCACAGGTAAACCGAGCTCACCTTTGTTTTCAGCATTTTCGAGTATGACAAAGGTTTTCTCTATTGCCAGTTGATAATCGCTGGTCGTCAGTTGTGCCGTATCAGCAAATAATGAAATCATACCGGACCTGCGGACGCGTGAAGAATCGTGCTGCCGGGAGGAACTATCACGGTCCCGGGGCTGCGCTTGGAGCGAAACAGCGGACACTATGGACAGCAGGCACAGATAGATCCAGAGGTTTTTCATAGATGTTTATGCCTTAAAAATAGAAAATGTAAGTGGAAAACGGAAACCGGGTTTTGCTTTAGAGTAAATCCCACCAAATACCCAGTAGGTTTGGGTTCAGATCTTGCAAGTCGCGCAGAGGCACTTCCTTTTCTAAACAGGCTCCACCACAATGACCCGAAAGGGCAAAATTATGAGCATCAGATGCCCCGCATCACAGTCGCCCGCTAAGGATGGGCCTTTTCCCGACGCCCGTCTTATTCAAAGTCATAGCAATCCCGGTTGGGCACAAACGAATCCAACCTGTGCTCAGATTATTCGCAACCCTGCACAAACCGAGCGATTTGAACGTAAAACCCGGACAATTCTGTTATTTTCTGACACGGAATGACCACCAAAGAAAAGGCAGGGCCATCAATACGAAAAGAACTGACTATAAGTTGCGTGATGAATTCCTTTAGGGGGATATTTTTCAGTTTTCCCGATCTCGCAAACGTTTTGCCGATTTCGAAAACAGTCTGGATACACAGAAATTAGTTTTGCGCCTGAAACATCTCATACAATGAAAAAAATATTCGTCCCGGTTTTGGCAATCGTCGTTTTCGCACTGAATGCCTGTAAGAAGGATAATAACGGCCCCGCTGTGGAACCGTATACAGTTCCCGAGACCTACAACTTCCAAAATGTTGACTACAAAGAAGCGACCGCGAGAGTTCGAATGCTTGATGGTCTCAACAAATACGCGAGCAAAACCCAGTCCAGTATGGACAAAGTAACGCTGGACCAGACAAAAATCGACAATATGTGGACCAATTCAAACAGTCCATTCGACACAGCCTGGTTGAACACATCGGGAGTCAATATTTCGGAAAAAACAGCCGATGCCGCTACTTATAAAGGCTATCTTGATGGGTTGGTGGCGGCCAGCGCAAAGGATCTTACCCCTGCAGCTAACGGTACGGAGGGATACATTGCCCGTAATTCCGGAAAGATATTGGTAAATGCCAATGGACTTGAATTTGTTCAGGCGATTCAGAAAGGCACAATGGGAGCTGCACTTTTCAAAGAAGCCATGTTGCTGCTCGATCAGGTTCCGGGATCTGACAATACAAAAAATATCGAAGGAACTGGCACAGCAATGGCCCATAATTTCGATCTGGCTTTTGGATATTTCTCAGTTCCGGAGAATTATGACACCACTACCGCCTTTGCCACCGAAAACAAGCCCGTACTCCTGTTCTGGGGTAATTATATCCGTGAGCGAGGATTGTACATCAATGCCCACGAAATTCTCTGGAAGGCATTCCGAACAGGAAGGGCTGCCATTGCTGCTAATGACACCAAAGTGGTCACAGAACAGGTAGATATTATCAAAGAATACTGGGAGAAAGTGGCTGCGGCTGCTGCCTGGGCTTATATTACATCACCACAAAGTCAGTCGGGCAACCTGGCGTCCCAGTTTCATGGGCTTTCTGAAGGCTTCGGCTTCGTGGCTTCGTTGAAATATCGTCCATCTACCAGCACTCTTACTGCCGAAAATTACACCAAACTCACTGCCATCCTCGGTCCGGAAGCAAATTTCTATGACCTGGTAAACGATGCATCTTTTACAAAACTTAACGAAGCGAAGGATATTCTCAGAGCGGCCTATGGTCAATTGCAGGCAGAATAAAGACTAATCATCCGTATATAATAATGACCCTGAGCTAACCATTTGTAACCGGATTGTCTAATTCGGGGCCAAATTGGTCAAAATAAAAATCGTCGACTAATGAGGTATTTGGTTATTGTTTGTGGACTGGTTCTTTGCGTGGTTCTGTATTCCTGCAGTAAATCATCCGGAGGCCCTTCCCCAGGTCCGTCGACCAGCGAATTTGATAAAACCGCAATGCTCAGTTCTTACGCAGATGAACTCATCATCCCCGCGTATCAGAAAATGCAGCAGGCGATCACCGAACTTGAAACTGCTGCTATCGCGTTCCTTGACAACCCAGGGTCCACCAGCCAGGAAACAGTGAAAGCGGCTTATCGCAATGCCCACCTCCAGTATGAGAGGATCGAAGCCTTCAATTTCGGACCCGCAGGCGTGGCACTGCTGGAAGTAAATGCAAATTTTTCAGGTGGACTGGACTATAGTTTCACGCAGGCTGGCGAACTGACCGGGTTCTCCATCGACAGCAGCACAATCGAAAATAATATCTCAACTGGCAGCTATGACCTCGCGGTCTACTCGAGGAACAATTTCTATTCTCAGGGGTTTCCGGCACTGAATTACCTCCTGTTGGATCCTCATGCTATTGAAAAGTTCAAAGTAAACACCACTGGCCGTGTGAAGTACGTAAAGGACGTTCTGGCAAGACTAAAGTCTCTTATAGACAAGGTCGCCGCCGACTGGGGCACATACCGTTCAACCTTTACCGGAAACACAGAGACCAATGTAGGGAGCCCGATCGGTAATCTCGTTAACCAGTTTGCTTACGAAATGGATTTGCTGAAAGGTCCCCGAATTGGATGGCCATTTGGGAAACAGTCTAACGCGATCCCCTTTCCCCTGAAGTCCGAGGCCTATTTCGCAGGAATGTCAGCTGCCCTGGCAGTTGAAAATATCAAAAGTCTGAAGATTGCCTACACCAATAATGGAAATGGGAAAGGAATCGCCGACTATCTGAAATCTCTTGGAAAAGCTGAGCTCAATGATGATGTACTCTCAAGGTTCGACAAACTAATTGCCAGTCTCGAGGCAATCCCCGACCCACTCTCAGACGCATTCACAAGTCAATCCGATCTCATCGACGCTGCTTACAAGGACATCCAACAGTTACTTACCCTTTTAAAAACTGACGTTCCTTCCGCTTTAGGTGTTCAAATTACCTTTATGGACAATGACGGCGATTAACTTTTCGAGCAGGCAACCGTCCGGTATTTCCGGCTTCCTTAATAGCCTGATGAAACCCGTAGCTGTCGCACCGCTTGTAACTTTCAGAATCGGATTCGGATTGCTCATGTTTGCGAGCACCATCCGATTCTGGCTTAAAGGATGGATTGACGCAATTTACATTCAGCCCAAATTCCATTTTACATACTGGGGTTTTGAATGGGTGCGCCCATTGAGCACAAACGGTATGCAGCTGGTTTTCCTTCTCCTGGCGCTATCGGCACTTTGCATAGGACTTGGCTTCCTGTATCGGTTGGCAACACCAATATTTTTTCTGTTGTTTTCATATGTCGAACTCATCGATGTCACGACCTACCTCAATCACTACTATTTTGTCAGCCTGATAGCTTTTTTGCTGATCTGGCTGCCCGCCAACTGCAACTATTCACTCGATGTCAGGCTTCGGCTAACCCCCAGGTCGAATAGAGTGCCTGCGTGGACAGTGGCGATCATTCGTTTCCAGATTGCGGTTGTCTATGTCTTCGCAGGACTTGCGAAACTTGACCCCGACTGGCTTCTACAGGCTCAGCCAATGAGAATATGGCTACCTTCAAAATCTCATCTCCCGGTTGTAGGACCATATTTACATAAAGAGTGGGCGGCCTACCTGTTTTCGTGGTTTGGCGCCGCCTATGATTTGTTGATCGCGGTTTTTCTCCTGATCAGGAAAACGCGTCCGGTCGCATATGGTTTCGTGATCCTGTTTCATCTCGCGACAGCATTATTTTTTCCTGCGATTGGTATTTTCCCCTATGTCATGATCGTAAGCAGCCTCATCTTCCTCTCCGGCGACACTCATGAAAAGTTTCTTTCCAAAATTTTTCACCGGACACCGGAGCCACATGTTCTCTGGAATAAATATTCTACAGCATTACTTTATCCGTGCCTTGCTATTTATGTGACCTTCCAGGTACTTTTTCCCCTTCGCTTTCTTTTTTATCCAGACCGGCTTTTCTGGACTGAACAGGGCTTTCGGTTTTCGTGGAGAGTGATGCTGATGGAAAAATCTGGTATTGCCTATTTCAGGATTCACGACGCAAACACCCATGCAAACACAGAGGTGAACAATGCGGAATTCCTGACTCCTTTGCAGGAGAAAATGATGAGCACTCAACCGGACCTGATTGTGAAGTACGCACATTTTCTAAAAAAAGAATTCAGTAAGCGAGGAATGAAAAATCCGGAAGTGTACGCTGAAGTATACGTGACACTGAACGGCAGAAGGTCAACATTGTTTGTAGATTCATCATTTAACCTGGCTTCGGTAAAACTAAGCTGGAAGCCTTATTCCTGGATCCTTCCATTTAAGAACCAACCATGAAATGTCTGTATATAGTTGTCATCGCCATCGTCCTGCCGTTTTGCAGCTCAAGCCAAATGGCAAGCCTGTCGGGAAATATCATGGCCGGCGAAGACCCAGCGGCATTTGCGACCATAACACTGCAACCAACAGGAATCAACAAGGTAAGTACTGAGTATGGTTTTTTCAGGTATCCAAAGTTGAAATCAGGCAGATATGAACTGACCGTCAGTTATCTTGGATTCAAATTACACCGCGAGGCAGTAATCATCGACAAAAGAAATATCATCCTGAATATCAAACTCCAACGCGATTCCGTTTCCCTTGAAGGGATAATCATCACGGGAACTAAAGCCGAAGCGGTTTCCGGCCGATTGAAAGATGTGGACGGAACAGATATTTATGCAGGAAAAAAAACCGAGTCAATAACCATGCGCAATCTTAATGCAAACCTGGCGAACAACAATACCCGTCAGGTATATGCGCGAATTCCGGGATTAAATATCTGGGAATATGACAGGGGTGGACTTCAGCTGGGGATCGGCGGAAGAGGGTTGAGTCCAAACCGGTCCGCAAATTTCAACATCAGGCAAAACGGATATGATATCAGCGCTGATGCACTTGGATATCCCGAGAGTTATTACACTCCGTCAACCGAGGCTTTGGAGAAAATCAATATTACACGGGGTGCGGCGAGCCTTCAGTATGGA
>Ga0193752_1000996_pt1 | contig 24889 bp, 26 predicted proteins | sample H1c1metaG_FD_144924 | JGI IMG/M metagenome (GOLD analysis project Ga0193752, IMG submission 144924) | Soil microbial communities from a riparian zone of the East river system, Colorado, United States - H1c1 | ecosystem: Environmental > Terrestrial > Soil > Riparian zone | place: USA: East River...
TGCGGCTCGCGGTGCGCGTGGGTCTGGATCCCCACCTCCGTCACTCTCGGTGGTAGCACGGGATGGGGGTGCTCCCTCGTGTATGCCCACGTTTGCGCCCAGTGTCGGAGTGGGTTCATTAACCGGGTGAGCACGGCGAAGTACTGCAGCTCCCTGTGCGCCCGTCGCGCATACCGCGTCCGTCGCGAGACGGACGGACGGGGCCCGACGTCGCGCCGTGCCCGTCGCGATGTTCAACGGGACTACGACAACGCCTGGCGGCTACGTGCTCCTGAAGTTCCGTGTGTGGCCTGCGGCGAGGGGATTCCCAAGACGCACGGCAACCGACGGCGGGTGTGTAGCGACCGGTGCCGAAGCTTCACCCGATTCGGTCGGTGGCCAAGTTCGGAAGTCCCCGCGTCTCACCCTGTTCGGTCCTGTGCCGTGCCGCTGGATCACGCAAGCCGGCAAGCGGGTTGTCGCCATTGCGCCATCCGGTTTGTGATCCAGCGGCCTGGGCAGACCTACTGCACCTCGCGCTGCAAGCGTCGAGCGCACACAGCCAGGCGTGATGCACAGAAGCGCTCGGGAAGGCAGGCCACTCAGTTGGTCTCGCCTGGTGATGTCTATGACCGCGACGGGTGGCGGTGCTATCTCTGCGATAGTCCGATAATCAGAACGGCAGTTGTGCCGCATCCTCTCTCTCCCACGGTGGACCATGTCGTGCCGCTTGCCCATGGCGGCGACCATTCGATGGCCAACGTTCGCGCGGCCCATTTCTTGTGTAACGCGCGTAGGGGGACTCGCGGCGGCGGAGAACAGCTGGCTTTGATCGGTTGACCCGAGGAGCTTACGGATGAGTCTTTCGCACATGATGACGACGATGCGCGCGGTGTGCCTGATCCGTGACGGACTTGTCGAGGTTGAGGCCGAGGAGCTGGCCGAGGACACAGGCCCCTTCGATGAGGTGCGCCGCAGCATTGACCGGCTCTTTACCGCGGCTCGGGCGCGTGCAGACCAGGAGTGGCGGGACGTAGGCCCTCGTGTCCCTAACGCCGAGCTGCTGGCGTCCACCTGCGAGACATTCATCAACGATGTGTTCTGGCTGCACGGCTTGGAACGACCTAAGCCCCCGGCCGGTTAGCGTTTCGTCCAGGTTCCGCAGTCGGACACCTTCAAGTACTCGCCGGCCTTGGCGGTGACGATGACCTGGCCCTGGCCGGGGCTCCACTCGTTGGCGATGGTCGAGTGGCCGGTGGCGTCGCGCTCCCGAGCCCAGAAGCAGTTGCGTCCGCCGGGCGCAACGAACGTGCCAGCTGCGACGTCGCGGCCGACCTCGTAGAACCCGTCGCCGAAGGTGATGCGCGGCGCGAGCGGCGCGGCCACAGTCGGCCCGGCGGTCTGCGACGCAGGCGGCAGGTATCGCGGGCTCGGGCTGCCGGCCGTGGTGGTGGGTGTCGGTGAGGCGCCGCGGCCGACGATTACGAGCCCGGCGAATACGCCGATGACGATCCCGACGCGCGCGAGCCATGGCAGACCGAAGAACCCTCGCGCTTTCGCGGGCACCACGGGCTCGGTGACCTGCGGGTCCTGTTGCTGCGTCATGGCCGCCAACCTCTCGTCCCTCAGCGCGTATTTCGCGGGCTGCGTCCGCTCCGTTACTGCATGTCAGAAGGAGGTGGTGGCTGTGGCTGGTCGTGGCCCTGCCCCGAAGGCTAGCCGTGCCCGGAAGCGTGACGAGCCGGAAACGACTGTGTTGGTCGCCGATGGTGACCTCCGCGGCCCGGATCTGCCGGCCGGGGTGCTCCCGGATGGTGCTGATTGGCATCCGCAGACCCGTGCGTTGTGGGATGCGTTGCGCCGTAACCCGCTGCTCGCCGACGAGCCCGATCTGGGTTGGCAGTTCCTCATCGACACAGCTCTGATGCATCACACGATGTGGGAGAAGGGTCGTTGGGAGTTCGCGTCGGAGGTTCGGCTGCGGGTCGCGAAGTATGGGGCGACCCCGGAGGACCGGCTGCGGTTGAAGGTGAAGATCGCGACCCCGGCTGATGCTGCTGCGCAGGATTCGACGACTCCTGCGTCGGCGACGGCTCGGCGCCGGAACTTGCACATCGCGGGCTGAGCGGTGCCGTGGCGCGGCCCAGACACTGGACCGTGAGAGCGGCATAACAGGCCGAGCATCGCCCGGAATCATAGGTCGGCACTCGTCCCCCGCCCACAGCGTTGGCACGTGAACCCTCGTGGTGGCAGATCCGTGCAGTGGCTGCAGTCGTAGTCAGGTGCCCGTAGGAGCGCGTCCGTGTCGACTCTGAGTGCTTTGGCTAGGGCGGTCAAATCGTCTACGTCAATGCGCCGTAGTCCTCTCTCCATCCTGTGGAGCCCTGTCGGTAGCAACGGCCGTCCGGCAGCCTCCATGCGGGTCGACAGCTGTTCGAAGCTGAGCTTCATCTGACGACGCAGACGACTCAGATTAGCTATGACCTGTTCGCTGGTCGGGCCCTGCGGAATGACCTTTGTTCCCATAACGGCTATACTAGCGGAATGGGCTGCCGGGTCGACCAGTGTGCGGCACCGGTTCGAGTCAAGGTTCATCAGCTCTGCGTTCGTCATTACAACCGGTGGCAGCGGCACGGTGACGCTGAGACCCTTCTCCATCGCCCCCGCACCGAGTCGACGTGTTCTGTCGTGGGCTGCGAGAAGAAGAACCACTCCCGCGGCCTCTGCCATCAGCACTACCGGCGCCAGCACCTCTACGGGGACCCGCTCGGGCGGTCGACGAAGTACGCATCGATCAACTGTCTTGAGTGCGGGATGCCGATTGAGGTACCGGCGGATCAAATCGGCTGGCCACCGCTGCACTGCTCTGACCGATGCCGATATCGGCGTCACAGCGTGCGGTACAACAGCCGTGGGTTCAGTCCCAGGAAGGTCGAGGGCGTACCCCGCGTCCAGGTGTTCGATCGTGACGCCTGGATCTGTGGCATCTGCCATCTGCCCGTCGATCCGACGCTGGTGTGGCCGAACGGCGGCATGGCCACCATCGACCACATCACGCCCGTCGTCGGCGGCGGCGCTCACACGTTGGCCAACGTCCGGCTGGCGCACCTGACCTGCAACACGCGCAGGAGGGACGACAACAGGTAGGAGGTGCGCCAATGTGGCGCGGACCTACCTTTCCCGGCGAGTTCCCCAGCCTGGGCGCACAGCTCGTCGAATGGATCGAGACCTACCTGGTCCACGGCCCCGGTGATGTGATGGGCGACCCGATCGTCCTGGACGACGAGTTCTACGAGTTCATCGTCCGCGCCTACCGCCTCGACCCCGACACCGGCCGGCGTGTGTACCGGCGGGCGTTCCTGTCCCGTGCGAAAGGCCGCGCGAAGTCGGAGCTCGCCGGGATGCTGGTGTGCGCCGAGGCGCTGGCCCCGGTGCGGTTCGCCGGATGGGACGCGTACGGGGAGCCGGTCGCGCGGCCGGTCAAGGCCCCCTTCATTCGCTGCCTGGCGACGGAGGAAGGCCAGAGCGGCAACACGTTCGACAACGTGTCCTCGATGATGGCCAACATCGTCGAAATCCACGGCGACACCTACCCCGGCATCGACTTCGGGCGGTCCGCCCAGACGAGCTCCCGGATCCTTCTACACGCACAGCGTGGGGAGGTGGTTCCGAGCACAGCGAGTGGCGCGTCCAAGGACGGCGGGAAAGAAACATTCGCTGTGTTCTAGATGGGTCGACGAAACCCATCTGTACATCCTCCCTGAGCTGCGGCGCATGCATGACACGGTGCGACGGAACCTGCGGAAGCGCCGCGAGGCGGACCCGTGGTGCTTGGAGACGTCGACGATGTACCGGCCCGGCGAGGAGTCGGTCGCGGAGAAAACCCACGGCTACCACCAGGCGATCGTCGAGGGCCGCGTCAAGGAGAAGGGTCTCCTGTTCGACCACCGCGAGGCTCCACCTGACATTGACTTGTCGGACCGGGAGTCGCTCCTGCGTGGCCTGAGGGCGGCGTACGGGCCTGCTGCGGAGTGGATGGACCTCGACGGGATCGTCTCCGAGATTTGGGATCCGCAGAACGATGTGTCGGACTCGCGCCGCTACTGGCTCAACCAGGTTGTTGCCGCATCGGATGCGTGGTTGGCGCCGTCGGAGTGGGGTCCGCTCGCGGATGCGACGAAGTCCATCGCTGATGGTGAGACGGTCACGCTCGGGTTCGACGGTTCGGTCCGGGAGGATTCCACCGCGCTGGTGATGTGCCGGGTCGAGGATGGGCACCTGGACTTGTTGGGGTGCTGGGAGAAGCCGGACGGCCCCGCTGGGGCTGGTTGGCAGGTTGACCGGGTCGCGGTCGACGCCGCGGTGCATGGCGCGTTTGAGCGGTTCACTGTGGTCGGTCTGTACGCGGACCCCCCGCATTTCCAGGACTACTGCGACCGGTGGATGGCGGAGTTCGGGCCGCGGTTGCGGGTGCGTGCGACGCAGCAACGCCCGATCGAGTGGTGGACGAACCGGCCGAAAGCGATGGTCGATGCCCTCGAGCGGTTCCACGAGGCGGTCGTGTCCGCGCACCTGTCCCACGACGGCGGCACTGTCCTGACCCGCCACATTCTGAACGCCAGGCGTCGGATCGGCCGCACCGGTTTGACGATCTCGAAGGAGTACCCAGGGTCGCCGCGCAAGATCGACTGTGCCATGGCGGCAGTCCTCGCCTACGAATGCCGCGCGGACGCGGTGACAGCGGGCTTTGCCCGACCCAAGAAGCGCCGCAGAGCGCAAGGATTCTGACGAGGGGGCACGCCCGTGGCGGAAGCCTCCGACCTTGAGCCGCTCGAGTGGCTGGCACGGTTGGGTCCGAAGCTCAGCGACCGCCAGGCTCTGATCGGCTACTGGCGGCGCTACTACGAGGGCGACCAGGATCTCCCGGCCGGCCCGAACCAGCACCACGAGGCCTACAGGCGGTTCCAGCGGCTTGCCCGGACGAACCTGTGCTATCTGTGCGCCGAGTCGCGGGTGCACCGCACCCAGGTCATCGGGTTCAGGGACTCCGACGGTCGCGACGACCAGGTGTGGCGGCTGTGGCAGGCCGCGAAGCTCGACGCCCGCCAGTTCGGGATCTGGCGTAAGGCCTACTCGCGGTCGGCCGCGTATGTGACGGTCGGCGTGGACCCGAAGGACTCGTCGAAGCCGCGGGTGACGATCGAGGGCCCCGAGAACGTCATCGTGGAGACCGATCCGGCCGACAACTCGCGCCGCCTCGCCGCGTTGCGGATGTGGCACGACCCGATTGTGCGGCGCTGGATGGCGACCCTGTACCTGCCGGGGGTGCGTTATCACTGGCGGTCCCGCGCTGAGGTCAAGGACGCCGACATGGGTGCGGGCCGGCTCAAGTTCAGTGCGGATGCGTGGGAGCTGCGCTCGGAGCCGGGTCGCAGCTTGCAGAACGTGCCGGTGGTGCCGTTTCTCAACGGTGACGAGGGTGACGAGCCGACGGCGGCGTTCGCCCGCGGTATCGACGTGCAGAACCGGCTGAACCTGACCCTTTTGAACCGGCTCACCGCGGAACGGTATGCGGCGTTCCGGCAGCGGTGGATCACGAACTATGAGACGGAGATCGACGAGGCCACCGGGCTCGCGATCGCCCCGTTCAAGCCTGGCACCGATCAGACGTGGACGTTGCCGCCTCCGGAGGCGGGTATGCCGGAGTCGAAGTTCGGTGACTTCCAGCAGACCGACACCAGTCAGATGCTGCGTGGCTGTGAGGCGGACATGCGTGCGTTCGCCGCGGTCACCCTGACCCCGGTGTACTACCTCCCCGGCGATCTGATCAACATTGGTGCGGACTCCATCGCAGCGTTGGATGCCGGGCACATCGCTGATGTGAAGCAGTCCGAGGCGGTGTGGGGTGAAGGCCTCGAAGAGGTTTTGCAGCTGATGGCTGATGTGGCCGGTCTGGATCGGGATCTGTCGCAGTCGGAGATCGTGTGGGCGCGTCCGGAGAACTTCCAGCCGGCTGTGGTCGCCGATTACGCCTCGAAGCTGAAGAGTGCTGGGGTGCCGCTGCCGATGGTGGTCGAGGAGATCGGGTGGACCCCGCAACGGGTCAACCAGTTGCGTTCGGAGCAGGCCGCGGAGGCGTTCATGGCCGCCGCGGTCGCACCGGAGCAGCCACAACGCCCCACCGCGCCTGCACCCCGGACTGAGCCTGTTCCGCAACCTGCAGGGGAGTAGCCGGTGGGGCTGGTAGAGCAGTCCCGGCTGGTGTCAGCGTTCGTGGCGTCGATGGCGAAGGTGCGGTCCCGTCTCACCCGCGTCCTCGACGACATGTTCACGTCCCCGAAGTCGTGGCGCGAAGCTGACGCCGCACGGTTCGTCGAACGTGCCGTCCCCGCGGTGCAGGGCGCGCAGCGAACAGCTGCATCCCTGACGGATGACTTCCTGTCGAGGATGATCGCCGATCAGACGGGGGAGCCGTACCGGCCGCACGGCGTCGACCAGAACAAGGTCACCGGTGCGGCACCGCGGAACGGCACACCACCGGAAGAGGTGTACCGACGCCCGTACGAAGAGGTGTGGTCCTCCCTCGCAGAGGACCGCCGCCGTGGTGAAGAGGTCGCACGGGTTCAGCAGGCACTCGAGCAGGCCGAAGCTCGCCAGTCGGCGCAGCAACGGAACGCCGCCTCCATCCAAGAGGCGTTGCGCCGGTTCGAAGAAGCCGGCAAGGCCCGCTCGAACCGTGAACAGCGCCCCACCCTCACCGACCCGACAACGGGACGGAAGGTAGCCCGACCCAACGACAAGCCCCTCACAGAGGCTGTCGGACGCGGGCAACGCCGAGCGAAACTGCTCGGGCTCACCGACGTCGAGCTCGCCGTCACACACACCGTGCGGGAACGTCTCGCCGACGAACCCCGCTACCGGTTCTACCGCCGCGTCCTCACCGGCATGGAGTCGTGCGGGCTGTGCGTTGTCGCATCAACGCAGCGGTACCGGAAACGGGACCTGCTCCCGATCCACCCGAACTGCGTACCTACGGGCACGTCTGTCCGGGCTCGGAACATTTCAGGCGCCACGCGCCGGTGGTATACCGGGGAACTCGCCGTTCTCACAACGGCCCGTGGCGATCACGTGTCCGTCACCCCGAATCACCCGGTACTGACCAAGCGCGGTTGGGTCCCAGCTGGCGCTGTTCGCGAAGGTGATTACCTGGTTCGCGCCGCCGGGTCCGAGCGGGTAGTTGGGCACAGCCCAGACGAAGGCTATGCACCAGCCCTCGCTGAGGATGTATGGCGTTCGCTCGCGGTGACGTTCGGGTTTGTCCAGGTGCCACTCGCCTCCGAGGATTTCCACGGCGACGGGGCCGACAGTGAAGTCGACGTTGTACGGGCCGATGGCTACTTCTCTGCGGTAGGGGATGTCCCGCTGCCGCAGGTTGCTCTCGAAGACCCGTTCCTGGCTGGACATGTCGGGCGGCTGCAGCTGCCTGGTTTTGGCGCTTCTGCAGCGCTCGTACCAGCTGGCGCTTCGGCCGCGCACAGCCTGGTGGGCAGCGGCGGTCTGACTGGCGCGTTGTTCGGGGGTCATCTGTGCGGCGCGCACCTGGCCGGCGTCGGATGGCCCTCGGCGGGTGACGCCGGCTTCGTTGAGCCATCGTGTGACGACATTGCGAGAGACCCCATGTCGGTGCGCGAGGACGTGCTCGGCGAGTCCGTTCTCGCGGTAGTCGATCCGGAGCTGTTCAGTCGAGTAACCGACGTCGGCAGGGTCGATTTTGCGGGTCATGTCTTCAACTTCCACACGAGGTTGGGAACATACGAAGCAAACAGTCACATCGTACACAATTGTGACTGCGCGATTGCGTTGATCCTCGGCGAGCAAGACCCGGGCCACATCATCAACAGCAAGCAGGTCGGGAAGGACGTCACCCCCACCGGGGAGTCGAAGTCCGGTGTCCCGATCTTCTCCGACAACCAGCTGGTTGACCTCGGGGAACTGTTGGATGCCGTGCACAAGGCGGTGCAGGACGAGTTCGGGTTCGCCGCGATGGATGCGCGTCGCCTCGACTACCGCAAGGTCATCACCGTGCACGAGCACGGTGAGCTCGGCCCCACCTTGACGGTGGCGCGGCACAAGTTCACGAAACGCCAGGTTGCACAGCGGGACTTCGCCGCTCCACCCGGCAGCTTCAGCGATCGCTGAACACCCCTAGAGACCTCTCGCGCCTTTGCGCGGGGAGCGCTACGTCCGCGCTTGCAAAGGACGGAATGCCGACGGGCTTACGGAGCACCACATGAGCGACGACCAAGACAGCGCAGCGGACGGCCTCGACATCACCGATGACGATGCCGCGAAGCTGCTCGACGACGCCACCCCCGACAAGGGGGCAGCAGCCACGTTCTCGCAGGCCGACGTCGAACGAATCGTGTCCGACCGGCTCAGCAGGGAACGGAAGAAGTACGCCGACTACGGCGACCTCAAGAAGCAGGCAGCGGCGGCGAAGACCGTTGAGCAGCAGCTCGAAGAGGTCCGCGCGCAGATCGGTGAACGCGACAAGCGCGACACCGAACGCAACGGGCGCCTCGCCCTGTCGCAGCTCAACACGCGCCTCGCCGAGGCCGGCATCAAACGCGACGACGTCGCAGGCCTGATCAAGCGGATCTCCCCGACCGACTTGCTCGCCGAGGGCGAACCCAACGACGAGGCCATCGGTGAACTCGCCGATTCCCTCGTGAAGATCGCGGGCCGCGCCACACCGGACCCCGACCAGGGGCAAAAGGGCGGCAAGGCACCGCTCGACATGAACCAGCTGATCCGGCGCGCTGCCGGAGTCACGAGCTAAGCAGCCCGGCGGCACGGCCCCTGCCTGCTGCGCATCAACTCACCAGGAGGACCCGTGCCGTTCAACAGTCTTACGTCCCGCGCCGATGCGGAGGCGCTGATCCCCGAGGAAGTCTCTCGGATCATGCTGGGCAAGGCCACCGAGGGATCGGCTGTCCTGTCCCAGTTCCGCCGCATCCCCGTGTCCCGCAACCAGGTGCGCTTCCCGATCATGTCGGCGCTGCCCATCTCGTACTGGGTTACCGGCGACACCGGCCTGAAGCAGACCACCGAGATGGCGTGGGACAACAAGTTTCTCAACATCGAGGAGATCGCCACGATCCTCCCCGTCCCGGAGAACGTCGCCGCGGACATGGAGGTCAACATCTGGGACAACGCCGAGCCGTACATCGTGGAGTCGTTCTACCGTGCGCTGGATTCGGCCGTGTTCTTCGGCATCAACGCCCCGGCGAGCTTCCCCACGAATGTCCTCGCGGCGTGTGTCGCGGCGAGCAACACCGTCACGGAGGCCACCGCCACCGCCGCACAGGGCGGCTACTTCGGCGACGTCGACAACCTGATCTCTGCAGTTGAGGAGGACGGGTTCGACGTTTCCGGGTTCATCGCGTCCCGGGCGGTCCGCCGCAAGTTCCGGGCGGCACGCAACGTGCAGGGTGACCACACCGACGTCGGTCGCCTTTCCGGTGACCTGACGAGCCTGGACGGATCCCCGATCTCGTACCCGATGCGCGGCCTGTGGTCCACCTCCGGTGGCGGTGGGTCGAACGTGCGCATGTTCGCGGGCGACTGGGCATCCCAGTTCGTGGTGGGTGTCCGCGAGGACATCAGCTTCAAGATCCTCGACCAGGCCGTGATCCAGGACAACACCGGTGCGATCGTGTATAACCTCGCGCAGCAAGACATGATCGCCATGCGCGTGAAGTTCCGTGTCGGCTGGCAGGTCGCGAACACCATCAACAACGACAACACCAACGCCGGCACGCGGTACCCCGCAGCCGCGCTGGTCTTCTGAGGTTGACGGACATGGCAGACGAGAAGCTGTTCATCGACCCGAAGGACGCCCTCGAGCACGGCTACTGGGGGCACAGCCGCCAGACCGACGAGGACCGGGCCGCATCAACGATGGCCGGCCAGTCCGGCGTCGGTACTGCCGACGAGCCCGTCGCAGAGAAGCCGGCTGTGAAGCCGCGCGCCACAAAGGAGACCGCGAAGTGAGTGCCCCTCTGGTCCGCACCATCGAAGCGGATGTCCCTGCAGTCGGAACGGCCGGCAACGACGACGACACCATCGTCGGTCAGGCCCCGTTCGCGTGCACCGTCACCGCCGTGGAGTACGTCCCGGAGGCCGCGATCACCGGTGCTGCGACGAACAACCGCACCGTCTCCCTGATCAACAAGGGTCAGGCCGGTTCCGGCACCGCGGTGGTGGCGTCGCTGAACTTCGCATCCGGTATCGACGCGACGGCGGCGAACGAGAAGGCGATCACCCTGTCGGTCACCGCGGCCGATCTGGTGCTCGCTGCAGGGGACACGCTGCTGTGGCGTTCCCTGCACATCCTCACCGGCATCACCGACCCGGGTGGTCTCGTCCGGATCACGCTCAGCCGCACCTGATTCCCATTCTGGGCTCGACGTCTGAGGAGGGTTCGTGGCGATCTACGCGACTGTCTCGGACGTCGAGCTCGAATGGGGACATCCCGTCACGGACGCCACAGCCGGGAATGTTGCGTGGCTGATCGACAAGGCGGAGATGCTGATCCTGGCATCTGTGCCGGGTCTCCCAGCCCGCATCACCGCTGGCCGTGCCAGTGTCGGCCAGGTCGCTCACGTGGCTGCGGCGATGGTGGTGCGGGTTCTGCGGAACCCTGAAGGGAAGCAGGCCGAAACCGCTGGTGACTACTCGTACCAGCTGGCTTCAAGCTCGGGAGTAACCGCAGGACACATGTTCCTGTCGACCCCCGAGCGGAACCTCCTTCGCGGCCGGGCGGGTGCGGGTTCGTTGCAGCTCGTTGATGATGCGCGGGAGTTCCCGCTGCGCCGCCCCCCGTTCGTTCAAGGGTGCGGGGAGTGGACGGTCCTCGCGACCGGTGAAGCTCCGTGAGTCTCCTCGATGGCCCCGAAACGATCACCGTGTATGTCGAGGAAACCTACGAGGACTCCTACGGGGACACGAAGACCCGCCCATCCGAGACGGGCGTGGTCATCACCGGCTGCATCGTGCAGCCGATGTCGACGCTGCGCCTGTTCCCGCCCCTGGACGGCACCCAGCAGCAGCGCGTGTATGCGACGTGGCGGCTGATGGCGAAGACCGCACCTCTCGGGGTGTGGGCACGCGTGGAGTGGCGCGGGATCCGCATGTCCATCCGCTCCGGGCCGGAGTATCGGCCGTACTCGGCGGCGACGAACCATGTGTCGGCGTTGCTCGAGGAGGAACGCTGATGGCGATCGTCTACGCGGACTGCAACTCCACGGTCGCGCACTTGACCGGGGTCATCGCCGCCGTGCACGAAGCAGCGGTCGAGGGCGGGGCGGCGGCGGAGGCGATCCTGCGGTCGCACTTCGAAACTGGGGCCTCACAGATTGAGGTCACTCAGGGCAGTGTGGACTCGTTCGTGTCGCTGGTCGACGACGCGGCGGTGTCGATCGAGTTCGGCCGTACAGGTGCCCGCGGCAAGGGCACCTCGCAGGGTGTGTTCGCTGTGACTGGCGCGTTCGGGATCATCAAGGGTGGCTGGGGTCGGTGACCCGCTTCGCTGTCGACCCCGCTGATGTCATCGTGGGGATCCTCCGCCTAGCCCTGCCCGACGTCACGATCCGCGCGTCCATCCCCGATGGTGTGCCCGAACTGGTGCCGTTGGTCGTGGTGCGCCGCACCGGCGGCTCCAGTCTCGTCCCAGAGTTTTGGGACCAGCCGATCACGAACGTGCAGAACTGGGCAGCACACGACGGCGACATCGACGCCTCCCGCGCCGCATCCGACCTGGCAGACCAGATCCGGCGAGCCCTGTGGACGGCGTGGCGGCAGCAGACCGTTGTCGCGGCCGGTCACATCGCTGGGATCCGCGAGTTCCTCGGCCCTATGGAAGCCATCGACCCCGACCTGCCGCACCTGGGTAGGTACACGGCCACCTACGAGCTCCTGGTCCGCCCCGTAGCTGCCTGAGCGCACCTCGTTCCCACGGTCCCACTCCCGGGGCACGTGGCTCTTTGTCGTGCCCTGAAGCCCCGCCTGGGGCGCACCGAAAGGAAGCCCCAAATTGGCACTCTCCGATGCCGCGGTCCTGATTCCAGGAACGGGCTACATGTACCTGGCGCCGGCCGAAACCGCGCAGCCTGCCTCGCTGACATCACCGGCGTCGCCGTGGGAGAACCTTGGCCACACCTCCCGCGATGACGGTCTGACGATCACCCGTGACGGTGGTGACTCCGAGGTTCTGGGTACGTGGCAGAACCCGGCACTGCGCGAGCGTCGCGACCCCACCACCTTCGCGATCACCGCGTTCCTGCACCAGGTCGACAACACCGTCCTGGAGTTGTACTTCGGTGCGGGGGATGTCAGTGAGGTCGGCGAGTTCGGTGTCACCTCCACCACCGGCACCACCGCGAAGGCGCTGTTCGTGCGCATCGTGGACGGCGCCGACCAGGTCGGTCTCTACATCCCGCGCGTCAGCATCGCCGCAGAAGACGACGTCGAGGTTGATGTCGAGAACTTCCTCGCCTTCCCGATCCGGGCCACCGTGCTGCAGGTGTCGGGTAGCAACCTGATGACCTTCCTCGGGGACGAGCTCGGCGCCTAGTCGACTGGCCGGCTCGCGTTTCTCCCGGACCGCGAGCCGGCCAGTCACCTAGCAAACCTGTCCGGGAGAAGTCCGGGAGAACAACGTGCCAGAAAAGACCATTGACCCTGTCGTGGACGCGATCGACGAGGAGGCGAACCCGCCGGAGTACCCGGCCGGGTCGCCCCTGCTGCACACGATCGCGGAGATCCGCCCGCGGTCCCGCCGAGCCCAGTTCAAGCGGCTCCTCGCCGACTTCCTGGAGAAGCAGGCCGCGGTGAACCTCCTCGGTCTCGCCACCGACACCGAAGACATGGAACAAGCGGCGAAGGTCCGGTCGTGGGCCGAAATGGACGAGTTGTACCAGCAGATGGCGGAGCTGATGGAGCTCGCCGCGAAGAACCCCACCCACTGTGTGGAGTGGACCGACAACGCCACCGACGAAGCACTGCTGGCCGTGTTTCAGGTGTTCATGAGGCGAGCACAGCCGGGGGAAGCGCCCAGCTCGACGAGCTGATCGCAACGCACGGCACGGCGCTCATCTCCGACTTCCAGGCGTACTACCAGCTTGACCTGCTGGACGTGTACCGCTCAGGAACTGAGCTGACGCCGCGCCGCGCGTTGTGGTTCGTCGAGCACCTCCCACCGCAGGCCGCGTTCCGCGCATCACTGCAGGGCGGTCCCGAGTTCCGCGGTTGGGATCACCAGACGTACCTGTTCGCGGCCGCCGTGAACCTGCTCAACGCGGCGAACCGGCAGCGCGCCGGGAAGAAGACCCGCACACCGCTGGTAAAGCCGCCGACAACGAAAACGAAGGTCCGCCGCATGTCAGTCGCGGGGATCGTCGCACGACAGAAACGGCTCGAAACGAACAACTGAAACCGGGCCGGGGGTGCTTCTGTGAGCTCCCCCGAAGTCGGCCGGGTCAGCGTCCGCGTCATGCCGGACACGGGCCAGTTCCGGTCCGAGCTCGCGCGGGACCTGCGGGGGATCGAAGAGACTCTCAAGCTCGAAATCCCTGTCACGTTCGACATCGACCAGGGTGAGCTGCGGGCACAGCTTGGGGCGATCCGCGAAACCCTCACGGTCCAGGTCGAACTTGACTTGGACCCGACACAGCTCGCCGCGCAGCTCGCCGCGCTGGGGGCGACAAGGCTCGCCATCCCGGTGGATCTCGAACCGAATATCGCGGCGCTGCGGGCACGGCTGGCGACGATCGGGTCAGTCTCCATCCCGGTCGACTTCGACGCAGCCGCGGCGATCGCGCGACTCCGCACCGAGCTGGCGTCGCTGGTCGGCCGCTCGATCGACATGCGCGTCAACGTCGCCGGTGTCGCACTCGCCCTTGCGGAACTGACGGCGCTCGAAACGATCGTGGACCGTCTCGACGGGCGCACCATCCGTATCGATGTTGACGTTGACAGTGCTGGCGCGCTAGCCCAAATCGCAGCGATCGAGGCCGCGCTACTCGCACTGCGCGGTTCGATCGGTTCGATCGGCGGCGGCCTCGGCGGGGGGGCAGGCGGCCTCGGCGGCTCGATGGCGGGCATCGTCACCTCACTGGCCCAGGCTTCCGCGCTGGCCGCCGCCCTCGCGGTCGCCGGTGCCGCTGTTGCGGCTGCCTGGGGTGTGGTGTCAACGGCGATCGCGGCGATCCCGGTCGCACTGTCAACGTTGGCTGTGCCGATCGCGGCGATCGCCCTCGGGATGGACGGCATCAAAGCCGCCGCGCAGACCCTGAAGCCGGAGTTCGACAAGCTCAAGCAAACGGTCTCCGATGTCTTCGAGACCGGGTTCACACGGGCCTTCAACACCGTCCGCGGCCTGTTCACCAGCGTGCTGACGCCCGGGTTCACACTCGTCGCGAACAGCATCAACGGCATCGTCCAGGCCCTCGCGGTCATGGTCGCGTCGGCTGACGGGGTCACGCTGCTCAAACATCTTCAACGGTGTCGGTGTCGCGATCAACAACATGAAGCCCGGCATCCTCGACATCGCCGACTCCATTCTGATCCTCGCCGGGCGGGCGTCTGCGTTCCAGGCGCTCGAGGAAGCAGTCAACCGTTTCGGTGCGGCGTTCCGCCGCGAGCTGATCGACAACATTGACAGCGGCGCTCTGGACGCGGCGTTCCAGGGGCTCGGGGACACCCTTGGCGAGCTCGGCGAGGCGTTCGCAGGGCTGGTCCACAACGGGATCGAGCTGTTCGCCGCCGCAGCACCGGGGATCAACCAGGCGCTCGACGCGATCACCGGGTTCTTCGCCCGGTTCGACTGGACAGCGCTGGGCGCTGCGGTCGGGAACGTGTTCTCCGGGCTTGCGGAGACACTCGAAGGCGTCCCGGTTGGGACGATCGATCAGATCGAGGGTGCGTTCGGGCGTCTCGGGGACCTGTTCAAGAACCAGCAGTTCCAGGCTGACCTGCAGAACATGATCGCTGGTATCCCGGCTGCGATCGACACCATCGGCGCCCTGACCTCAACGTTCGCGGGGATCGGGAGCTTCATCTCGTCCGGGCTGCAGCAGCTTTCGGACTTCGCTGGGGAGTTCGACTCCTTCGTCCAGGGCACGAAGAAGAGCGCCGAGGACTTCAGTAAGAACATTCCGCAGTTCCTGAAGGACGGCGCGGCGGGGATCGACCAGTTCCTGGACGACACCCTTCGGGACCTGCTGGGGCAAACCCAGGCTGAGTACGACGCCATGTTCAACTCGATCGACACCACCATCGGTGGCGGGACCCAGAAGAACGCCGACACGTTGTTCACCGGGATGAGTTCGTTGGTGGACCGGGGTGCGGAACGGCTCCAGGCCGGCGCTGGTGAGCTCACCGCGGCGGCTGGGGACCTGACCAAGGGAATTCCGCCCGCCGCGACAGCCGGGCTGGCGCCGCTCGCGCCGGCTGTCACGGCCGCTCTGTCCCCTGCCGCGGTCGCGTTGGCTCAGGGTCTCGAGCAGATGCCGCCGATCGTTCAGCAGTCGTTCATTGGGCTGTCGGCGCACGCCGCCACGGGGATGGCCGCTCTGGCCGCGGCGATCTCCGCGAGCGGTGCAGGTGTGGGTGCGGCCCTGTCAACCGCACTGTTCGGCCTGCAGACGGTGACGCAGACTGCGTTCCAGGGGATCGTGACGCAGGCGTCGATCGGCATGTCCCAGATGGGGCAGGCCGTGTCGTCGGGCTCCACTGTGCTGACGACGTCGCTGACCGCAGCTCTGGCCACCCTGCCCGCGCTGGTGCAGACCGCGTTCGCCGGGCTCATGCAGTACGCCACCGCCGGCATGGGTCAGATGGCGTTGGGGATCGCCTCGGGGGTGCCGCTGATCCAGGCTGCGATCACCGCGGCGTTCGCGACGCTGCCCGCTCTGGTGCAGACCGCATTCGCAGGGTTGATGGCGTACACCACCGCCGGGATGGGGCAGCTCGCCCTCGGTGTGGCCACCGGTGCTGTGCTCATCCAGACCGCGCTCACCGCCGGCCTCGCAACCCTGGGCCCGATCATCACAACAGCGTTCATCGGCTTGGCCGTGTACGCGACGAACGGGATGTTGCAGATCCAGACAGCGGTCACCCTCGGTGCCGTCGCGATCGGCGTCGCGATGGCGGAAGGTTTGGCCACGCTGGGCCCGATCGTGCAGATCGGGTTCCTGGGATTGTCGGTTGCTGCCACGGCGGGGATGGAGCAGATCGCGCTCGCGGTGACGACCGGCATGGTCCTCATCCAGACCGCGCTGTCGACGGGGCTGCTCACACTCGGAACGACCGTGCAGACCGGGTTCGCCGGGCTGGGCGTGTTTGCCACGACCGGTATGGCCACCCTCGTTGAGGCCGTCCGGGTGGGCATGGCCGCCGTTGACACAGCGTTCCTCGACGGCTGGCTGGCGGTCCAGGACAGGTTCTTCACGTTCCAGACGGTCGCCATAGCGGCGTTCCAAGTGATGTTCGGCCTGTTGGCCACCTATGCCACCACCGGCATGGCAGAGGTCACCGCCGCAGTCCAGGCGGGGCTGCAGATTTTGGCGAACACGTTCGATGCGACGTGGCAGCTGATCGTCACCGAGGCCACCACGTACTTCGCGACGCTGGTCACGGTCATCACGACTGCGATGGCCGAGGCCCTCGTCGCGGTGCAGACCGGCACGGACGCGATGACGCTCGCGATCACCACGTTCGGCACGGTGATCGTCGACGTCATCACTCAGGCGATGGCGCAGTTCACCGCTGCGATCACAGCTGGGATGGCCACCGCGAACGCTGAGGTAGCTGCCGGGGTTGCGGCGATGATCGCGACCCTTGAGGGTGCGGTTGGGGCGTTCTTCGCGGCCGGCTCCAACATGGGCGCGGCACTCGCTGACGGTCTGCGTAGCCAGGCAGGCAACGTTGCGGCGGCGGCTGCGGAGCTCGCCAACGCGGCTGCGGCTGCGGTCGCTGCCGCAGCTCAGATCAACTCGCCGTCGCGGGTGTTCCTGAAGTTGGGCTCGTTCATGGGCGAAGGCCTGGAGCTCGGCCTGGGATCGGCCGAGCACGGGCTACTCGCGATCGCCCGCAACATTGTGTCGGCGATGAGCACCGTGTTCAACGGGTTCGACGCGGGCGCGTTGAACATCTCAGACAATATCGGCCGGTTCGGCTCGCACGTTGAGGGCCGTGTCCGTGCCTCCATCGCCGACGTCGACTCCTCGGTCACTGGCAGTGGGTCGATTGATTCGCAGTTGGTGCAGAACTTCAACATGGCGCCCGGTATTTCGGTGGGCGAGTTCTGTGACGAGGTCACGTTCCGGACGAGGCGTGCTAGGCGTGGGGGTGTGTATGCCCGCTGACCTGAGCTACGACCTGGACGGGTTCCTGTTCGGGGTGGGTTCGGATTTCCATGTGAATGACCTCGATATGGGTGAGGTGGAGATCCGGAACAATGATGCGGCGATGCCGCGTCAGGATGGGATCCGGTTCGGCCGCGATACTCGTGGCGGCAGGACGCTCACGTTCGTCGACGTGTTGGTGATGACCAGCAACGGTACGGATGTGTCGGCGCAGGATGCGTTCGCCCGGTTCACGAGTGCGTGGCGGGCGAACCTGGTGCGGTCCACACCGGGTGCGGTGTCGATCCTGAAACTGACCCGGGGTGGCCGGACCAGGCGCGTGTACGGCCGGCCCAGACGGTTCGCCCCGGCTAGTGAGCGGAACCGTTTCGGCTGGTTCTCCGCGGATGCGGACTTCCAGTGCGTCGACGACCTGTTCTACAGCGACGCCGAGCTCACCACCAGCATCGGGATGACGGTGCCGTCGGTGGGTGGTCTGGTGGGTCCGCTGATCGGCCCGATCGACGCCGAGTCCGCTGGGTCGGGTGTGGAGTCGCTGTTTGTGGGTGGGACGGAGCCGGCGTGGGTGTCGGTGCAGATCCACGGCCCGATCATCGACCCGTCGGTTGAGGTTGAGGGTCAGTGGTCGTTCAAGCTCGCCGGGGTCACGTTGGCATCCGATGAGTGGGTGCTGGTTGATCCGTCGCCGTGGAATCGGACGGTGCAACGCTCCAACGGGGCGAACATGGGCGGCTATTTCACCCAAGCGTCGCAGCGCCTGTCGGATATGCGGATCGCCCCCGGCCCGACACAAATCATTCTGCGGGGCACGGACCCGACGAACACCGCCTATGCGCAGAGCTACGTCAGGGAAGCCTACGCGTCTTACTAGAACTCTTGAGGAGACACGGTGGCCTTATCGAACCCTTGGTATATAGATGCCGAGGCCCGGCATTTGCCGAACACGATCCGCCTGCTGTCGTACATGGCGTCGGAGGGCAAGGAAGGTGTCGGCGCCGAAGGGCATCTGGCGGTGACGGATCTGGACACGCCGGGTGCGTCGATCAACGTGGCCCCGGGTTCGTACGCGATCGTCGCGAAGCACACCGGTGGCAGCTTCGAGTCGTATGTGGGGAAGGTCGCGATCCAGGAGACCGTGTCCGTCAACCCCACTTCCTCCGGCGGGCCGCGCACCGACTTGGTGATTCTGCGGGTGGAGAACCCGTACGTTGTCGGGTCGGGGTCGTGGGCGCAGCCTCCGGACCCGCTGAACGGGCCGTACGCGTACGTGCGTGTCATCGAAGGGGTTCCGGCTAACACCAACAGTGTGCAGGCCGTGAACGCCACCTGGTCCGCCATCACCCTCGCCAGGATCACACGCCCGTCGAGCACGGGAATCGTGTCGCAGTCCCACATCACCGACCTCCGCAGCCTGGCGAAGCTCGGTGGGGAACGGGTCATCATCATCGACGACCCGCCCGTTGACCCGCCGCCGATCACACAAGCGTTCTTCCTCGACGCGAAGAACTTCAGCGGGTCAGAGCAGACGATGGGCCCCTCAACGGGGTCGTACACGCATTTCCCGACGCAGGCGGACTGGCAGGTCCCAGTCCCGTCGTGGGCGTGTGGTGTGGATGTCATGTTCCAGGTCAACAACCTCAGGTTGGAGACCGCGGGCGCGTTGGGCAACTACCGCATCAACATCGACAACGGGACGGTGCTGACCCCTGCGACTGGGTTCGACCTGTCGCACAACCGGCCCATCAACGGCTGGGAACGCCACCCCCTCTTCGTCGCCGCCACAGTCCTTCTACCTGCGAGTTTGCGCGGGAAGATGATCCGTTTCAAGGCGGAAATGCAGATCACCGTCAACGACGGCGGCACCCTCAAATGGGTCTCCGGCTGCTCCATGAGCATGTGGGCCGTCTTCAAGCAGTTCCCGATCACAGGCTGAGAAGGAGCTGCTGTGACTACCTCGTTCAACGCCACCAAGCACAAGATCGGTGCGCTAGTCGAAGCAGCCGCAACAGGTGGATACCCGGAGATCGGGCTGTACCTGATGCGCACCAGCGAAGCCGACGCCACACTCGCCGACCGCGACACCCTCGCCGACATCTGGGCCGCCGCCGGCTCGGTCAACCTCGAAGCGAACTTCACGAACTACGTGGTGAAGCTCCTCGCCGCACCCACCGTCACCGTCGACGACGTCAACAACCGTGTCCTCCTCGGCGGTGCCGCGGTCGGGGTCGGGTTGGCGATCACCTACACCGCAGCCGGTGGCGCCACGAACAACACGCTGGTCAAGGCGTTGTGGTGCTACATCCCCACCTCCGGCGCTGCGACGTCGCTGATCTTGCCGTTGATGGCGACCAACGTGTCCGCGTCCACCGACGGCAACGACCTCGTGCTCACGCTCAACACCGACGGGTTCGCCCGAGTCCTCTAAGGAGCCCCCGTCGTGCTGCACCACGCCACACCGGAAGACATCGCCCACGTCAACGACATGTCGAAGGTGGAGGTGGCGCAGTTCGCGCGCTGCCACGACCTCGCCGTGTGGGAAGGCCGGGCGACCGTCGCCAAGTACTGGGGCGACGACACCTCCGGTACCCCGTACGAGGTCATCGAGTCCGAACCGAACCTGCTGCTCACCGCGGGGATCACGCTGCTGTGGAACCTCCTCACCGGTGCTGGCGGGACAGCGTTCAACGGCTCCAACGCCCGCATCGCAGTTGGTGACAACAACGCTGTGGCGACCGCCGGGCAGACCGATCTGCAGGCGGTGACGAACAAGATCCGGCAGGTCGTCGACTCCACCCCGATCGTCAGCACGAACACGGCGACGTTCGTGGCGACGTTCGCGACCGGCTCAGGGAACTTCGCCGGTGGCTGGCAGGAGATGGGTGTCGCGAACACCGCATCCGGTGCGACCCTGCTGAACCGGCTGGTCCAGAACTTTGGTGTGAAGACCTCGGCCGTGGCCTGGGTCGCGACCATGGTTCTGACCCTGAACTGATCCCGCTCGTCTTGAACCCCAGTATGTCGACGATCTAGCGGGGGGCAGGGCGTGGCACCGACCGACGTTCCGAACCTCCACACCTGGTACCGCGCCGACAGCATCGCCCAGGCCGACAACACCGCGGTAACCAGCTGGACGGACTCGTCCGGCGGCGGGTTCACGATGTCGCAGGTCAACGCGCTGAAGCAGCCGACACTGCAGACGGCGGAGATCAACGGGCTGCCGATCGTCAGGTTCGACGGCACCGCCGACGGGCTGGCCTCGTCCGCGCCCGGTAACGGCGTGAACCAAACCGTCATTGCGGTCGCTCGAGCCTCGAACGTGACGGGTATCCGCACGATCCGCGGCGGCCAACTGCAGGTCACGTGCAACGGCGGCATCCCTACCGCCTACAGCAACAGCGTCAACCTGCTCGGAGCTTCGACCGGCGGTTCGATCGGCACCACCAACTTCGTCATTCTGACGTTCACATTCAACGACACCACGGGTGCGTGGGCCTGGTTCAGGAACGGCACCGCCGACGGGTCGGGCACGAACACGACCGTTTCGCTGACCGGCACGGCTTTGCAGGCCATCAGTGGGTCTGATTCGACGGTCAGCCAGGAGTACTGGCAAGGCGATATTGCCGAGGTCATCTCCTACACGCGGGTCATCACCGCCGGTGAACGCTCCAACGTCCACAGCTACCTGCAAGAGAAGTACGGCATCACCGTCTCGGACTACGTGCCGACCAGCGTGCCGAAGAACGCTGCGGACTCGGCTACCCGCACCGAAACGTTCAGCGTCACGGCCCGGTCCACGGCGAACGACTCTGGCATCCAGACCGACACTGCGTCGGTCGCGGTCAAGGTGTCCGGCGCGGATTCCGGCATCGGCACCAACACTGCGAGCGTCGGCGTCGTTGTCCCGGTCGACGCCGGGGACGTCACGGTCGAGGGCTTGCCGATCACGGTCCACCACGTCGTCAACCTCGGCGTCGGGGACATCACGGTTGATGGGCCGGCACCGAACCTCGCGCACCACGCACCGTTGGACATCGGTGATGTCACGGTCGACGGGTTGCCGGTCGAGTTCCTCGGCCGCCTCGACCTGGGCGAGGTCGAGGTTCAGGGCCTGCCGATTCAGGTGTCGTACGGCTCCACCGGCCCTGGCGGTCAGGGCGGGGTTGTTGCGGTACCGCCCGCTGTCCCGTCCCGCTTCCTTGTCCAAAGCATTTTGGATGGCCGGTTCTTGTCGTGGGACCTCGAGCTGTCGGATCCGCAGGTGGCGTTGGTGCTGTCGGGGCCGACGTCGATCACTGGCGTGCTCAAGCCGGAGGATCCCGAAACCAGGAAGCTGCTGCTGGGTGGCGGGTTTGAGCCGTGGGCGTGCTGGATTCACCACGAAATCGAGGGCGAGATCCGCGCGTCGGGGATCCTGCAGCCCTACCAGATCGACGGCGAAACCCTCTCCGTCGAGGCCGCCGGTGTGTCCGCCTACGCGCACGGCATCCCGTGGCTTGCGGAGCTGTCGGCGATCCAGATTGATCCGGCGAACGTGGTCCGGGCGATTTGGGCGCACCTGCAGTCGTACCCCGACGGGCAGTTGGGTGTGACGGTGACGGGGACAACACCGGTGCGGATCGGTACCCCGGCGATGACGGTGCCGAAGACGGACCCCGAAACGGGAGCCCCGGTGTTGGACGACAACGGCAACCAGATCCTTGAGGATGTTGAGGCGAAGCCGTACGAGCTGATGTTCTGGGAAGGCACCGACTGCGGCTCCGAAATCGACTCCCTGGCTGGTGAGGCACCGTTTGACTACATCGAACGGTGCGCCTGGAACGACGCCCGCACGACGGTGACGCACTGGATCGAGATCGGGTATCCGCGGATCGGGCAGCGTTGCATCGGCGCGGGTGCGCCACGGTTCGCTTCGGGGGAGAACATCCTCAACGCGGTCCCCGCGGAGGAAACCGACGACCTGTACGCCAGCCAAGTGGTGGTGTTCGGTAAGGGTGAGGGTCGGGACACCACGAAGGGCTACGCCGGCCGACCCCTGAACCGGCGTTTGCGTCGGGTGGCGATTGTGCAGGACAAGACGATCCCCACCCCCGAACGCGCCACCGCCGCCGCCGGGAGCGAACTCGAACGCCGCCAAGCCCTCATCGACGTCACTGATCTTGAGGTGGACGCCCGCCACCCGAACGCTGTGTTCGGGTCGTATCAGGTGGGGGATGACGTCCTCGTCGACGTCGAGGTCGACTGGATCGGCCGGCTACGCCAGTACGAACGGATCCTGTCCATCACCTACGCACCCGACCTCGAGTCGGTTCGCCTAGAGCTGCGCCGGTCTGAGGCGTTCCGGTACGGGGAGGGGGCCTGATGCCACGACGCCCACTCATCCCCACCCCCGAGCTCCGCCGGGTCGTCGGGGACCTCCTCGAACTGCAAAACCGTGTCGGCCGCATGGAACGCGGCGGCCGCGCAACCCAGCTCGGGCACTCCAGCATCGACGGCGGTTACCTCACCATTCGTGACGCCGACGGCCTACCGCGTGGCTACATCGGTAACCAACCCGACGGCACCACCGGTGTGCGTGCCGTCAACGGGCCGCCACCGTCACGCCCGAACACTCCGGACGGTATCCCGATCCAGGGCGGAGTTCGGTGGGAGTGGAACGGCGAGTTCGTCGAACCACGGCCGGGGGACTTCCTCAACGCGCACCTGTACGTGTCCGGTGCGGGGGCGGACTTCATCTCCGGGCCGTCGAACCTGGTGCACGCGTTCTCTGAGCCTGGTTCGTTCCCGACTACCGGTCTCGGCACGGCCCCAGTGTGGGCGCGCATCGTCGCTTACAACACGTCGGGGGAGCCGTCGGAGCCGTCGTTCACGGTAGGCCCGATCACGCCGTTGGAAGTGGTGGCTGACGACATCGTTGACGGCATCGTCACAACGGTGAAGATCGCCGCGGGGGCGGTCACCGAAGCTGTGATCGCCGCGTCGGCGGTGACGGTCACGAAGATCGCCGACGATGCCATCACCAGCCCGCAGATCATCGCTGGTGGGATTCAGGCGGTCAACCTCGCCGTCGACTCAGTGTCCGCAGGCAAGATCGCTGCTGATGCTGTCACCGCGCGCGAAATCCTCGCCCTGACCATCACGGCGGCGGAGATCGCCGCCAACGCCATCACCGCCACCCACATCACCGCTGGCTCCGTCACAGCGTCCAAGCTCGAATCCGTGCTGGTGTTGACCAACCGGGTCGTCGTCGGAGCAGCCGCGGGTGACCGGGTGGAGATCAACGCCACCTCCGGGATCGAACAGTGGCTCTCCGGTGCCCGAACGCTGCACATCCCGCCCAACGGGTCCGCATCGTTCACCGGGAAGGTCACCTCCGGCGCAGGTGTCGGTGTCGGCTCCACGATTGTCATCGACCCGGTACTGATCGAGCAGTCGTTCTACCCGAACAACACCACGAAGCGGTTCCGGTTCCAGGCCGGGATGGGCGCGGTCGTCGGCGGAGGATCGGGCCCGATCCTCGACATAGAGGCCGTCAACGCCTCCGGCCTAGAGCGCGGCGCGTTTATCCACATGGAGTCCGTCACGGACACCACGGGGGTTCTGTGGATCGGTTTCACCGGGGCCAGCAGCTTGCAGGGCGGCCGGCTACAGATGGAGCAGGGCGGCCGGGTTGTCCTTGCCGTCAACTCCACGAACATCCTCGACATGGGCGCCGGGTCCACCGACATCACGACCGCTAACCAGCCGATCAACATCCGCTCCAACGGCGCCCAAATCAACATCGACACCGCGGGGAACCAACTTCTCATCGGGTCCAGCGCCAGCAACTACCTGGTGATCGATAACGGGAACGTGGCGCTTGTCGAGAACGGCGGGCTGAAGGCGTTCATCATCGACCACCCCGTTGACGCGGCGCGTCGTCTGGTGCATGTGTGCACGGAGACCCCGAACGCGATGGTGGAGTACGTCGGCACGGCGACACTGAAGGACGGTGTCGCCGTGGTTGGTGCGCCGGACCTGCCGGGCTACTTCGAGGCGCTCACCGAACTTGCTGGACGCACGGTCACCGTGACTCGGATCTTGCTGGACAACCCGATCCCCCTGACGGCCCCGCTCCCCGTTGTCGCCGCATCGTTGCCTGTGGATGGAACGTTCCGCATCGAGTGTGGAGCACCAGACGGGACGCAGATCAGCTGGCGGGTCACCGCGAACCGCAAGAACACCAAGTTTGACGTCGAACCCCTCGCCGCCACCACACCACTGCCGGACGGCCCCTATGGGATCGCCACCCCGAAGGAGAGCTCGAATGGTTGATACGTTCTACGCCGGGACCCTCGGTCCTGTCGGCCCGCTCGTCGCCTGGGATGGCACAAACGAGAACGACATCCTGACGTGGATCAACGAGGTGTCCTCACCCTCGTCGGTCATCGTCTCGGTGACCGCGACGGAGGTCGTGTTTAGGCGTGGCGCGAACCCACCACCACGAC
>Ga0193752_1000997_pt1 | contig 24887 bp, 21 predicted proteins | sample H1c1metaG_FD_144924 | JGI IMG/M metagenome (GOLD analysis project Ga0193752, IMG submission 144924) | Soil microbial communities from a riparian zone of the East river system, Colorado, United States - H1c1 | ecosystem: Environmental > Terrestrial > Soil > Riparian zone | place: USA: East River...
GGCGGCGCGCCCGAATTCCGCGATCCCCTGAATGAGAGTGCCGGGTGAGGACCCGATCGATCAAAAAGTAATGGGGCGTGCGAGGAACTCGTTGGTCCCGAAAAACATCTCGAAGCCGATGCCGACGCCCCAGGTCGCCTTGCGCACCTGCCAGGCTTCATCCTTGGGCCAGGTGAGGCTGGTGCGGATCTCCATGACCAACCAGTCGCGCGCGATGCTGCGCCGGTAAGCAATCTTTGCGCCGTAGTCGCCGAGGGGCACGTCGGCATCCATCTCACCACTACTGAAGAGCTCGGCCGCGATCGCCCGACGATTCGGCATGCCGTGCACGAGCGTCAGCGCGGTGTAGCCGCGCACGCCTTCGGTCTCCTGCGAGAACGTGCCGGACGCCGTCCAGCGCAGCAGCCAGGTCATGTCGAAAACGCGCTCGATGTCGACGCGGCTGGTGAGGCCGACGCCTTCGCTGTTCTGCCAAAAGGCCGTCTCGCGGAAGTTGAACAGCGTCGATTCGGATGAACCGTGCGTGATGACATAGCTGCCCTTGACGAACGGATCGACCGGGAAGTTCAGGCGTACGCCCGCGTCCGCGTCGAAATGCGCGCCTTCCTTGGGCGAACGAAAGCGGATGCCTAACAAGGTTTGATCGTCTTCCACCGGGCCATACTGGCGCGGAATCGCACCGGACTCGAGGTTGCGCTCGGTCACGTACTCGTCGCGGTTCACGCGGCCGATGAACGCATGAAAACGCTCGTCGAGGTGCGGCAGCGGCAGATTGACGTTGAAGCGCAGCTTGGGCTGGAAGCCTTCGAATTCATCCCACAACAGGGACGGCGCAAGCGAGCCGCTGGCTTGCTGATAAACATTCTCGTCGACCTCGGCGCCGAAGACGCGATCGATGCGCATCGCCGAACGCCACACCGTCTGGAAAATCCAGCGTTGCGTGCGGTCGAGCCACGGGTCCTTCGAGGTGTAGCCCATGGGAACGGACGCACTACCGACGCCCACCAGCGCCACGTCGGTCGACGACATGGCGTAGTACTCCCCGCCGGCGTCGTCGCCCGCGTCCGTGTCCACGTCCGCATGCGCGAACGCCGGCACAAGGACCAGCAAAAGTAACGGGAGACCAAGCCGTGATTGCATGAGGGTAGGTTGAGGGTTTCCCGTGATTTGACGCGTCGGTGACCGCCCTACGAGAGGTGAAGTTGCGGTGAGTGACCTTGTCGGGTTATGAGACGGTGCGAAGTCGGACAACGACTCGTCTTGGTTCCGACCGTAGACCGCAGGCCGGGCAGGCAACTTTTGCGATATTCGAGTTCACATGACTGATAACGGCAAGACCGCCATCGTGACCGGTGGCTCGCGCGGCATCGGCGCCGCGATCGCGCGCCGGCTCGCTGCGGATGGATTCGCCGTGGTGATCAACTACGCCGGCCGGGCCGCGGACGCGACGGCGCTGCAGGCGACGATATCCGCCGCCGGCGGCAGGGCCAGCGCCGTGCAAGCGGATGTGAGCGATGCCTCGGCCATGCGGTTGCTGTTCGACGCGGCGGAGAAAGAGTTCGGCGGCGTTGATGTGCTCGTCAACAACGCCGGCATCATGCAGCTCGCGCGCATCGCCGATGCGGACGACGCGCTGTTCGACCGGCACATCGCCGTGAACCTGCGCGGCGTTTTCAACGGCATGCGCGAGGCCGCGAAGCGGCTGCGCGAGGGCGGCCGCATCATCAGTTTTTCATCGAGCGTGGTCGGGCTCTATCAACCCACGTACGGCGTGTATGCCGCGACCAAGGGCGCGGTGGAGGCGCTGACTCACGTGCTGGCCAACGAAATGCGCGGCCGCAATATCACCGTGAATGCCGTGGCGCCGGGACCGACCGCGACCGAACTGTTTCTGACCGGCAAGCCGCAGGAACTGGTAGATAGAATCAGCAAGGCGGCGCCGCTGGAGCGTTTGGGTCAGCCCGAAGATATCGCCGCCGCCGTAGCGTTCCTGGCCGGGCCCGACGGCGCGTGGATCAACGGCCAAGTGCTACGCGCCAACGGCGGCGTGATCTAGTTCTTCGCAACCGCGAGAGCAGGCCCAGACAGTTCTGTCTCCAACACGATCTCGACTTCATCGCCAACGCCCATCGTGGTGCCCGGCGCAGGGATGCCGACCGTCACACCGAAATCCGAGCGCTTGAACTTGCCGGTGGCCGAGAAGCCGATGCGCGCATGCGGATCCATCGGATGTCCCGCGTAGCCGCCGTTGTACTTCGCATCGAGCACGATCGGCCTCGTGACGCCGTGGAACGTGAGCTCACCCTGCACGCGGATCTGGTTAGCCGCCGTGACTTCAACGCGCGTCGAACGGAACTTCATCTCGGGGAAGTCGGCCGTCTCGAGCCAGCCCTTGCCGCGCACCATGTCGAGGAAGCCCTCGGGCGCGTTGTCGGTTTCGACAGAGGCGGGATCGATGGTCACGTTGAGTTTGGAGGCAGTCAGCTTCGACGGATCGGTCTCCAGGCGCGCGTCGAGACGCGTAAACCGGCCGGTGAAGCTCGAAAAGCCGAGGTGATTCACGCGGAAGATCAGGCTGGTGTGAGCCTTGTCCATCGTGTACGCACCTTTCGGCACTGGCGCCACCGACGCGGGTGCGGTGTCAGCAAAGGCGAGCGGCGCAGTGGCCGCGAGGACGAGGGCGGTGGCGAGTGCAGAGCGGCGCATGGTCGTAACTCCTGAGTTGAAAATTGTAGGTCTCGGGAGTTAGTCGAACCGCTGGCGCGTGAATCGACAGGGCACATGAAAATTCCGCGCGCGCCGCGAGGGCCTTCGTAAGTGATTGATTAAGAAACAGTGGCCGGCGCTTTCGGGCGCGCGCCATGCTGTCAGAGGAACGGGTCCGAGAACTTGGGATCCGCCAGCATCTCCTCATCCGTCAGGGTGCGCAAAAAGGCTTCGAGCGCATCCTTGTCCGCTTCGCTCAGATTCATGCGCCAGGGCGCTCGGTCAAAGGTTCGCAGCAGAGGATCCAGATCGGGCGTGTCCTTGATGTCGTGATCGTAGTGATCGATCACTTCACGCAGGGTCGCAAATCGCCCGTCGTGCATGTACGGCGCGGACACCGCGATGTTGCGCAACGCGCCCGCACGGAATACGCCCTGCGACCCATCGCGTTGCAGGGCAGGATCGTGGGTGCCGGTGTCTTTCAACACGTCGTCGAGGCCATTGTTCGCCTGCCAGACATTCACGCCGGATTGAAGCTGGTGGCACCGGTTGCAGGCGATCCCCGCTGCGCCGCGGAAGATGTCGAGCCCGCGCATCTCCTGCGGGTCGAGCACGAGTCCGGGATCGACCGCCTCATTGTCCATCGAGTTGTACGCGCGATCGAACTTCGTGCGATACGCGACGAGTGACTGCAGATATTGCTCGAGCGCACTCAACACACGCGCCTCGGTGATCTCCGGCGTACCGAACGCAGCTTCGAACAGCTGCTCGTAAAAAGCCGTGGCGCGCAGCTTGCTCTCCAGCAGCTGCGTCGACATCGCCATCTCCTCCGGGCTGCTCATCGCCTGGTGCGCGACATCCTGCAGACTCCTGACGCGCATGTCGGAGAACCACGCGCCGTTAAAGTTGTAACGCGTGTTCACGAGCGCCATCGCATGGCGCTGCAACGGGATACCGAGCGCGCCGACGTTGAACCTTTCCGCAGACGCAAAGCCGTGGGACTGCGAATGACAAGACGCGCAGGCGATGGTGTTGGTGATCGACAGCCGCTGGTCGTGAAACAGCACCCGGCCGAGCGTGGCGCCGGAGTTGGTCGTGGGGTTGTCGGCTCTCTCGGTGTCGAAGAATATGGCGGGCTGGCGATATACGTACGGCATGTCCGGCGTGCGGCTCTCGTACGTGTAGCTAGTGGCGGGCAAAGATGGCGATCCGGGTGCCGCGGCCGGCGCGGCGATCAGGAATACGTCGTCACCACTGCCGCCGTACGCGTCCCGCGAGGTCACGGTGACCTCGACCAACCCGACGCTGTTCAACGTTCCCGAAAGCTGCACGCCGTTCGCGCTCACACCCGGCGCGCCGCGCATCTGGATGGAATAGGTGAGCGGGTCGCCATCCGGATCCGAGAACGTGGCGCCCGCGAAGGACGCATCCACATTCAAGGCCGCGCCGGTATTCACCAGCAGGTCAGCCGGAGAGTTGACGACCTGTGGCTTGCCATTCGGCGCAACCCGAATGTTGAACTGGTTAGTCTCGGTTTGCCCCTGCGCATCGGAGACCGTCACGGTCACGACTGCAACGCCGGTCTCCTCGGGCGCGCCCACCACGCGGGTGCCTTCGATGCGCAGTCCGTGCGGGGGATCGGGATCCGAATACGGGTTGCCCAGATGGCCAAGCTTGATGTCGTAGCGCAGCGTGTCGCCATCCGGATCGGTGAAAGTGCGTCCGCCCTGCGAGACGTCATAGCTGAACGCGTGCAGCTCGACTGCGGGCTGCTCGGTGTTCGGCAAGGCCAATTGCGGCGGGCGATTGACGGGCGGCGCACTGCCACCACTACCGTCTCCACCTCCGCATCCTGCCAGCACAATTGCGGCGCAGAGGATGGCGACGCCTTTGCCGGTGACGCTCATTTCTTCTTCGGCGCTTTCCCGTGGAATGCGCCCTGGTGAAGCATCAGGTGCGTGACGGCGCCGCTGTCGTCGCGCACGAACTCGATGCGCGCATCGACGCGCCTGGAGAAGAAGTGGTCCTTCGACTCCGCAAACAGCACGTCCGTGGCCTGGCCCGTGGGCGAGATCGTCAGCCGATTTTCCTTTACGTCCAGCACCAGATCAAAGCCGGGCTTCAGCTCGTAGGTGCCGACGTACTGCTTCAGCACGTCGGCCGGGAGCTGCACTTCCTTGCGTTCGCTCGGCAGAACCACGGCTCCGCCGTGCGCGACGCTGCCTAACTTGTCGACGATATTGTTGGCGCCCGGGCCGTTGATGTTCGACAACGCAACGACCGTGAGCTTGTCGTCCGGGAAGTACGCGAGCTTCGTGTCGAAGCCGTCGATGCTGCCGCCATGTTCGATGACGCGCAATCCCGCTCGATTGGCGACCGCGAGACCGAAGGCGTAGTCGTTCTTCGCCGGCGTGGTCATTTTCGTCAACGACGCGGCGGACAGCAGCTTGTTGGCGAACAGCGCCTGGGTCCAGCGCAGCAGGTCCGGGGCGGTGGAATACAGCCCGCCCGCGGACAACGGCACGGTCATGTCGAGATGATCCGCGACCGCGGGACCGCTGGGCCCAGGCACGTAGCCCTGCGCGAGGTTCGGGATCGGCGGAGCCGCCGTCTCGTAACCGGAATCCTTCATGCCGAGCGGTTTGAAGATGTTCTCTTCGACGAACTTCGCATACGTCGTGCCGCTCGCCTTCTCGATGATGAATCCCAGCAGCACGTAACCAGAATTCGAATAACGCATCTCCGCGCCCGGCTCGAAATCGAGCGGCTTGTCGCGGAACCGCCGCACGAGCTCTGTCGGCGTGTTCGGTTGCTTCGAGAACTGCTCGTAGTCGGGAAACGACGTGAAGTTAGGGATGCCCGAGGTGTGCGTGAGGAGTTGCACGAGCGTGATCTTGTCCCACGCGGGCGGCGCCTCGGGGTAGTACTTCTTCGCGAGGTCAGTGGTCTTGAGCTTGCCGCGCTCTTCGAGCAGCAGCACGGCCGCTGCGGTGAATTGCTTGGTGAGCGAGCCGAGTCGAAACCTCGTATTCAGCGTGTTCGGAGTTTTCCTTTCGAGGTTCGCCGTCCCGTAGGCCTTGCTGAAGACGATCTTGTCGCCGCGGGCGACCAGCACGGTGCCCATGAACTGGCCCGGCTTCACGTATTCCTGCGTCACCTGCTCCATGCGCGCCGTGTCGTCGGGCGCTGGCGCGGCGAAAGCGGCGGAGGCGATCAGCGAGGTGGCGAGGGTGGCGAGGGTGCGGTTCATGGGGCCATCATAAGCGGGCAGCGTGTCGATTTTCAGTCCGGGCGCGCGCGCCGGGATCACAGCCGCTAAAAGTGGAGCCCATCATGGTTACCAATCCGCACTCCGGCACGAACATCCAGGAAATTGCCGACGGTATTTTTCGCATCAATACACCAGTCGATCTGCCTGGAGGTTCCGGGGCCTTCAGTTTCAATCAGTACCTGGTCGTCGACGATACGCCGTTGCTCTTTCATACCGGTCAGCGCGGACTGTTCCCGCTGACGAGCGAGGCCGTGAACGCCGTGTTGCCGCTCGAGAAGCTGCGCTACATCGGGTTGTCACACTTCGAGGCGGATGAGTGCGGCGCACTGAACCAGTTCCTGGTGGCTGCGCCGAACGCGGTACCGGTTTGCGGCCAGGTGGCAGCGATGGTCTCGATCAACGACTTCGCCGACCGCGCGCCGCGCGCGCTTGCCGATGGAGAAGATCTCGAGCTTGGCAGTCACCGGGTGCGCTGGTTCGATACGCCGCATATGCCGCACTCGTGGGAGTGCGGTCTCATGATGGACATGACGACGCGCACGTTCTTCTGCGGCGACCTGTTCACGCAGGGCGGCCGCGGCGATACCGCATTGACCGAGACCGACATCCTCGGCCCGAGCGAAGCTTTTCGCGCGCCGATGGACTACTTCGCGCATGCGCCTTCAACCAGCGCGCTGCTCGAGCGTCTGGCGCAGGAGAATCCGGCGACGCTCGCGTGTATGCACGGCAGCGCGTGGCGCGGAGACGGCGCGAAACTCCTGCGGGAGCTCGCCAGGTCGTTAGGTGATCGAGTTCGCTCTTGAAGGCGAGTGAGCGGCAGCGTTTGGCCGCCTGCGGTTAGTGCGTATTGTAAGGAGTGCGTATTAGGGGCAAGTAGTGAGACGTGGTGCGCACTCTCAGCTTTGCATTGGCACGGCCGAAGGTGAAACACTCACGCGCGAATGACCTCACAGCGCAAGTCGAAACTGCTGATCGCTCTCGCGGCCGCCGTTTTCGGCGCCGCCACGGTCGCTGACGCCGCGCCAGACACGCAGGCGTTGAAGACGCTCAGCTTCGACGAGCTTTCGAACATCGAAGTCACTTCTGTCTCGAAGCGCCCGCAGAAACTGAGCGAAGCCGCCGCCGCCATCGAAGTCATCACGCAGGATGACATCCATCGTTCCGGCGCCACGACTATTCCTGAAGCGTTGCGTCTGGCGGGAAATCTCGAGCTCGTGCAGATCAACGCGGCGCAGTGGATGATCAGCGCACGCGGCTTCAATGCACCGCTCAGCAACAAGATGCTGGTGCTGATCGATGGGCGCACGGTGTACACGCCGCTGTTCTCCGGCGTGTTCTGGGAAGCGCAGGACGTGCTGCTGGAGGACATCGAGCGAATCGAAGTCATCAGCGGTCCCGGCGCGACAGTGTGGGGCGCAAACGCCGTCAACGGCGTCATCAACATCATGACCCGGGGCGCACGCGACACGCAGGGTCTGTACCTCGAAGCGACCGGCGGCGACCTGATTACGGCCGGCGCCGTGCGCTATGGCGGCGCGATCTCCGAGAACACCCACTTCCGCGCGTATGGGAAATATGCAGAGCATGGCAGTACCGTGTCGGCCAGCGGCGTAGATCCGGGCAATGACGTTCATCACGGTCAGGGCGGATTTCGACTGGACTCCGTGACGTCCGGCGGCGATCTGCTGACGTTGCAGAGCGACCTGTACGAAAACACCATCGACGTACCGCCGCAGGAAATCGTCGCGCGAGGCGCGAATGTGCTCGGACGCTGGTCGCGGAAGCTCTCCGACGACTCGGATTTCAAGCTGCAGGTCTACTTCGATCGCATGCACCGCGACTCACCGGGCTCTTACGAAGACTGGACGACCACGTACGACGTGGATTTTCAGCACCAGCTTGCCGTGGGCACGCGACACAACATCGTCTGGGGCGCGGGTTATCGACAGGTGCGCGATGACTTCCGCTCCGGTTCCATCGGGTTGCGGCCCGAGCGCGTGTCACTCGAGACGATCAGCGCTTTCGTGCAGGACGAAATCGCGCTGGTGCCGGACCGGCTGCACCTGACGGTCGGAACGAAGATCGAGGACAACGAGTACACCGACAAGGAGTGGCAACCGAGCGTGCGGCTGGCATGGCAGCTGCGCGCCAGGCAGATGTTGTGGACGGCCGTTTCCCGCGCGCTGCGCACGCCGGCGCGCATCGACCGCAGCTACTACGCCCCGCCGGTTTCCATTGGCAGCCCGGATCTACAGTCGGAGAAACTGATCGCCTACGAAGTGGGTTACCGCGCGCAGCCGCACGAGCGGGTTTCCCTGTCGGTGGCCGGCTACTATCACGACTACGACGACATCCGCAGCATCGAGCCCGCGAACCCGCCCGTTCCGTTGCCGGTGGTATTCCTCAATGGCCAGGAAGGCAAAACCTACGGTGCCGAGCTGAGCGCGGAATATCGCGTCACGGATGCGTGGCGCCTGCGTGCGGGCGTCTCGGAATTGCGCATCGACATCCGGCCGAAACCGGGAAGTCTCGACAACTCTTTTGGCCTCAGCGAGGCGGCGGATTCAAAACATCACGCGCTGTTGCGCTCGTCGATGGACCTGCCGCACAACCTGCAGCTCGATGCCACGTTGCGCTATGTCAGCCGCCTCGAGAATGTAACGGTGGCAGTGCCCGGCTACAGCGATCTCGATCTGCACCTCGCGTGGCTTGCGACCGACCAGCTGGAGCTGGCTGTCGTCGGCCAGAATCTGCTGCACGATCGGCATCCCGAGATCGGCGTCCCGGCGGTCCGCCAGGAAATCGAGCGCACCGCATACGCGAGAATCTCCTGGCGATATTGATCTCGCATCCTTGATCTTGTCAGTCGACGGCGGTTTCGAGACCGATGCGCTCCCACGTCGCGAGATCCTTCAGCAACTGCACCGAGTGCGCGCGCACCGCGCCGATGGCGTCGGCGCCTAACTGCAGGCGCAGCGGCGTCGCATCGCACTCGAGCGCCAGCGCCACTGCGCGCGCAGCCTTCGCCGGATCTCCGGGCTGCGCGCCGTGCATGCGGTCGAGGACGCCGCGGATGCCGGCGAGCGAATCCTTGTACGCCGCCATCACGGGCATGTTGCGCAGCGCCTGCGCACCGAACTCCGTGCGGAACGCACCCGGCTCGACGATCAGCACCTTGATGCCGAACGGCGCCACTTCCAGCGCCAGCGCCTCGGACATGCCCTCGAGCGCGAACTTCGATGCGGAGTAGGCGCTCACGCCTTCGAACGACATCTGGCCACCCATCGATGAGATGTTCACGATGGCGCCCGAACGCTGCGCGCGCATAGCCGGCAACACCGCCCGCGTCACCGCGACGGCGCCGAAGAAGTTGGTGTCGAGCACCGCGCGCAGCTCGCTCTCGGACGTTTCTTCGAGCGCGCCGACGACGCCGTAGCCCGCGTTGTTGAACAGATAGTCGATGCGCCCGAAGCGCTTCACCGCGGCGTCGATGGCGGGCGCGATGTCGGCCGCCTTGGTGACGTCCAGTTTCTGCGCCAGCACGCGATCCGGCGCGCGGGCCACGAAGGTGTCGAGCTTCGTGACGTTGCGCGCCGTGGCGACCACGTTGTCGCCACGCTCGAGGGCGTAATGGGCGAAGGCCGTGCCGAAGCCGGATGAGGCGCCGGTTATGAACCAGGTCTTGGGGGTGGAAGCGTTCATGGTCGTTCTCCTGAAGCGGGTGTGTTTCGGTGGAGAACAGGCTAATTGCTCGCACATATGAGATAAACGGGGCGTAATCGCATGGGTTATGCGATGAGGTGCATGAATGGATCGCGATTTGTTGCCCCATCTGCCCGTGGTCGTCGCGGTGGCGCGCGAGAAAGGCTTCTCCGCGGCTGCCTCGGTTCTCAACATGAGCGCGTCGGCCGTGAGTCATGCCGTGAAGGCGGTCGAGGACCGGCTCGGCGAGCCGCTGTTTGCGCGCACGACGCGCAGCGTTTCATTGACCGAGGCGGGCGCGACGCTGCTCGCGACGGTCGACGCGGCGCTCGAGGAGATCCGCTCGGCGGTGGAGCACATGTCCGCGGCCCGCGGCGCGATCACCGGCACATTGCGCATCAACGCGCCGCACTCCGCACTGCCGATGGGACTCACGCGTCTGCTCGCGAAGCTCGCTTGGGAGCATCCGCGATTGACGGTCGAGGTGCACACGAACGAAGCCTTCGTCGACATCGTGGCGCTGGGTTACGACGCGGGCATACGCCTCGGCGAAGCCGTGCAGCAGGACATGGTGACCGTGCGGCTCACGGAGCCGTTCGACGTGATCATGATCGCCTCACCCGACTATCTACGCGCGAAGGGCGAGCCGGTCGCGCTCGCCGATCTGGCGCGCCACAACTGCATCGGTTACCGGCTGCAGGCCGCGGGTAGCTTGTACGAGTGGGATGTCGTCGATGGCGGCAAGCACGTGAAGGTGGCGACCTCGGGTACGGTCGTGATCACCGATCCAACCTGCGCGCGCGAGCTCGCGCGCGCCGGGGTTGGCATTGCCTACGCCCCCGAACCGATGGTGCGGGACGACCTGCGCGCGGGCCGTCTGAAATGGCTGCTGCCGGAGACGGCGATGCGCGAGGACGGGTTGTTCGTGTACTTCCCGCGGCGCGCCTCAATGGCGCCGAAGCTGCGCGCCTTCATCGACGCCGCGAAAATGGGGTCAGACCCCATTTCCTAGCAAAAGGGGTCAGACCTCAGGTATTTCCACGCTGGTTCCCACGGCCGGGCCTGAGGATGCTCAAAAGGAGATTCTCATGGCCCGTTACCAGAACATTCTCGAAACCATCGGCAACACGCCCCTCGTCTTGCTCAACAAGCTCAGTCCCCACGGCGTCAACGTCTACGTCAAGGTGGAATCCTTCAACCCGATGGGTTCGGTCAAGGACCGCATGGCGCTGGCGATCATCGAGGACGCCGAGCGCAGCGGCGCGTTGAAACCCGGACAGACCGTCATCGAAGCCACCAGCGGCAACACCGGCATCGGCCTTGCGATGGTGTGCGCGCAGAAGGGCTATCCACTGGTCGTCACGATGGCCGAGAGTTTCAGCGTCGAGCGCCGCAAGCTGCTGCGCTTTCTCGGCGCCAGGGTCGTGCTGACACCCGCCGCCGAGAAGGGCACCGGCATGCTCGCGAAAGCAGTGGAGCTCGCGATGACTCACGGCTGGTTCCTGTGCCGTCAGTTCGAGAACCCGGCGAACGCGGATGTGCACTCGCGCACGACCGCGCGCGAGATCATCAACGACTTTGCCGATGAACGGCTCGACTACTTCGTCACCGGTTTCGGCACCGGCGGCACGTTGAAGGGCGTGGCGCGCGAACTCAAGCGCGCGCGGCCGGGCACACGAATCGTTGCGGCGGAGCCCGACAACTCACCGGTTCTCGCCAGCGGCATCCCGCAGCCGCGCGATACCAGCGGCGGTCCCGCGAGCAGTCATCCGCGCTTTCGTCCGCATCTCATGCAGGGCTGGGCGCCGGATTTCATCTCGACGTTGACCGAACAGGCAATGGAAGCCGGATTGATCGACGAGATCGTGCCGGTGGCCGGCAACGATGCGCTGCGTTTGTCGCGCGAGCTCGCGCGGCAGGAGGGCATCTTCGCCGGTACCTCGAGCGGCGCAACGCTCGCGGCCGCACTCGATGTCGCGCGGCGCGCGCCGGCAGGGTCAAACATCGTCTGCATGTTGCCCGACACGGGCGAGCGATATCTGTCGACGCCGCTGTTCGAAAGCATCGGTGAAGAGATGACCGCGGAGGAGTGGGAAGTGTCCCGCTCGACGCCGCTATGTCGCTTCGATGCGCCGTCAGTGCCGGCGCCCGCGCCGGCCGCCGCTGCGCAGCCCGCCGTCGCGCTCGATCCGGCCGCAATTCGATTCGTCACCGAGGTCGTCGAGCAGGAGCCCGTCGTGATGTTCGCGCTCGAGTGGTGCGAGTTCTGCTGGTCGGTGCGCAAGCTCTTCAAGCGGCTCGGCATCGAGTACCGCAGCATCGACGTCGATTCGGTCGAGTATCAGAAGGAAGATCTCGGCGGTCGCATTCGTGCCGTGCTCGCGGATCGTACGGGAGCGAAAACGCTGCCGCAGGTCTTTGTCGGTGGCGAGCACATCGGCGGAGCCACCGATTTGTTCGACGCGTGGCGGAACGGCACGTTGCAGGCACGCCTGGACAAGGGCGGAATGAGCTACGACCGTGAAGCCAAGCTCGACCCATACTCGCTGCTGCCGAAGTGGCTGCAGCCGCGGAAGTCCGCATAGAAAGGGATCGATCCGCTTCGGGAACATCTCCGCAGCGACCGGTTACATAAGGTGAGGAGGATTGAAACATCGTGCACATGTTGATGATGGCGTTTGCCGCAAGGATTTCAGCCAAACCAAAGGTGGATCGCGTCGCGAACCGATACGTTTCCGATGTTCTGTTTCACGCACCGCTTGTGATGTTCGCATTGCAGCGCTGCGAGACCAGCAAGTCGCTCCGCGCGTTCTTCAAGCAGTTCGGCATCGAGTGCCGCGTGGTCGATCTCGATTCGGCCGACTACCGTGAAAACGCTTTCAGCAGCAGGATTCGCGCCAGGCTCGTCGAACTCACGGGCGGTGACACTCTGCCGCAGCTCTTCCTCGGCGGCGAACACGTCGGCAGCGCGACAGAAATCTTCGACTCGTGGCGCGCCGGCGTGCTCCAGCGCCGCCTCCTCGACAACGGCGTGAATTACGACCGTCGTCCCAGGTTCGGTGCGGACACCTTGCTGCCGTCGAAGTTGATGCAGCCGCGGAAGCGCGCGTGATGAGAGCGGGTCGGCCCATGCGTCCGGCGATGTCAGTTCGCGCCGACGCCGACTGGTGTCGGCGCGAGCATGTCGTGCGCTGGGCAACCCAGGTAGCCTTGGCAGCCCGAAATATTGGAGCCGCCCATGCTCGATCACACTGGCATCGTCGTGACCGATCTTCAGAAAGCCCGCGCGTTCTACGACGCCGTCGCGAAGGCGCTGGGCCTTGGCATCGTCCAGCCTCATAAGGAGTTTTTCTTGTTAGGCCAGGGTCCCGGAAAGATTCCGTACCTGTGGATCGGGACTCTCAAACCGTCCTATTGGATCGAAGGTTCGCGCGCCGGTATCAACCAGATGCACGTGGCGTTCACCGCGAAAGACGAGTCGGCGGTCGACGAGTTCCATCGCGCCGCGCTCGCGGCGGGTGGCCGCGACAACGGCAAGCCCGGTCCCCGCCAGGGCGGCGACAAGTACTACGGCGCCTTCGTGCTGGATCCGGACGGGAACAACATCGAGGCGGTGGCGCGCGGCTGAAAAGGGGGCAGGCTCAATGAGCCTGCGCGGCCAGCCAGCGGTCCACTTCCGGCAGGCGCATCGCGCGCACCTTGGCCGAGTAGCGGATGCGCGCGATCGCCAGGACATAGTCCTGGCGGGCATTTTCCGGCACGTGAGCTGCGGCGAAAGCGTTGAGCTTGTCGATGGTTTTCAGGTTCGTGCTGTTGCCCGTCAGGCCCGGCACGAAGCGCAGGCCCGAGCTGGCCTCCAGCATTTTCGAGAGTTTTTCCCAGTGCGCGATGGCGAAATCCAGCGCGGCTTCCGGATGGCGAGCGGAGACACTGCGGATGATGCTGGGCGCGACGGTCGGCGGCGGTTCCCCCGAAATCACCAACGCCAGCGCCTGCCTGGTCAGATCATCGCTCTCGGCCGAGCCTAACAACTCGTACAGCTCCTTGCGCTCGAGCTCGGAAGGCGCAGCCTTCGCCATCTGCCGCAGTTTGTCCCACTCCGGCTGGTCGGCTTGCACCGCCACCCTGCCCAGCAGGCTGCGGCGCGTGCTGGCACTGAAACTCGCAGGCTTCGCGAGATAGCGTTCGAATCGCGTGCGCGCCTCCGCGATGACATCCCGCTCGCCGAACTCGCCCAGGGCCGCGATGAGACTGGCGCGCAGGATGGCGGTGTTGTCGGATTCACCGGTGCGCGCATCCCATCCAACGCGCGTGAATAGCGGCTTGAGCACCCGGCGCGCATAGACGCGGAAAGCGGTCTGCGAGGGGAGGCCGCGGTAAAGCTGGTCGAGCTGCCGCAGTTGCCCGACGAGTGTCGACAGCACTACGGGATCCGCAGTCGCGGGAATGCTCTTTGTCAGGTCCAGGTAGTCGGACATCGGCAGCTCGCCGGCGTTGCCGAGGCTCACCGTGTCGTTCAGCACACCCAGCTGATCGTCTGGCGACAGATCGGCATAGCGCGCGGCGATGGCCGCCAGTCCTTCGTGAGTATATTTGCTGCGTAGATAGCCGCCCTGGCCGGCGTTCAGGATGACGGGGCCGCAGCCTGCGGTCACGACCTGTGCCGGCGCCGCGCCTGAGACGATCGTCGCGGTGGGTGCGCTGCCGAGCGTTGCGACTTTCACCGGCAGATGCCACACCCGCGCCGCGGTCGAGCCGGCGTCGATGGCGTAGTGAGTCTGATTGACAGAGAGCGTGGTCTTTCCGCCGTCGCAGCGCGAGGAGAGCATGTTCACCATGGGCACGCCCGCCTGCCGCGTGAGGTCATGCGCGATCTGCATGATCGGCACCGGCGACTCCTTGCCGATTTCCGCCCACAGCTCGTCAGTCACCGTGTTGCCATACTGGTGATCGCGCATGTAGCGCCGTACGCCAGCGCGAAACGCCGCTTCTCCGACGTGAAACTCGAGCGCGCGGATGACCGCTTCACCCTTGGTATAGGTGATGTCGTCGAAGGCACTGGTCGCCTGCGCCACGTCATCGATGGTCGTGATGATCGGGTGAGTTCCGTCGCGCGCATCGCGCTGCATGACCGCCTGTTTCGAGGACAAGGACTGCAGCCACACTTTCCATTCCGGGTTGAAGTGATCCGTGGCCTTGTTGGCCATCCAGGATGCGAATCCTTCGTTGAGCCACAGGTCATCCCACCAGGCCATCGTGACCAGGTCGCCAAACCACTGGTGCGCCATCTCGTGCGCGATCACGTTGTACACGCCCTGCCGGTCCGACTGCGTCGAGAGGCGCGCATCGATCAGCAGGAATTGCTCGAAGTAGAAGATCGCGCCCCAGTTCTCCATGGCCCCGAAGAACTGGCTGGATCCGGGTCCCGCGATCAAGTCCAGCTTCGGCAGGGGATAGGGCATGCCGAAATATTCGTTGTAATAGGGTAGCAGCGCCGCCGCCGCGTCGAGTGCGAAGGCGGCGTTGGCCGTATCGCCGCGCTTCACCACGATGCCGACGTCGACTCCGTCGACCATGCGGTGCGCGCGCTCGAAATCACCCGCGCCGAAGAACAGCAGGTAGCTCGACATCTTCGGTGAGCGCGCGAAATGCACGCGCGTAAGGCCTCCCGGAATCTTCTCGGTCGAGGCGACCGGCATGTTGGAGAGCGGCATGAGGCCGGCGGGCAGCGTCGCTGAAAGATCGAACGTCGCCTTGATTCCGGGCTCGTCCCAGCAAGGCACGAAGCGGCGCGCGTCGGAGTTTTCGAATTGCGTGAACAGTGAGCGCAAGCGGCCTTTCGGGCCCTGGTAATCGAGGGCAAACAACCCGGACGCGCTTTGGTAGATAGTTCCGTGATAGGCGAGCTTCAGCGTGTGCGCGCCGGTCGTGAGCGGGTGGTCGAAGGTAAACGTCGCGGTCTCGATGTTCTTGTCGTACGACACCACCGGCGCCTTCGCTTCTCCGGCGAGCGAGGCGCTGTCGATGACGAGGTCGGCGGCATTGAGCACAATGCTGTTGGTGGCGCGACGCACCGTCACGTCAATTTCCACCGAGCCCTTGAAGGTGAGCGCCTCGGAGTCGGGTGTGAATTCGATGCGGTAGTGTTCGGGCGTCACGGCATCCGGCAACACCACCCGCTTGCCGGCGGTGGCGTTGGTCGCGAGCGCAAACAGCAGCAGCACGGCAATTGAAAGCCGTGGAATCGAGAATTCTTTCATCGCAGTTCCGAATATTGGTGGCGGGGGCCGTGCGACAGTTTTTACTGGAATTGCGATGAGAAGGCCATCGGGCGCTGGCGCAACGGACATTTTTTCCGCGTGCAGCGCGGCCTCCTTCGCCATACCATCGCATCCACGAGACAAGTCGCTGGGGAGAGTGGATTCGTGCGATTGAGAGTGGTATTCGCGGGTGCGGTGGTTGCCCTCCTGCTTGGGACGGGAATCAGCGCGTACGCCGGTTCGCCCAAGACCGAGGTTGGGCCGGGGGTGCGTTCCGCCTCCGCACTGGTGGTGGACGCGAAGAGCGGCGAGGTGATCTACGCGCGCGACGCCGGGGTCGTCGGGCCCATTGCGTCGGTCACCAAACTCATGACGGCGCTCGTCGTGCTCGACGGCCAGCAGCCGCTCGATGAGGTCATCAAGATCACGGCCCAAGATCGCTGGAAGGGCAAAGGGGCCTTCTCGCATTTGCCCAACGGCGCCAAACTGACGCGCGGCGATCTGCTGCGCCTCGCGCTGATGGCCTCCGAGAATCTCGCCGCGCGCACCCTCGCGAACAACTACCCAGGCGGCATGCCCGCGTTCGTCAAGACGATGAACATGAAGGCCAAGGTGCTCGGCATGACGCAGACGCACTTCGACGATCCTTCCGGGCTTTCGAGCCGCAACGTGTCCACTGCGCGGGACCTGGTGAAGTTGATCAACGCCGCCGCGCGCCAGCAGGAGATCCGCGAGTTCTCGACGCTGACTAGTCACGAAGTGCGCGTCAGCAGGAAGAGCGTGTTCCAGTATCGAAATACGAATCTGCTGATCGGCAAGCCTGATTGGACGATCCTCGTGCAGAAGACGGGCTACACCAACGATGCCGGCCAGTGCCTCGTGATGCAGGCGATCCTGGACGATCGCGTCGTCGACATGGTGTTCCTGAACTCGTTCGGCAAGCTGACGCGAACCGCCGATGCAAGGCGCATTCGAAAGTGGATGGAAGCCCAGCAAGGGCCGGAACCCGCCGGCGGCGGAGAGCTGGCGAAGAAGTGAGGTGCCGGGTGGGGAAAGGGAAGAAAATCGCGGGTGAGAAATCACCCGCCCATCAAAACTCGTAGCGGAATCCGAGTGACGGCGCGTTCATGCCGCCGTCGGCAACGCCCATGATGCCCCATCCTGGCGAGCGATGATGAAGGCGAACCACGGCTGACCAAGGTCCTTCGCGCGGGCCCGCGGTCAACTCCAGCTGCCAGAACAGCAGCAACTGCTGCGTATCGTTCTCGAGCCGGCGTTCAACTTCGGGATACTCGAATGCGTAGGAAAGCCCGAGACCGAACGCCACCGTCGTGTGCAGCAGGTTATTCCACGGGAAGCGCTGCCACCGCAATGTCAAGGGAGCGACATTGAGTTCCCAATGGTTCTGCTCGCCAAAGTTGTACGCGACGTTGACCTCGTACTCCATTCGCAGCGCGCCATCGAAGTGTTCCCGGTAAGCGGTGGTGTATGAAGCCGCGACGAGATACGAGTCGGTGTAGTTGGTGCTGTAAGGCTTGAGCAGTACGTCGTGCCAGGTCGCTTCCGAGGAAATGCGACCGCTGTAAAAGGTGAAGGTGTGCGGCGCCGTGATCTCGGCTGCTTGCGTTGAAGATGCCGCGACGGCGGCGAGCAAGGCGGCGACGGCGCGAGCGCGCCCGGAAATGATGTGCACCCGACTAGCTTGCGCGCGTTCGCCAGGCGGCGCCATCGTGAAAAGCCGAATTGGGACTCAGCTCGCGCTTTACTCGATGTCGTGAAAAAGCAAAGAACGGGTGAGGAGCGGGCACCGATCGGAAATCTACTCACCATCAAGCAACAACCCTCCTCAAAAGGACCCGAGAACATTCAATGACCGCCAGATATATATGAGCTGCGACAGCAGTGCGGCCGCCGCAATGGTTATTTGCACCCATCGAGGTTTGAAGATCCACCCCACGATGCTGACGACCACGAACAAGCCGCTTTGCGAAATGAAGTATTCGGGTCGAAATGCCCAGTCGGCGCCTTTCATCATGGTGTCGAAGAAATCGAGGATCGTGGCGACGAGCAGCGCGCCGAAAAACCACGCTCGACCATTCATGAAGTGCAAATAGGTGTCCGCGACATTTTCCAGGCGCGAAGGAACCAGAATCACGATCACGAGAAACAGCGAGATGTAGTAGAGGATGAAAAACAGGTAGGCGCCAAACGTCCAGACGAAGTCGATGGTTTGCAGCTTGTACTCTCCCCACCAGGCGGAGATGAGCCAGGTCAGCATGACGCCGACCCAGAGCAGGAAAATGGCATCGAGTTTGATCGGAGCTCCACGGCCGCGCAGGCGGTGAATCGCAGTGCCCATCGCAGAGAGGATGTGCGTGAGCCCCAGGCCCACCATGACCGAAAGAAGCGCGAAGACGAATTCGAACTGTTCCACGTCGACCTCCCAAACGTTGGCGCGACGCAGGCGGTTTTTTTGAAATTTTGGTTGCCGTTCCTGCGCACCGCGGATCTTAGCCGATTCCACTCCGGCTCCCACGCCCGCTCCCACGCTGAACCTTCATGCTGGCTTCCTCAATTGGAGGAGTAGAGGCATGTTCTTGAGACGTGAGTATCGCGATCGCGCGGTTGGGCTGATTGCCGCCTACGCGGTCTTGATCACCGGCGTTGTGGCTACCGAAGCGTTCGAGCCCGCGCCGATGCACGCGACGGAGGCGGCGCTCGATCGGTCGAAAACGAAAAGGGCGGATGATTGCTCATCCGCCCTTCAGTGCAGGTCTGACATCGTGTGCTAGGAAGACGAGACAGCTCAAACGTGAACTTGCCCCGGCCCCATGTCCTCGTCGTCGATGCCGAAGTGCACCATCACGAACAGCAGCCAGGCATAAAGGAGGGCGATCCCCACGATGACGGCCGCACCCGGAATTCCGGCGACCGCCGTGTTCGCGAGGAATTCGGGCATTGTGTGGACCAGGCGCGTCCGCTCATCGGTCACCTCGGAAGTGGTCTTCACCAGCCAGGCCAGGAGCACCAAGAGGAAGATCCAGCCGTAATTCCGTTGGAGACGTCGTGACATCGCCTGCAGCAGCGAGATGGTAAATCGCGGCTCCCGCAGGTTTTCACCCAATGAAGCGAAGTTGACGTTTCCGCCACTTGAACCCGGCGCGAACACGACGGCGAGGTATTCGCGCTCGACGATCCGCACGCGCGTGCGATAGACATGATAGAAGCGATAACGCCGCGCTTCGATGAACAGCAGCACGTGAATCAGCAGCATCGCGAACAACAGCACTGAGTGATGCGCTTCTTCGGAGGCGAGGGAGATGGACAACATGGCCGCAAGCGCGCCGATGGCCCAGTTCGTGGTGCGATCCAGCCGATCGCGCCAACTGATCATTCGCGAAACCTCTGCGCGGTAATAATGCACGAGCACGGTGACGGGAACGCCCGCGACACCCGCACCGTCTTCACTGGAAATCCCACTCACCGCGTCATCATTCACGCGACCGCCAATCATCCTTGTCAGCCACCGCCACCGGAAATATCGGACAAAGCCCATATCAGGCGCACGCCGTCACTGCCACCGTGTTCGCATGACAAAAGACCAGATCCTGGCGTTCGCCGTCATCGCCGGAATGATGGTGATGTTTGTTTGGGGACGCATCCGCTACGACCTCGTCGCCGGGCTTGCGTTGCTCGCCGCCCTTCTCGTGGGCGTGGTGCCGTTCGACCAGGCGTTTTCGGGATTCAGCAACGACATCATCGTAATCATCGGCGCTGCATTGCTCGTGAGCGCCGCTGTCACGCGCTCGCGCCTCATGGAGGGCTTGCTGCAGGCGCTGGGGCCGCGCATCTCTTCCGTTCGCGCGCAGCTCATCCTGCTGGTCACCGTCGTGACGGTGCTGTCGGCATTCGTGAAGAACATCGGCGCGCTCGCGATGATGTTGCCCGTCGCATTCCAGATGGCGAAACGTTCCAAGGTGTCGCCGTCGGTCTTCCTCATGCCCATGGCGTTCGGCTCGTTGCTGGGCGGACTCATGACGCTCATCGGCACCTCGCCCAACATCATCGTGTCGGAGCTGCGCCAGGAACTCGTGGGCAAGCCATTTTCCATGTTCGATTTCGCGCCCGTGGGCGTGGGTCTTGCCATCCTGGGCATCGTGTTCCTCGCCTTCGCGTACAAACTTTTGCCGCAGGATCGCAAGGGCGAGAGCTCGCTCGCCGAAGGCATCGACATCCAGGATTACGTGACGGAAGGGCGCGTGGGCCCGCAGTCGAGCTTCGCGGGCGAGACACTGCGCGCCTTGCGCAAGAGGCTCAGCAAGGACGTCTCCGTGAATGCGGTGGTTCGCGATGGCGAACAAAAGCTGGCGAGCCAGGACACCGTTCTCCGGGAAGACGACCGCGTGATCCTCGAAGGCGAGCCGGCGGAGCTCGATGCGGCCGTGAAGGCGGCGGGGCTCGAGCTCGAGGGTGACGATCGTGAACCCATAGCCGAAAAGTCCGACGCAGAAATAGGCACGCTCGAAGCGGTCATCGGTCCGGGCTCGCTGCTCATCGGCAAAACCGCGGCCCGGCTCGCGCTCCACGAGCGCTTCAACGTGAACATGATCGCCGTCAGCCGTAGTGGCGAGCGGCTGACCGAGCGCCTGCGTGACATCCGGCTGTATGCCGGCGACGTCATCGTGCTGCAGGGACCGTTGACCGAAATGAGTGATGTGCTGCGCGACCTCGGCTGCCTGCCGCTCGCACCGCGCCAGATCCACCTTGGCACCGTTCGCCGTGGTCTCGTGCCGATCGCGGTGCTCACGGTGGCGATGATCCTGGCGGCCACCGGCAAACTACCCGTCGGCATTGCGTTCTTCGCGGCGGGGCTCGCCATCATCCTGCTGGGGTCCCTGACCGTGCGCGAGGCGTACACGTCGATCGAATGGCCGTTGCTCGTGATGATCGGAGCGTTGATCCCGGTGAGTGAGGCCATTCGCACCACCGGTGGCGCCGACGTGATCGCCACCGCGCTCGCGAACGTGGCGCACTCGTTGCCGCCCTGGGGCACAGTCGCGCTCATCATGGCCGCAGCGATGGCGCTCACGCCGTTCCTCAACAACGCCGCGACCGTGCTGGTAATGGCGCCCATCGCGTCGAGCTTTGCTGGCCAACTCGGCTTCTCGCCTGATGCGTTCTTCATGGCCGTCGCCGTCGGCGCCGGCTGTGATTTCCTGACGCCCATCGGGCATCAGTGCAACCTGCTCGTGTACGGTCCGGGCGGATACAAGTTTGGCGACTATGCGCGGCTCGGTGCGCCGTTGTCGGTGCTAGTGCTGCTCGTCGGGACGCCGCTCATCCTGCTGGTGTGGCCGCTCGCAAAATAGGTCAAATCGGATCGAGAGCCGCGAGCAGCGCGCGCGCCGCCTGCGGATTGCGCTCCTTTGCGCCGCTGATGAAGTACAGGAACACCTCTCCGTCGCGTGCCAGGGTCTGCACCCGTTCCCGCCAGCGCGCGAGAGCCGTGGGTGGATAGCCCTTCGGCGCGCTGGCCTTCGTGCCCATCACGCGCAAATAGGTGAAGGGTGCGGTGCGCGCCCCGATCCGCGGGTAGGCCGAATCGCCGGCTTCGACGAGAGCGACCTGATGGTCGCGCACCAGTGCTACGAACTCTTCGCAGTCGAAGCTCGCGTGGCGCACTTCCAGCACGTGACGCAGCGCGCGGCCCTCGAGCTTGCGCGGCAACAGTGCAAGAAATTCAGTCAGCTCCTCCGCGTCGAAGTGCTTGGTCGGAGCGAGCTGCCAGTTGATCGGACCGAGCTTGGCGCCCAGTCGCAGAACCCCGCTCTCGAGGAAGCGTTCGATGCTCGAGGCGGCCTCCGCGAGGTTCTTGCGGTTTGTCACGAACCTCGGCGCCTTGACGCTGAACACGAATCTGTCGGGCGTCTCGTCGTGCCATTTCTGGAACGTAGCTGGCTTCTGCAAACCGTAGAAGGTCGAGTTGATCTCGATGGACGTGAGCTGGCGGCTCGCGTAGTGAAGCTCTCGCGCCTGTGTCAGGCCCTTCGGGTAGAAACTGCCGCGCCACGGCGCGAAGTTCCAGCCACCGACGCCTACAAAAATCTTGCCGGTTTTGCGTGTAACCATGGTGCGAGCTTAACGCGCAACCCCGCAAGCTTCATGGCGAAGCTGAGTCGTACCGATGAGTACGGGCTGAATCCTACGCGCGCAGACGGATTGGTTGCGCAAGGGGGACAGGGTTTACGCACTGTAGTTAGCGAGTACGAAATTACCTTCGTTCCCCGGAACCAGACCGCCAACGATCGCCACCTGAGCGCCCGCGGCTTTTGCCGCCGCAACTCCAGCGGGTGAATCCTCGAATACCAGACACTCGCCGATGCTGACGCCAAGCCGCTGGGCGCCGAGCAAAAATCCCTGCGGGTCTGGTTTGCCGCGCTGGACGTCTTCGCCGGTGATCATTACTTCCGGGATGGGCAGATTCACAGCACGCAGGCGGACTTCGGCCAAGGCGCGCGGTGCGGACGTGACGATGGCCCACTTGCCGGGGTCGAGCGCCTCGATGAACGCATGGATTCCGTCCATCGCGACGACGCCGTCAACGTCTTTCAGTTCGGCCTCGAGAATCCATTGGTTTTCTTTGGCAACGTCCGCAGTCGCGGGTGCGAACCGCCGGATCGTGTCTTCCGATCGCACGCCATGGACTTTTGCGAGCAACGTCGCGGCGTCGACCCCGTGTCGTTCTGCCCATGAGCCCCAGACTCGATCGACGACGGCGGATGAGTCCAGCAGCGTGCCGTCCATATCGAACAGGAATGCGGCGTAGGAGTGGTTTCTGAATACGGGCATCGAATAGCTCACTTCAAGAAAAAGGGCGGGTGACTTCTCACCCGCCCTTTGGATCGACTTGGAGGGGACAGTCCCCTTTGGGGACAGTCCCCGGCGGGTTACGCGTTCAGCGCTGCGCGGCGCTTCGCCACTTCCGCGATGACTTCGTCAGCAACGTTCTTCGGCACCGGATCGTAGTGCGAGAACTCCATCGTGAAGCTCGCGCGGCCCGAGGTCATCGAACGCAGCTGGCCGATGTAGCCGAACATTTCGGACAGCGGCACCGTCGCCACCACCGCAATGTTCGCACCACGCTCGATCTGATCGAGGATCGTGCCACGGCGGCGGTTCATGTCGCCGATCACGTCGCCCAGATAATCGCCCGGGGTTACGGTCTCAACCTTCATCACCGGCTCTAACAACTGCGGAGCGGCTTTACGGATGCCTTCGCGGAAGCAGGCTTTCGCGGCGATTTCGAACGTCAGCGCGTTCGAATCGACGTCGTGGTAGCTGCCGTCATGCAGCGAGGCACGGAAGTCCACGGTGGGGAAGTGCGCCAGCACGCCGTCTTCCTTCTGGATCTTCAGGCCCTTCTCCACGGCCGGCACGAACTCACGCGGCACGGAGCCGCCGGTAGTTTCGTCCACGAACTCGAAGCCGGTGCCACGCGGCAGCGGCTCGAACTTGATCCACACTTCGGCGAACTGGCCCGAACCGCCGGTCTGCTTCTTGTGCACGTAGTGTTCGTCGATGCTCTTGGTGAAGCTCTCGCGATAGGCCACCTGCGGCTCGCCCATCACGCCTTCCACGCCGAACTCCGTGCGCATGCGATCGAGCGTCACTTCAAGGTGCAGCTCGCCCATGCCGCGCAGAATGGTTTCGTTCGTCTCGCGATCCGTTTCCAGATGCAGCGACGGATCGGCACGCACCATCTTGCCGAGCGCCGCACCAAACTTCTCGGCTTCGGTCTTGAGCTTCGCCTTCACGGACACGCTGATCACGGGGTCCGGGAAGCGCATGCGCTCCAAGATCACCTGGTGGTCGGTGTCGCACAGCGTATCGCCGGTATCCGTCTCGGCCAGCGAGACCAACGCGATGATGTCACCGGCGCGCGCTTCTTCGATCGGGTTCTGCTTCTCGGCGAACATCTCGACCATGCGGCCGATCTTCTCGCGCTTGCCGCGCGTCGTGTTCGTGACCGACATACCCTTCGAGAGCACGCCCGAGTACACGCGCACGAAGGTCAGCGCGCCGTAGATGTCGTTGATGACTTTAAACGCGAGCGCCGAGAACGGCTCGTCGTCGGCGGTCTTGCGTTCACCGATCGGATTACCGTCTTCGTCCACCGTCTTGATCGAGTCGACGTCGGTCGGCGCCGGCATGTAGTCGACCACGGCGTCGAGCACCTGCTGCACTCCTTTGTTCTTATACGAGGAGCCGCACAGCACCGGGTTGAACGCGCTCTTGATGACACCCTTGCGGATGCAAGCGCGCAGCACGTCGGCCGTCGGCGCCACGTTGTCCGTCAGGTATTTTTCCATCGCCTCGTCGTCCATCTCGAGGGACGTGTCGATGAGCTCATGGCGGTACTTCATGACGTTGTCGAGGATCTTGCGATCGGACGGCACCGTGATGCCCATCTTGTCGGCGAGACCCTCGCCTTCGCCGATGGGGATGACCTGCCAGACGGAGTCCTTGTCGTCCGAATCCCAGACGAGCGCGTTCATCTCGACCAGATCGATCATGCCCTTGAAGTGATCTTCCGAGCCGATCGGGATCTGTACGGCCAACGGGCGCGCGCCCAGGCGCGCCTTGATCATGTCCATGCAGCGCACGAAGTTCGCGCCCGAGCGGTCCATCTTGTTGACGTAGCAGATGCGCGGCACGTTGTAGTTGTTAGCCAGGCGCCAGTTCGTCTCCGACTGCGGCTCCACGCCCGCCACGCCGTCGAACACCACCACTGCACCGTCGAGCACGCGCAGGGAACGGTTTACTTCGATCGTGAAGTCCACGTGCCCGGGGGTGTCGATCAGGTTGATCTTCTTCTTGCGCCAGAACGCCGACACGGCCGCGGACTGAATCGTGATGCCACGCTTCTGTTCCTGCTCCATGTAGTCAGT